>Ga0209425_10007238_pt1 | contig 10469 bp, 6 predicted proteins | sample COG_05_FD_184749 | JGI IMG/M metagenome (GOLD analysis project Ga0209425, IMG submission 184749) | Pelagic Microbial community sample from North Sea - COGITO 998_met_05 (SPAdes) (version 2) | ecosystem: Environmental > Aquatic > Marine > Neritic zone/Coastal water | place: Helgoland, sampling... | reverse complement strand
CACTCCCCGAAAAACCTTTCGTCCATCTTCCCTCTTGTGGCGAGCATGATCATTTTTGATCGTATCGTAAAATTTGCTATAATCTTCTTTCCCTGACTGCTTAGTAGAAATTTTCTTTTCTATTCTACGCTTGAGGGCTTCTAATTCTTTAATACTGGCATTATCATCAATTTTCATAATTTAATATATTATAATAACAATATATTAAATATGTAAAGTTATTTTTAAAGAATAAGAGAACGATCCAAACTTCGATATTGAATTGCTTCCAACATATGATTCATTTTAATTGTATCAGAGTCATCAAGATCTGCTATCGTTCGAGAAACTTTTAAAATTTTATCGTAGGCCCTTGCAGACAAGGAAAGTTCATCCATAGCACGCTTCAAAACAGATGCTTCACTTGCTCCAATTTCACAGTATTTAATTAACATTTTATTAGTCATATTTGCATTACTTGAACACTTATTTTGCTGATACCTTTCTGCCTGTACGGAGCGACAATTTTTAATTCTTTTCCTAATCTCAGAAGATGGTTCCCCAATACTCTTATTTTGCAAATCATCCACGCTTACTGCGGGTGCCTCCACATGAATATCAATTCGGTCAAGCAATGGACCACTCACTCGGGAACGGTAACGCTGAACCTGAGGCATAGAACAACGGCAATCATTGGCAACATCACCCAAATAACCACAAGGGCAGGGATTCATTGCCGCTACTAGCATAAATCTACTAGGCAATGTAATGGTTCCCGCACTTCTTGATATTGTTACTTCGCCATCCTCAAGAGGTTGCCTCATTACCTCAAGAGCAGATCGTTTAAATTCAGGCAATTCGTCAAGAAAGAGGATTCCATTGTGAGCCAGAGAAATCTCTCCAGGACCAGGTATGGTACCACCACCGAGCAGTCCTACATCACTTATTGTATGATGAGGGGTTCGAACTGGTCGCTGAAAAAAACTCTGTTCATCAAACACTGAGTTACCTGCAGCCGAATGAATATTTAAAATCTCTAAAAACTCTTCAGTACTCGGTCGTGGCAAAATTGAAGGAATGCGCTTTGCAATCATAGATTTCCCCGACCCAGGTGGGCCTATCATCAATAAATTATGGCCCCCGGCCACTGCAACCTCAACTGCTCTGCGGACTTGTCCTTGACCTTTAACTTCAGAAAAATCAACGCTATCTAACTCGCTTGCCGATTCGGTAAATTGATAATCTTTAACACCAATTGGGATCTGTGGATGATCTCCTTTAAAAAAAGCAACTGCTTCCGCAAGAGAACCTATTGAATACACATCTATCCCTTTAAGTAAACTCGCCTCTTCAGCTGAAGACGGAGGTAAGAGCACTCCCCTTTTCTTCTGCTTCCGAGCAAGCATTGCCATAGATAAACCACCTCTTATCCGGCGCGTTTCCCCTGAAAGTGCCAACTCTCCTGCAATTAAGAAATCCTGTAAACAATCTTCCGAAATTTGACCAGAAGCAGCAAGTATGCAAAGGGCGATAGGAAGGTCAAAGGCGACGCCCTCTTTCCTCAAATCACCCGGTGCTAAGTTTATCGTGACCCTCGTTCTAGGTCGAGAATATCCCGAGTTTGCCAAGCTCGAAAGAATACGATCAAGAGATTCTTTGACCGCGGTATCTGGCAAACCAACAAGTACGCAACGAGGTTCCCCTTTTTCTCCACCATTCGCCTCAACGGTTACAGGAACTGCTGCCACACCTTGGAGGGTAGCTGAATTTGTAATTGCTAACATAAATTATTTTTCCAAAACCTTGGGATTAAATTATTTTACGATTTCGAACTAAATTGCTTATATCTTTAAATTGTGAATGTTCGGACGACCCTAAATATCCAAAAAGAAAACTTTCCAAAGGAATAACATGACATCCTGCATTTTGCAATTTGGTTAAGGTAACAGCGGCATCAATTGTTCTTCTTGCACCGATACAATCTGACAAAATAGTTACTTCAATTCCTGCTTTTAGTGCATCAATAGCTGACAAATAAATACAAATCGGAGTTTCTAATCCTGAAAGTATTAAATGTACAATCTTTTCTTTTTCTAATTTCTCACGAATTTCAGCACATCCAAAAATTGAAAAACTTGTTTTTGCAACCGGTTGAATAGCGGATGTAATTGAAAGTAATGCTGGATCTGTTGGACCAAGCTTCTGTGGGACTTGTTCAGTGACTAGCAATGGCAAATCTAAAATTTTCGTGGATCGGATTAAAATGTTTAAAGCATCTAGCAACTCATTTCGATTATCTATTCCCTTCAGTAATGACTGTTGCACATCAATCAACATAACTGCTACTTGATCGGCCTTCTCTGTTGATTGTACAATGTTTGGTTCGATTTTCATTTCAACTTTTCAATTTTAATGCTTATTAGTATACTCAATCCCATGAATCTTTTTTGCACAATATAAATGAACCATTCAAATCTAATTATAATTGTAAAAATTATAAAATCTTGTGCGAAGTTTTTATTTTGTAACCCATTAGTTTTCACGGGGATCATTTTGACTGTGATGATATTTTCATCCTGCCGGAGCTCGCGATATGATCCGGCAAAGATTACAATGAGACCCAGAATATACTTAGAAGGTACTGCTCCCATTCCGGTATTTGACGAGTATGACTTTATCAATATTCAATTAGGAACTGTTGATAATATTTTTTCTGATGACGCCAATAATCGAATTTATGCACTTTGGTTTTCATTTGATCGACGAAGTGCCATGGCTTTACAAAACATAACTGTTCGGAATATTGGCAAAAGATTACAGCTCTCAATTCGTGGACAACTTGTAGGAATTCACCCCATTGAAAAAACGATTTCAAATGGGATACTTCCGTTTATATTATCCGAAACCTTGACTCAGGAAAGTGCCGCATTACTGTACAATGAACTGGGCCAGTCCCTTGTTCACATAAGAGCAGAATTAAACGATCAGAAGTGAAATTTGAATTCTTAATTTCAAAGTCTTGCAAAAGATGCTTTCTTGCCTCCTTAGTACTAAAGCTTACATTAGCCTGCTTTGCTGGTGCTCCATCCTTTGAACTATCATGGCCCACACCCAATCCCGCCTTTGCAAAGGGCATGGGCTATTCAACATTTTTACAAAAAACTGGACCTGACAAAGAATTTTCTTCTGGTGCATTTGGATGTGTCAGAAATAATGGATACAAATTTCATGAAGGTTTGGACCTCTATCCCGTAAAAAGAGATAAAAGGGGAAAGGCGGAGGACTCGATATTTGCAATTACCAACGGGACTATTAGCCACTTAAATCCAACTGCAAGTTACAGTGCTTATGGAAAGTATGTTGTTATAGAGCACAAAAACCTTACCCCTGCTCTTTATTCTTTGTATGCCCACCTTGATTCAATTAGCCCAAACCTAAAAACCGGCAGTAAGGTTACAATCGCCCAAGTTATTGGAAAAATGGGAAACTCCTCCTCTGGCTATCGTATCCCACTTAATAGATCTCATCTACATTTTGAAATTGGACTGCGGCTTACCAACAAATTTCAAAATTGGTATAATAAAAAATCATTTAACTCGAAAAATAGACATGGAAATTTCAGTGGTTTTAATTTGGTCGGTATCGATCCAATCCACTTTTACTCAGAGTACAAAAGAAAATCTTTTTCTACCCCTTTGGATTTCTTAAATTCTTTACCGCCTGTTCTTACTGTTAGAGTTAAATCCAATAAAATTCCGGATTTTGCATTACGATACCCTGCTTTAACAAAACAAAACAATGGACGAGCAACTAGTGGCTGGGATATCGTATTTGGACCCTTCGGACTTCCATTACATCTAACTGCCCTTTCCATTCCAATTTCCGCTAATGAAAAAAAGGTTAAAATTCTAAAATTCGATGCAACTTCACAATTAAAACCTTGTCGGAGGTTAATTACAAAAAAAGGAAATGAATTATTTCCAACCGACCAATTAAAAAATTACTTAGAATTAATATTTGATCTATAAGTGATTAAGAAATTGAAAATTGCGAGCTTTATAACCTCTCATGGATATGGACATGCAACTAGGACAATTGCTATTCTAAATGAGTTCGCAAGACAGGTAGAATCTCTTGAAATTTCAATTTTTTGTACAATCCCAAAAAAGTTTTTTGAAAAAACTTTAGACTCAGTAAATTTAAAAATTTATCCTGTTCAAACTGATGTTGGATTAGTTCAAAATTCTCCTTTTGAGCATGATTTAAATAAAACAATCACAGAGCTTGAAAGTTTTCTTTTATTCAACACTCCCGAAGTTTCAGGAATCAAAAAAAAATTACAAAACCTCAAACCCGATTTTATTTTAAGCGACATTTCACCACTTGGCATTTTTTTAGCAGATCAGTTAAAAATCCCTTCCGTATTAATCGAAAATTTCACCTGGGATTGGATTTATGATGCATATGTCTCCAAAGAACCGAGATTGATCCCCCTGAGGCAAAGACTTCAAGAGATCTTTTCGTACACTGACTTAAGGATTCAAACCCGTCCTCTGTGCAAAAGAAAAAAAACATGTCCACTCATTAATCCCATATTTCGTAACGCACTAGAACCAATTAACTCAACCAGAAGTAAATTGGGCATTACATCTGAAAATCCAATCGTGCTTATTACAACAGGGGGAATCACACAAAATTTTGACTTTACAAATAAACTTGCAAGAAGAGATGATTTTACTTTCATCGTCATGGGTAAGGAATATGAGAGAAAAAAAACGGGAAATGTCATTTTCATTCACTCAGACTCTTCTCTTTATTTTCCAAATATAGTTAATATTTCATCGATTATTGTAGGAAAAGCGGGTTACAGCACTATCTCAGAAGCATGGGGACATAACAAAGTTTTCTTTCCCGTCTTTCGTACTGACTTTAGAGAATCGAACTGCCTTAAAGATTTCATACATTTAGAAATCCCTGGATTGGAAATTAGTAATGAAAAATTTCAATCTGGAGATTGGATCTTTGACTTAAACAAAGGCTTTATTAACTCAATTCAACTTGATCATAATTTGATTAAAAAAAATGGAAAATCCCAAGCAGTTCATCTTATTTCTAGTTGGTGCAAATCAGCCAAATAGTATAATTTTTAATTTCACCGAAAAAGTATTTTTCAACAATACCTCCAACAAAGCTAGCTAATTTGGCAACCTAGTGAAGCCTCCTGTAAAACCAAAAAAGCGATTTACATAACCCAAATATTAACTGTAATATCTTGGCTTTATCTAGACAATAAGTATAAATTAAACTCGGTTGCAAAGTCTAATAAACATAATTTGTCCTAAAATCTAGTATTCGTTCGATATAAATTGAGTCATCGCTCAATCGATATTCGGATGGTTCATTATGACTTCTCCCATTTCATCACCTTTTAATTTAAATTTTCCTCAGTATTTACTTACACCCTTGGTGGTGGGTATCAGTGCGTTATCGTGTTTTGCCAAGGTTGATTTCAACCAGGAAATCCGTCCCATACTGTCTGATAAATGTTACAAATGCCACGGACCGGATGCAAAAAACCAAAAGTCGGACTTTCGGTTGGATTCCTATGAACAGGCAACTACAAACCATGACGGAGTAATTGGACTGACTCCGGGGAATTTGGAGGATTCCGAAATCCATTGGCGAATCCATAGTGATGATCCAATCGATGTGATGCCCCCCCCCGAAAGCAAACTCCCCCTCACGGCGAAGGAGAAGAAGTTAATCGACCAATGGATTAAGGAGGGTGGAAAATATGAAAAGCACTGGTCTTTTCAGCCCCTGCCAAAGTCGGTGGAACAGCCAAAATCAAATCATGCCAACCCGCAGAATGAAATTGACCATTTTATTGCCCGGGGCCTTTCCCATTCTTCATTAAGACCCAGCCTGGAAGCAGATAAAATAACGTGGTTGCGCCGGGTGACTTATGATTTGACCGGGTTGCCCCCTACCCTTCATGAAGTGGATACCTTTTCAGCTGACACCTCCAAAAATGCCTACGAACAAGTGGTTGATCGCCTCCTTAACACGGTTGATTATGCCGAGCGAATGACATCCGAGTGGATGGATGTGGCACGATACTCTGACACCTACGGCTACCAGGTCGATCGAAACCGTGATGTCTGGCCTTGGCGGGACTGGGTGATCCAATCCTTTCGCAAGAATCAACCCTATGATCAGTTTGTGACCGAACAAATTGCCGGAGACCTCATCCCCAATGCTACACCTGAACAGATCCTGGCCACCTGCTTTAATCGATTACATCCGCAAAAAGTGGAAGGCGGTAGCGTGCCCGAAGAATTTAGGATCGAGTATGTGGCTGATCGTGTGCATACCGTTGGCACCGCATTTTTGGGGCTAAGCTTTGAATGTACCCGTTGCCACGATCATAAATATGATCCCATCACCCAAAAGGATTATTTCTCGTTATCCGCATTTTTTAACAACATAGACGAAGCCGGTCTGTACTCATATTTCACTAGCTCGACCCCTACGCCCACCCTTGAATTAGGAGATTTACCAAGTGATGAGAAAATCAAATCTACGCAGGAATACCTGAGGGTACTCAATCAATCAAAAGAAGTGGATGCTGCCTTTTCCAACTGGGTTAAAGAAGTAAAAACCGAGACGATTGGTCTTGCCCATTATTATTCCAAACCAATCAAGCAACCTGATCACAATAATTCTGAAAATGAACTTAATCTGCTCACATTGAAACCTTCACTCTGGCTCGATGCCAACGAATACAATAGTACATCCGGAATTTGGAATGATCTGAGCGGAAATCTAAACCATGCGAAAAGAAATGCATCTCCCAAAGCAGAATTACACAAACCGAGCGACCAAATGGTGATGAGATATCATTCGAAATCCAATGATTATCACGAATTTAAAGAGATCAAAAATATCCGCACTGTCTTTTGGGTGATGAGTAAGACATCGGGTAACTCAGGCTCCCCATTGTGCCACCCGTCCGCTCATCATTTTTATTCCAACGGCGACAAATTCTGGCACCCAAAGCATACACACGAACATATCCGGAATGGTAGCCTGCGAATCAACGGAATTGAGGCAAGTTCAGCATCCCAATATCCCAACGAGCTTGCGGTGGTCTCCCTGCGTACGATGGGAGATGTGATGGCTAGTCGAATTGGCAGGGACAGAAATCATAGCGGAAAATACAACTGGAATGGCGAAATCGGAGAGATCCTCATTTTTTCAGATGCCCTCAATGACAAGCAGATCATAAAGGTAGAAAATTACCTCATTAAAAAATGGAAAGTGAAAAGAAAGCCAGATATTCAATACGCCAAGCCTATGGCTTATCTTTCATTTGATGACCGTAACGGAAACCATTACCCAAACTCTGCAGACCGGTCAAAGGATGCTACTACTAACGGGAACAATAAAGAGGTGGAAGGAAAGTTCGGAAAGGGAATTCATTTCAGCGGGGATGATGTCCTTAATTTCCCATCCGGGTTTGGGGACTTTAACAGGCATCAGAATTTCAGTATGGCCTTTTGGATTAACCCGACACAGGAATTGGATCGGGCCGTGGTTGTCCGCCGTTCTAAAGCGTGGACGGATGCAGCCAGTCGTGGAATTGAGGTATTAATCGAAAATGGACGACTGTCCCCTGCCCTGATTCATTTCTGGCCCGGGAATGCCATCCGTATCCAAGCAATAAAGAAACTTCCCCTTAACCAATGGACCCATGTGGGACTCACCTATGACGGATCGAGTCGGGCAAGCGGTCTTACGCTCTATGAAAATGGCAGACTTGCCAAAGTCGATACCGTGCGTGACAACCTGACCCGCGAAATTGTGGGCGGGGGGGATCCTTTTATTGGATTTGGACAAAGGATGCGGGATCGTGGATTCAAGAATGGAATGCTGGATGAGTTTTATTTATTCGACCGGGTCATTACCTCTTCGGAAATTGAAAAGCTTGCTGGAATCTCTAATACAATTAAAGAGGACGATGAATTTACAATTTTCTTTCAATCTGCTCATCCCAAATCTGTCTCTGCATTACAGACTTTAGAAAAAGAAAGAAAAGCGTTTGGAGATAAGCGCCAAAAACTTCGGGAAATCATGGTGATGAAAGAAATGCCTGGGCTTCGGGAAACCCACATATTAGAACGTGGGCACTACGCGAATCGTGGAAAAGTGGTGGGGCGTGCATCACCTGCGGTACTGCCCGCATTTCCTCCAGGTGAACCTCTCAATCGACTGGGCTTGGCCAAATGGTTAACTTCATCTGATCATCCACTCATGGCCCGCGTAACGGTAAACCGGTATTGGCAAATGATCTTTGGACAAGGACTGGTTTTCACTTCAGAAGACTTTGGCATGCAAGGAAAACCACCGACTCATCCGGACTTGCTTGATTGGCTTGCCCGTGACTTTGTTAATTCCGGTTGGGATTTGCATCACCTTCTCAAAAAGATGGTCCTTTCTCATACCTACCGCCAGGAGAGTAAAATCCTGGCTAACGCATTAGAAGAAGATCCGGAAAACATACTACTTAGTCGTGCGCCTTCCTACCGATTACCCGCAGAAATGATTCGCGATGGCCTCCTTTCACACAGTGGACTCCTTCATAAAAAAACAGGCGGACCGAGTGCCAAGCCCTATGACTTAAAAGTCTCGTTTAAGCCGATCAATCCGGACGGTGCTCCCAATGTCTACCGTCGCAGTGTTTACACATTTTGGAAAAGAACTGCTCCGACGCCTGTGATGATGGCCATGGATGCATCCAAGCGTGATGTATGCACAGTGCGCCGGGAACGCACGGAATCTCCCTCGCAATCACTGATCATGCTCAATGGTACTCAATTTGTGGAAACCGCACGGGCAACCGCAGACTCTCTTGTGCAAACTCATGGAACCAAAAATCCTGGCCCATTAATTGAAGATGCCTTTCGTACCCTTACCAGTCGAAAACCAACGCAACAGGAAAGAAATATCTTACTCCATTTATTAGAGGAGCAAAAATCGCATTTCCAAGACAAGATGCAGGCGGAAAAATTCCTGAAGGTGGGATATTACAAAGCTAAATCAGAAGACCTGAACTACTTGGCCGCGGTCACAAACCTGGTCTCCACATTAATGAATTTCGATGGGACAATTTCAAAAAGATAAAAATGATTAATCAAAATAAATGCACCGGTTTTGAATCTGACCTTGGAATGACTCGACGAAACTTCCTCAACCGTTTTGGGGGAGGACTGGGGGGATTGGCTCTTGCCAATATGCTTCACGCTGAATCGGGTGCAGGATTACACCACCCGGCAAAAGCCAAGAGGATCATTTATCTTTTTCAATCCGGTGGTCCCTCTCAGATCGACTTGTTTGACCATAAACCAAGATTAAATCAGGAAACCGGAAAGGAACTGCCCGATTCTGTCCGCAAAGGACAGAGACTTACGGGAATGTCCGGTAATCAGGCCAGTTTGCCACTCGTCGGTTCACCATTCAAGTTTGCCCAGCATGGGAAAAGCGGGCAATGGATTAGCGAACTGTTACCCAACACCGCAAAAATTGCTGACGACATGTGTATCGTCAATTCAATGTACACCGAAGCGATCAATCATGGCCCGGGTGTTACCTTTATGCAAACTGGTTCCCAGCTTCCCGGACGTCCGAGTGTGGGAGCATGGTTATCGCATGGTCTAGGTTCAATGAATGAAAACCTGCCTAATTTTGTGGTTCTCAAAACAAAGGGAAAAGGAGGCCAACCCTTGGCTTCGAGACTATGGGGAAGCGGGTTTCTTCCCGGCAAGCATGCCGGCACCCGTTTCCGTGCTGATAAGGATGCCATTCTGTATCTCAACAACCCAGATGGGATTTCCGAAAATGGTCGACGCAGTATGCTCGATCATTTGAAAAAACTTCACGAACTTCAGCTCGAGAAGACGGGGGATCCATCGCTGGAAACGAAAATTGCACAATATGAAATGGGATTTCGGATGCAAAGTTCCATTCCTGAAGTCACCGCAATTGATAAAGAACCGGATTCCACTTTTTCTTTATATGGAGAAGAAGCCCGGAAGCCCGGAACTTTTGCAGCCAACTGCTTGTTGGCCCGGAGGCTGGCCGAAAAAGGAGTTCGCTTTATTCAACTTTATCACCCCGGTTGGGACCAACATGGAGGATTGCCAGGCGGAATTAAGAAACAGTGCAAAGAGACTGACCAAGCGTCCTATGCCTTAGTCAAAGATTTAAAGCAGAGAGGAATGCTTGAAGATACTTTGGTCATTTGGGGAGGAGAATTTGGACGGACCAATTATTGTCAGGGAAAATTCAACGGAACCAATTTCGGGAGAGATCACCATCCCAGAAATTTTTCCACATGGTTTGCCGGGGGCGGAGTAAAACCCGGGATGACCTATGGGAAATCAGATGACTACTCTTACAGTGTGGCGGAAAATGGTGTGCATGTGCACGAC
>Ga0209425_10007237_pt1 | contig 10470 bp, 10 predicted proteins | sample COG_05_FD_184749 | JGI IMG/M metagenome (GOLD analysis project Ga0209425, IMG submission 184749) | Pelagic Microbial community sample from North Sea - COGITO 998_met_05 (SPAdes) (version 2) | ecosystem: Environmental > Aquatic > Marine > Neritic zone/Coastal water | place: Helgoland, sampling... | reverse complement strand
TGTAAGTTATGCCTTAATAGATAGATCACAAGAAAATGGCTAAAAAATTTAAAGACTTTGTAGTTCGAGATAAGCCTAAGAAAAGAGGTCCACGTAAACATAAAAAATCGTTAAATAAAAATGAAAAACGTCAAAAAAATACCCGTAGATACAAAGGTCAAGGAAAAGGCTAGACAAATAACTTTAAAAGCATTATAAAAAGTTATGACTGATTTACCTAAAATACCAGCAGTAGCAAAAGAAATTGTTAAACACAAAAGAAGTGGAAAAGTTTATGCAAACAAAGCAGAGTTTGATGCAGATGTAGCTGATCCAAATACAGATACAACTGTCGATGATTTTAGACAAGATCTTGAGATAAAAGTTACTAAAATTCCTATGGGTATTCATACTAAAAAATAATGGAACCTAGAGGTGCTACGGAGTTGCAAATGGAAATGCTCCATAAACATGTTCCAAAAGAATTACTAGATCAAGTACAGATCTGTACATCCATACCAGGTAAAGTTCCAATTGATCCAACAAAAGTTAATATACTTTGGCAAAAGAATTCTTGGGATCAACCAAATCTACAGGAATTTTTTGGTAACAAAGCAAGACATAAAGAATATGATTGGTATGTATTTAATAGTCACTGGAACTACGAAAAATTTAGATACTTCTTTGATATACCAACTGATAGATCTGTTGTTATTAAAAATGGTGTTCAAGATTTTCCGGTAAGAAAGATTTATAAAAAAGGTGAACCTATAAAATTAATACATCACTGCACACCTTGGAGAGGTTTGAATGTGTTATTACGTGCAATGCAAGATGTAAAAAACCCTAATATTATATTAGATGTCTACAGCTCTACACAAGTCTATGGAGACGATTTTAAAAAAGCAAATGATGATCAGTTTAAAGCTTTGTATGAACAAGCTAAACAATTACCAAATGTAAATTACATCGGTTACAAACCAAACGAATATATTAAAGAGATAATGCCTAATTACGATATGTTTGTTTACCCAAGTGTTTTTGAAGAAACTTCGTGTGCATCAGCGCTGGAGGCTTTAGCGTCTGGAGTGCATGTGTTAACTAATAATTTTGGTGCTTTATATGAAACTTGTGCCGAATGGCCAGTGTATATTAACTATAATACTAATTACGAATCAATGGCAAGAGATACAGCATCTGCAATAGAGGTTGCAGCAGGATATTTACATGAAGATTTTATGCAAGAGCATTTGGAAGAACAACAAAAGTTCTATAAAAGATTTTATAATTGGAATAAAAAAGGAATGGAATGGTCGAGTTTTTTGAAAGGAGCCATTAGTGAAAGAAACAGTAAATAAAGATACCTACCAAACATTAAAAGAAATCAAAGTAAGTTCAGAACCGGGTGTCAAGGCGGTTACGCCAATGTGGAAAACGGACACCGGACAATTTAAATTAGAAAAAGAACAGTTCCCTCACAAAATATTTGTTGGTACACCAGTTCATAGTGATTGTTCAATTCATTACACGCAAGCTCTTTTAGAATTTCAACAGGCTTGTTTTAAAGAAAAAACACAAGTCACTTTTCAATTAATGAAATCTTCTTTAGTGACACAGGGAAGAAACTTATGTGTTTCTGGTTTTTTAGAATCTAATTTTACTCATCTGTTGTTTATTGATTCGGATATTTATTTTCAAGCTAAATCAATATTCGCTATGCTTAAAGCAGACAAAGATGTTATATCTGTACCTTACCCTCTTAAAACTTTGATGTGGGATAAAGCATTTAGAAAGATGCAAGAAGGTAAAATTAAATCACCTGATGATATAAGAAAAGCTTTACACACTTACCCTATGAAAGTACCTAACGATAAAAACATAGACATTCAAGAAGGAATTATGGAAGTAACAGATGCTCCAACAGGGTGTATGTTAATTAAAAGAGAAGTATTTGATAAAATGATTAAAGCTTACCCTGATAAAAAGATTGTTCAAAAGACAGTAATCAATGGTAAATATGTAGATAAACCTCATATGTGGAACTTTTTTGATACAACTCACGATCCTAAAGAAAAAACCTTTTTAGGTGAGGATTTTGCTTTTTGTCAATTATGGAGAAATTTAGGGGGTAGATGTTACTCTTATGTAAACGACTCAATCGTGCATGTTGGAGAACATCAGTATCAAGGACGTTTTGCAGATGAGTTGATATTACCTAAGTAAAATGGTAATATTCTATATTTAGATCTTTAAAGGAGAATTTATTTATATGCCAATACAAGCATTAATACCCTACGCATTAGCAGCATATGGTGGTTATCAAGGATACAGAGGAGCAAAAGATTCAGGTGCATCAGGACTTGGAAGAATACTTGGTGGTCTAACAGGTGCTTATGGTGGTTATACTTTAGGTTCAACAGGTATGAGTATGTTCCCACAATCATCAGCAACCAAAGCATTTGCAGCAAGTCAACCAGCTTTCCTAGCTAATATGCCTGGAGCTTACAATCCACAAAGTTCAGCCTTAACTTCAAGAACTATGTCGGCAGTTCCTGGAGGCGGAGATCCAACAATGTTTGCACGTACACAACAACAACAAAGTGGAAGTGGTATTTTAGATATTCTTAGAAAAGGTGGAGAGTCAGGTGCTGAATTTTCTCCAGGAAGAGTATCAGCCGCAATAGCTGCTGGAACATATTTAAGTGGTGCATTCGATCCTCAACCAACAGACATTTACACACCAGGATATAACGTAGGTTATTTAGATCTACAAGCTAATAGACCTGGATATACTTACATTGATCCAACAACAGGTCAAGAAAAAGCATACGAAAAAGTTTATGCACCAGAAGAAGCAGGACGTGAAGATAGAAGAATAGGTCCTTATTCAATGAATGTACAAAGATTAAAAGTAGGTGGCATAGCACAAATACAAAAATTTAACGAAGGTGGTATAAACTATCTTCCATCAAAAGTTTCACATGATGAAAATGATGCTAACAATTATGTTAGAGCATCGGGTTATGTAGAGGACGGAGCAGGGGTAGGAGACAAAGACGAGGATACAATGTTAGCTCAATTAGCAGACGGAGAGTTTGTAACAAGAGCAGATGGAGTATTAGGTGCTGGAATCATAGCTGGAGGTAATCCAAATAGCATGAAAGACATGCGAGAAAAAGGCGCTAAATATTTTTATGAACAACAAAAAAGATACAAACGTGTATTTGATTTATTAAAGGATAGAAATGGCGAAAGCAAACAAAAAACAAATTAAACCTTTAGTAAGTATTTTACCACTTGAGCCAAAAGACATAGGAAAGTTTTGGCCTCTTGCAGAATTTATGGTAGCGGAAGCATTGGCTTTTTCGGGAAAGTATGCAGAATCTACTTGGGTGATGGACGAATTAAAAAAAGATACAATGCAATGTTGGATTATGTTTGGTTCCGATGAGTCAGAAGAAAACAAAGTTTTTGGTATATGTATTGGAAGAATAGGTGTGATGCCTAACTATAACCAATACGAAATTGTTATTTGCACAGGTAAAAGAAGAGAACTGTGGGAAGACAATTTAATTACAGCAGTTACAGATTTTGCTACTGCCAACAAATGCAAAAGATTAAGTATAATGGCCAGACCTGGTTGGGAAAAAGTTTCCAAAAAATGGGGATGGAAAAAGAAACACGTACAACTAGAGAAATGGATATAATATGAGTTTTTTTGGAGGAGGAAGATCACAAGCACCAGCAACACCAAGCTCACAAACACAGTTTGTTAGAGAAGCACCAGGTATAGAAGAACGTAAAATAGAACTGATGGACATTGCGAGACAAGTCGCACAAGCTCCTATAAATTTACCAGATTATCAAGTAGCAGGTTTAGGTGCCTTAGAACAACAAGGGATGACAGCAGCAGGAACAACAGGTGTTGGTGCTCCAACAGTTCAACAAGGGATTGGTCAAGTAACAGGTGCAGCAGCCCCTATTGGTGCAAGTCAAATTTCACAATATTTAAACCCATATCAATCTTATGTTACAGATGAGATTGCGAGACAATCAGGGATAATGGGTAATCAGTTAGCTGCACAAGCAGTAAATGCAGGTGCGTTTGGTGGAGGAAGAGAAGGTGTTCAACAAGCAGAGCTTCAAGGAAGAACTTTAGAAGCTATGGGAAGAGCACAGCAACAAGGTTTTAACACTGCATTAGGTGCAGCTCAAAGGCAACAACAAGTTGGTCTTGCTGCAGGTCAACAATTAGGTCAATTAGGTTTAGGCCAACAACAAATGGCTCAAGGAGATATTAATCAATTATTTGCAGCAGGTGGTGTTCAAAGACAACTTGCACAACAAGCACTTGATGCACAAAGACAATCTACTTTACAACAACAATACGAGCCTTACCAAAGAGCTGAGTTCTTATCTAATTTATATGCAGCTGGACCTAAGTCATCTTCAACTGTAACTATGGGTACACAACCATCTACTAGTCCATTAGCACAAGCTGTTGGTACTGGTATAGGAGCATTTACAGCATTTCAAGGTATTCAACCCAAGCAGGCCTAGGAGGTTCGATGTCACTTAACAAAGTTTTAAACAGACCAATGTTTCGAAAAGAAGCTCTTAAAAAAGGTGTTCTTAAAACTATTAATGCTAATACAGGTATAATGGTTGGATCACCTTACGGTGGCGCACCCGTACCAGCAATTAGAAAAACACCTACATTTATGGAAAGAATGAGAGTAAGTAGCCCAGCAAGATTTGGAAAAAATTTAGTTAAAGGTATAGCTAATATACCAGCTGCTGGAGGATATATTGCAGGTGAGAAAGTTGCAGATGCTTTAAATATTAAAGATCCTGTTGGAAGAATGGCTTTTGGGTTAGGAGGATCTTATGTTGGTGTAAGAGCATTACCTGCTTTAGCAGGTATAGGAGCGTTACCAAGCGCTGTTATTGGTGCTGCTGCTTATGGTGCATACGACAGAACAAAAGCAGGTATAGAATTAAGAAAAAAAATTAATGCAATGTCTCCCGAAGAAAGAGCTGATTTTTCGAGACAAAATAGATTAAAAGCTACAGATATAATGAGTGAGGGTGTATCAGATGCAGACTTATTTGGTAATTTTGTGCCAAAACCTATCGAAGAAAAAGTTGCAGAAGATAGGGCTATTATAGAAGGTAGACCAGGATCAGGTAGACCAAGTTTCCAAAACAAATCAAAACAATTAAAAGCGGAAGGCGACCCACTGCTACAGGACAACGTAACAGCAGGAAGTCCTGATGATAACGTAGCTAATTTAAATAATATTCAAAGTGAATCTTTAGGAATGCCTCCAGGGCCTCCAGGAAGTTCAGATGATGGTTTTCCAGAAGGAACAGAAGGAACTGTTTTTCCAAAAAAAGAAGACCCCGACAAAAACGTTAAAGATAAAAATAATTTAGGGGATGATATAGTTGGTGTAGATAATAAAGATTTAAAAACTCCCGATGGAGAAGCTATAACAAATAATTTAATAGGCAGAGCAAGAGAAATATCAAAAGAGTTAAGAGCAGGGCAATCTTCACAAGCAAAATTAGTTTTGTTAGCTAACCTTGCTTCAGGTTTACTTTCAGGAACTACTAAAAAAAGAGGTTTGGGTGGAGCTATGGAAATTTTTGGTAGAGCTTTAGGTCCTGCGGTCAATAATTATGCAACCTTAAAACTTAAAGAAAATGAATTAGAAAATAATTTTATGCAAAGTGCTTTAGAAATTGCATCAGATGAAATGGATAGAAAGAATAAAGTTTACGAAGCACCAGAAGGAACACCTGGTGTTGTTCAAATTCTACAAAATGGAAAAGCTGTAAATTTAACAGCATTACGTTTAAAAGATGGTACTGTAAGAGCAGCAATACCAGGAGCCACTGATAATGGAAGAAATGTTTACACTACTTTAGCTCCAGGAAGTTATGTTAGATTTGCTGCTAGTGATAAATTAGCAAAACCTCAAGTAGATTTATTAAGAGAATTAGATGCAAAATATAGAGCGTATGCTCTTGGTCAAAAAACAATTAAGATTATCGAAGACTTCAAAGCAGAAGGTAAAACAGGTGCTGGTCCTATTGGTAGATTTAATTTATTCAAACAAAGATTTGGAAGTGCTTTTAAAGATATCTTAGGAAGAGATGTTTATGATGATATGGAAAGCGCTCAAAGAAGATTAGAAAAAGAAAAAAACAAAGCTATTTCTGATTTAATGGCTTCAGAAGATATAAGTAGGGAAAAAGCTGAAAATTTATTAGAAAGTCAATTAGGTGGTGCTGCAGATCAAAATAAAATTATGAAACTTATAAAAGATGCTACTGGTGAAGAAGATAAACAAAAACTTTCTCAACTTGCAATTAACGAAACTGTCATGATCTATGCATTAGCTAACTCATTAAAATCTAAAGACCGTCTAACTGAAAAAGATATTAAGATGGCAAAACAACTAGTTAACATCTTCCCATTACTTAGAGGTCAAGATGATGTTATTAGAGATTTAAGATCTGTAAATCAAACTATTTTAGGAGATATTGATTCATTACAAAGCAATTGGGTAAATGGTTTATTAGGTGAAACAGCAACTATTAATCTTTACAGAAGACAATACGGATTTCAAGAGGGTACTGATAATGAATTACCACCAGAATTAGCAAATATTTACGAAAATAAAACAGATGAAGATATAGCTGGAAGCATACAACTAAATTAATTATGGCAACTTTAAACGAAATACAAAAAAAATTAGATGATAAAACATTAGATCCAAGATCTTTATCTGGAGATGATAGAAGAGCGATTGATGAATTAATTAAGAGAGGCGCTCTTAAAGGTCCAAGAATGTCTGAATTAGGTGACATGAGAGATGAAGCAGCAACTGATGTATCTATAATTGAAGAGGCTTCAAAAAATCCAATTGGTGTTAAGCTAGAACAAGAAGGCAGCATGTTTAAAGGTAGACCAGAAGCAATTTTAGCTGGTGACTTAATTGGATCTATTACGCCTTACATAACAGATAGAAAAAAAATATTTAGTGCAGCTAAATCCAAAATCGCAGGAGATAAAAACACTGGCTTATTTCCTAGAAAAGGTAATTATTTTAAGACAGTTGGAGATAACATGGCAAGAGTTCTTCCAGGTAGATTTAAATTACTTGGTGGTACTATGAGAGCTTTAGGAAACGTTTTAGATAAAACTCCTATTGTTGGTAGATTAGGACAAAGTCAATTAGTAAGAACAGAAGTAAAATCAGTCTTAGGAGGAACCGCTGGAGCTGCTGCAGGTTCAGTCGGATACGATGCTTTAAATGAAACAGCAGGTGTTGCTATTATGGATGCTATAGCATCCGATATGGAAAACATGACTCCCAAAGAAGTTAATACAGATATGTTTGCAAATGCATCTGATGCAGCTTTTACTGCATTAGCTTGGAATGCAGGTGCTGCAACTTTAACACCTTTTGTTACAAAGGGTTTAGGTAAAATTGCAAGAGCAACAATTGGTGCTAAATCAAAAGACTCGAAAGAATTAGTTAACATTGCTAGAGATAAAGGCTTACCTATTCCAATGGTTATGACCGCACAAGAGGGTGTTGGTTTGTTTGGTGGTTTTGCAAATAAATTTTTTAAAGTTCTTGGTATTATGCCGTTTATTAATGGAATTGGTAAGGAAGCATTACAAGGCGCTGAACAAAAAGCAGGAAAAGAATACTTAAACACCTCTGTGCTAAATTATGGTCCGTTAGTAAAAACAGGAATTCTTTCAGCATCAATTTATAAACAAGCAGAACAAGCTTTTATACAAAATAGTAATTTGATAAACGCCTCATATAAAGGTTTTGAAACACTTGCCGATACTATTGGAAATCCAAAAGTTATTCCAACAGCTTTTATAAAAAAAGCAGCAGCAGAACAAGTGGATGCAATGGCTATGAATTTTCCAGGTTTGAAATCATACGCACAAGATAAACTAGGTGTTGTTGATCCAAAAGAAATACAAAAACTATTAGGTCAAGGAGATCCACTAGCTCAATTTTATAGATATATGAATCAAGTAGATGATTTTATTACACCTAGAGAATATAAAGGTGTGACTGAAGCAATGAACAGAGCATTAAGCACAACTCAATATCAAAACATTAGAGGTAACGTTTGGACTTTAAGAGAAGCTCTTGAAAATGATTTAAATTCTTTTGGTGCAAATATATCAAAAGAAACATTTTTAAAAGACGAAACTGTAAAAGCTGCTTATGAAACATTATCAAAAACAAATAAAGCTGCAGCAGATGCGGACCTAGCATTGAAGATAAAAGCATCGGAACAGTTAAAAGATCAATTATATAATGCAAATGATGTGTTCTCTACTTTAATGAATTTTTATCAAAATAAAGGGATACCTAATATAATAAAACAATTTAATAAAAATACTTTTACTAATAAAGCTTTGGCTGGGATAAGAGGAATTGAAAAAGGAACTTCACAAGAATTTTTTGAAAAACTTACAAACAACGTATTTAAGTTTGGAGATCCAAAAGCTATAGATCAATTTCAACAATTGTTAGGAGCTAAAGCAATTGTTTCTGAAAAAACTGGTAAATCAATTGGTGTTCCTTTCAAGGGAGGGCAAGCTCTTTACCAAGCAACAAAAGCAAGATTTATGTGGAATCAATTTATAGATGCTTTTGAGAGCACTAGAGGAGCTGAAGGTCAAGCATTATTAGCAAGAATAGCAGATGACGCTAACGTGGCTACAGGAATAAACGGTACGGTTGATGTAATGCAATCGATGTCAAACGTTGCAAAACAATCTGGAGAAGAAATATTAGATTTTAATATTGAGAAAGTAAAATTAGGAAACGGAATTTTTGATGCACAAAAATTAAAATTTAGTCCAAAAGATACTTCTGGTTTTCAAATAGATAGATTCATAAGAAATCTTGGTTTAGGTACAGGAGATATGAGAAGAGAAGCGTTTACAAAAATGATGGGTGGGTTAGATAAAACTTTAGAGTTCGATAAATTTATTACATACATGAAAGCTGTATCAAATACTCCTATCGCAGACACATCTACTTTCATGCAAAGAAGATTACAATTAGGTGGACTTAACTCATTTACAGGGGCTTTAGTTCTTGGTGGTTCTGCAGCTGTAAATCCATTGGCACCAGCACTATTTATTTTACTTGGAAGACGTGCAGGTCAGATACTTACAGATCCAATAGCAATGAAAGCTTTTAATGATGCCTTAAATCCTGATGAACAAATTAAATTATTAATGGGTCAAAAGGTCGGTGATGGTGTACCAGGAGTTCTTGGTGTTGGCAGAAGATTTTTTAAAGGAAGAGATATTCAAACAGCAGCAAATGTTTTAAAAACTCCAAGTGTTATAGGTAGACTTGGACTTACACAAAAAAGAGAGGCCTTTGCAAGACTAATGGCATATTTAAGAGATAATAGTTCAGACATTCCAGATATTGACATGAAAAATGCTACTCCGGAGGAGATTACTGAAAGAATGCAACAGATAGATGCTTTAGTCCCTCAACCAATTTACGATGAAAAAACATTACCTAAGAAAAACTTTGAAACAATGTTTGCTCAAAACTTTTCTGGAAGTTCAGGTAATTTAGAAGAAGATCAAAACGCAGTAGAATTTTTAAGAGCCGCAACTAACGCTGAAGCAACTGTTCAAAATGAAGAAGCTCCTATTGAAGAAATAGAAAAAACAATGGTGACAGATGATATACAGCTAGAAGATCCTGTTCAGGCTGCTCAAGCACCAGTACCACCGGCTACCGGACAAGTGAATGCACAACAATTCCAAGCACTGTTTCCTAACGATCCAACAGGAGCTGCAATAGCACAAAGAGGAGTTAGACGTGGCTAAAAAATCAGCATTAGAAAAAATTGAATACCATGAAAAAATCTGCAGAATTATGCAGAAACAAACATTCGAGAAGATCGAAAAGATTGAACAAAGAATATCTAGAATGGAAAAGTATATAGCTGGTGCATTATTAGCTATACTTTTAGCTGTACTTTCAAACCATTTTTAGTATTAATAATGAATGAAGTTACTTAAAAAGTATCCTTACAAACATTATAATAGATTTTCAGACACTACAGGCCGTAAATACTTAGTCGATAACATAAAGGTACCAAGTGTTACAACTATCCTAAGTGCTACCAAAGATAAAAGATTTTTAGATAACTGGAGACGTAAAGTTGGAGATGCTGAAGCAGATAGAATTATGCAACAAGCATCAGCGATTGGAACCGAGATGCACCAGGTGCTTGAATATCATTTGACAGGACAAGGTTACTACAACGCTATGGAAGAAGGTACAAAACCTAGAATGATGGCCAAGACTATTTTAAATAATATAAAAATAGACGAGGTGTGGGGAAATGAAATAAGTTTAGAATATGAAAACAAATTTGCAGGTACTGCTGATTTATCTTGTGTTGCATACGGAA
>Ga0209425_10007234_pt1 | contig 10473 bp, 8 predicted proteins | sample COG_05_FD_184749 | JGI IMG/M metagenome (GOLD analysis project Ga0209425, IMG submission 184749) | Pelagic Microbial community sample from North Sea - COGITO 998_met_05 (SPAdes) (version 2) | ecosystem: Environmental > Aquatic > Marine > Neritic zone/Coastal water | place: Helgoland, sampling... | reverse complement strand
AAATAGAGGAATTTAAAAATTGTATTTGGTTAGACAAACATACATTTCACGAAAGACTTAAAAATAGAAAAATTCACAAAAGTAATCATGTAATAGTTCTTGATGAAGAGGGCCCAATATCTTTACATGATGAATTTACAAAAGAAACTTTATACTCAAAATATTTTTTTAAATTAATTAATACTTTAATTCTTTGGGGAAAAAAAGATTTTTCTAAATTACCATTAGTCAAAAATAAAAAGATAAAGCTGGAAGTTCAAGGTCATCCTAAATTTGATATTTTAAAAAAAAATTATTTTCAGATATTTGAAAAAGAAACTAAATATATTAAAAATAAATACAAGAAATTTGTTTTTATTCCAGGCAGTTTGCATGTAGAGAATCGTAGCAATGAATTTGCTTCTATAACAAGATCATGGGCAAAAAAATACAATGTAAATGATAGAATTATAAATAAATTTATGAACTATAATTTACTAGAGAGAGATAACTATTTGCAATTTTTAAAGTTTATTAAAAAATTAGCTAAGGAAAATCCTAAAATTTTATTTGTTTTTAGAAAACACCCAGTAGAGGATGAAAAAAAACTAACTGAATATTTAGGAAAAATTCCTAAAAATTTAAAACTAGAATATAAATTTACAGTAACACCATGGCTGATAGCATGTGAATACTTTCTTCATTCTGGGTGTACCACAGCAATTGAGGCAGCAATTTTAAAAAAAAAGATCATATTTTATTCAACAAAAAAAATTTCAAATCATGAAAAATTTAAAAAGTTTAAATTTTCTAATTTAAACTTCACTGATGAAAGTAAATGTATCAAATTTTTTAAAAATATATCTAAAGGTAAGATGACTTATAAATTAACAAATATAGATAATTTTATTTACAATAATGATGTAAATAAATTTTTTTATAAAAAATTTATTAAATATATAAATAATGTGAAATTTAAAAATGAGTCAAAAATTTATTATAGAAAAAACAATAAATCGTTCTTATCAAAATTGTCTATAATTTTTTTTAAAATTTTATCTATTATTAAGAACCAGATTATTCTTAAAACTTTTTTAAAAAAATATTTACCCGAAAAATATATTTTTGGAAAGGAAGCGGCATTAAAAAAATTTACAAGTTTAGAAAAATCTGAGATAAGATCTATTATGTCTAAAATAAATAAATTACATAAAAAGAAAATTAAAATTAAGTATTCAAAAATTTCTGACTCTGTTTTTAAAGTTGAAAGGATTTAAGATTTAGATTTATGTTATGAAGCTAATTATTTTTTTTCTAAAAGTAAAATTTTATATAAATTCAAAAAGTATATTTAACTCAATTCTTTTATTTTTTTATAACCTAAAAAAAGAAAACACTAAATATCCAAAGTATTTACTTACACTTGAAAAGAAATTAGCAACTTATTTTGGTGTGAAATATGCGCTTACATTTTCAAATGGCACTACAGCTTTCACGGCTATTCTTTATGCTATTGGTGTTAAGAAAAATAGTAAAATTTTAATTTCAAAAATGAGTTTTCCATCAGTAATTTCCTCAATTTTAAGAATAGGTGCACAACCAATTTTTTTAAACTTTGACGAAAATTTGCAGATTGAAAAACCTAACCAAGAAATTATTCAAAATGCTAATTATTTATTAATCACTCATGCTTTTGGCATACCCCAAAACATACAAATAATTAATGAATATCTTAAAATAAATCCAAAATTAAAAATAATAGAGGATAATAGTCATTCACAGGGAGCAATTATAAATCAGATTAAAACAGGCGCATTTGGAATAGCGTCATTTATGAGTATGCAGGGTGGTAAAGCCATTAATGCTGGAGAAGGAGGCGCAGTACTTACAAATGATATCAAGATTTATAATCGAATGCATTATTTGATGCATTTAAACAGAAAAAGTAATTTTGATAAAAATTTAGACCAATTATCAAGTATTGGATTCCTGGGAAAAGGTAGAATGAGTCCATTAGGAGCAATTGGAGCATTAAGTGATTTGAATGATCTAGATAATAGAAACAACAAAATAAGAAAAAAGTATAAAATTATTTATGACTCTTTGAAATTTATACCAGATCTAAAATTTCCATATATTAACAATTTTGAAAATACAGGAGGATATCATTATGGATTACCAGTATTTATACATTCAAAAGAAACTTTAGATTTAATCAAAAATTATTTTAAAATTAACAATTATGATTGGCCTAATTTAGATAAAAATGAAAATTTTAATGATCCAAGTAAATTTAATGAAATTATTTATAAAGAAAATTTAAATTTAGAAGATGTTTTTAACAAAAGTAATGACTTAAGAGACAAGTTATATTTTTTTGATTTAAGACAAATGTTTTTCTTAAATAATTATATAATCAAAAAAAAATTAAAAACTTTCAAAAAAAAGATAAATGAAAATAAATTTTAAAGATAAAAAAAATTTAATTAGATTAAAAAAAATTTCATATATTGTTTATGATTACATAATAATTGGATCTGGCCCTGCATCAATTGCATTGTTGAATAAATTGAAGTCCTATAAAAAAAAAAATTCTAAAATTTTAGTAATTGAGAGAGGTGATTTTTACAAAAAAGAATATAAAAAAATAAATTACACAAAATTACCAATTAAATTTAATTCAAGAGTATTTTCTGTGGGTGGAACTAGTAATGAATGGTCAAATATTTCATCATATTTTGAAAAATTTGAAATGGAGGCACGATGGCTAAAAAAAAAAAAAAATCTTTGGCCAATATCACATACAAAATTATTAGGATATTATAAAAGTTTAGATAAAAATTTAGGTTTTAATTTTCAAAAAATAAAAAAAACAAAATCTACTATGCCATTTGAGATTAGAAATTTTATTGCAAATAAAAAACCAAAAAATTTTAAATATTTTTTAAATACCATTGATGTTGACCTCATCTATAATTGTAATGTTACAAGTGTTGATGAAATTAAAAATCTAACAATTGTAAACACTAAAAGGAAAACATTTTTTTTTAAAGGATTCAAAACAATTATTTGTTGTGGAGGAATAGAAAGTGTTAACTTAATACTAAATTCATTAAGTCAAAAAAAAATTCTTAAAATGAAAAATAAAAAAAATGTTGGAAAGTTTTTTTCCGATCATCCAAAATTAAATTTAGGATATCTGATGTTTCCTAAAATTAAATTAATTAAAAAATTTCAATTAAGAGTAAAAAATAAATATATAGAATATTTTGGCCTATCAATTAAAAATAAAATTCAGAAAGATATGAAACTTTTGAATACTTATGTAAGATTTGAAAAATCATCAAATCGTGTCTCAAAAGTTTTAAAACTAATTAAAATACCTCTACTTCAAAGACTGATTAAAAATAAATTTAAAAATTTTTATAAAATTAGAATTTTTTGCGAGATGAAGCCAACATATGACAATATGATAATTCAGAAAAATAAAAAATTATACGTAAATTATAAATTTAACAAAATTGAATATTCTACAATTAAATTTTTAACAAAAAGAATTTTAGACTATTTTAGTTATTATCCTGATAAAGAGGTAGAGATTTTGTATTCAAAAAAATTAATTGATCGTAATATTGAAGATGCCTCTCATCACATGGGTGGTTTAATATATAGTCCCAACAAAAAAATAGCTTGTGTCGATAAAAATTTAAGAATTAATGGACTTAAAAACATTTTTGTATGTAGCAGTGCAATTTTTCCTACTTTTGGTAGCGTAAATCCTACAATGACAATTTGTGCTTTTGCTCACCGATTGGGGATGTATCTTTCTGGGGGAACTGATAATCACTACAAAAAAATAAATCAAAAATAATGAAATATTTAAAAAAAATTATCTTTTTAATTTTTGCATTACTTAATCAAGTAAATTTACACTTTAAATTAAGAAGAATTGGAAACTATATAGATCAAATTAACGTTATTTTATTAAAAGCCATCGGGGCCAAAATTGGACATAACTCTTTTATACGATCAAACGTTTTAATTTTAAAGCCCGAGAATTTAATAATCGGAAATAATTCAACCATAGGATCTAATAGTGAACTTTTTAATTATGCAGAAATAATAATTGGCGATAATGTAGATATAGGAACTCAGCTATATATCAATACAAATAATCATAAAATTGATGATCCAAGTAAACCATTGGCTTATCAAGGTGCCGTCATAAATAAAATCAACATAGGTTCTGATGTTTGGATTGGTGCAAGAGTGACAATATTATCTGGAGTGGAGATCAAAAAAAGAGTAGTTGTTGGAGCAGGTTCAGTTGTGACATCTGATCTTGAAAGTGGATATGTTTATGGTGGTGTTCCAGCAAAGAAAATTAAAAAGTTAATAATTTAATATTAATAAAAATGCTGAAAAAAGTTTTTTTTATAATCAATAAACAACAAACTAAAAAATTTTATTGGTGTGGACTCTTTAATATTTTATTTGCCATTCTTGAATTAACAGGATTGATAGCTTTGTCCGGCATAGTTTTATTGATAGTAAGCCCAGATGTATTTACAAATAAAGTTAGCAACCTTCCCTTCTATTCTTATCTAAGTAATATTGGAATTGACTTTGCAAATAATTTAAAATTGAGTTTATATTTCTTTTCTTTTATTTTTTTTATTACTACAATTTTAAAATTTTTAATAAAACATTATTCTATCAGGTTTACAGTAAATTTAAGTATGGAGATAAGTAATTTACTTTTTTCTTCCTATATTAAAAAAAAATACATACATATATTTGAAGACACGTCTTCAAAACTTTTGAGCTTAGCTAATCTTCATAGCTCAAGATTTTCAAACTCTATAGTAAATCCTATACTAAACCTCATTAACTCTTTTTGTTTGATAATAATTTTACTCATATCATTAATGTATGTTGGAGGACTGAAAACACTCATAGCTTTATCAATTATCATTTTTATTTCAATTAGTATTTATTTTTTTCTAAGTAAAAAAATATCAATAAATGAAAAAAATATAATTGAAAACGATATTAAAAGACAAAGTATACTTAATGAAAGTTTTAATAATATTAAATATTTAAAACTCTCAGGAAAGTATATTAGACAATTATTTTTTTTTAAAAATTATGGGGAGATTTATGGAAAGGCTCTATCTTTTAATCAAATTTATCTTCATTTAGCAAAACCACTTCTGGAAATTTCATTTTTAATTATAGCAATTTTATTTATAAACTTAACTTTAAATAATATAAGTGGCAACTTATTAGAGTATATACCTTTAATCTCATTTTTTTTGCTATCGTTTTATAGAATGATTCCCAGCGTGCAAATTGCCTATCAATCGTTTATTCATATAAAGGGTAGCTTAGGAACCATTGATATAATCGAAAAAGAAATTTTAAAATCAAACTTACATGAAAAAGAAATAAAAAACCAAGATGTTAAAAACATAGATTTTAATCAAAAAATTGCTGTTAATAGTGTAGATTTTGAATTTACAAATGGTAAAAAATTGTTTGAAAACGTTTCATTAGAGATAAATAAGAATTCATGTGTGGCTTTTTTTGGTAAATCTGGTCAAGGCAAAACAACAATAGTTGATATTATTTGCAAACTAATTGAACCAACTAGAGGAAATATTTCAGTAGATGATATTAAAATAAACGAAAATAATAAAAAATCATTTCAAGATAAGATAGGATACTTATCACAAAATTTTTATATAATTAATGACACATTAAAAAAAAATATAATTTTTGATGAAAAAGAAAATAGTCAAAACTTAGATAGAGCAGAAAAACTATTAAGAAAATTATTTGATGATAATGAAATTGATAATTTAATTGATAAAAATGAAAAAGTTGGTGAAAATGGAATAAAACTTTCACATGGTCAGCGACAACGTTTATTAATAGTAAGATTAATCTATGAAAATAAAGAAATATTAGTTTTAGATGAGCCAACAAGTTCATTAGATAATAAAAATATTCTTAAATTGAAAGAGATATTGGAAGAATTAAAAAAAACAAAAACTATAATTATTACTTCGCACAATAAAGAAATATTAAATATTTGTGATAAAATTTTCTTTGTTGAAAAAAATATGATTAAAAATGTATCTAGAAAAAATCTAATAAATTATGAATAATAAAAAGATACTTTTAATAGGTGCTGGATGGTATGGATGTCATATTGGGCTATTTTTAAAAAAAAAAGGATACAAAGTTGATATATTTGAAAAAAAAAAAGATATTTTTTTAGGTGCATCAGGATATAATCAATTTAGATTACATACAGGCTACCATTATCCAAGATCTTCAGAAACCATTAAAGAAACAAAAAAAAATTTTTTAAAATTTAAAAAACTGTATAAAAATTTTATCTTTTTTCCAAAAAATAATATTTATTGTATTGCAAAACAAAGATCTTTAATTGATTCAGCTACTTTTAAAACGATATTAAAAGGAAATAAATTAAAAATAGTTAAAAAAAAATTTAACTTTCTCAGAAATATAGAAGATTCCTATATCTCAAATGAAGGTGTTTTGTTAAACGAAAAAATAAAAAAATTTTATAAAAAAAAACTCAAAGAAAATTTATTCTATAATCAAAACGTAAGTGATATTAAAATACTTGAAAAAAAATATGATTATATTGTAGATTGCTCAAATACACTTTTTAAAAATTATTTGAATGAAAATTTTAATTATATATTAACAATTTCATTAATTTATAAGAAAAAAAAAAATTCAGCAGTTTACCCAATAACGATTATGGATGGAGAATTACCTTCTTTATATCCATATGCAGATAAAAAAGATCTTTTTACGTTAACGCATTCAAAATATACACATATTAAAAAATTTAGACATTTTAGTTCTTTAGAAAAATATAAAAAAAATATTAAAAAGGTTAAAATTAATGAAATTAAAAAAAAAATGGAGGATGATATGAAAAGATTTTTTCCAAAATTTAAAAAACTATTGATATATAAAGATTATTTTTTCTCTTATAAGGTTTTACCAAATGACAACTCATCAAAAAGATCAACTTTTATTGTGAAGAATAATAACACAATATCTTGTACATCTCCAAAGATCACCAACATCTTTTCGTTTGAAAGTTATATAAATAACACAATAAAATAATGGCAAATAGTATTGCTATTATTGGTTACACAGGATTAATTGGTGGAAATTTATACAAACAATACAAAAAAAAAAACAAAAATATCACTTTATATAGTTCAAAAAATATAGGTCAAATTGATGAAAACATTACATATCAAAAAGTTTTTTGTGCTGCATTGCCTGCAGAAAAATGGAAGGCAAATAAATATCCCAAAAAAGATAAATTAAATCTTTTGAGATTAATCAAAAATCTTAAAAAGATTAAAACAAATCAATTTATTTTAATTTCTACAATAGATATTCATTTTAATCATGATTACGGAAAGAATAGAAAATATTTAGAAGAATTTGTAAAAAAAAAATTTAATAAATATAAGATTATAAGATTGCCAGCAGTTTTTGGTGAAGGATTAAAAAAAAATATAATTTATGATTTAATTAATAAAAATGAATTAAATAAAATTTGTTATAATGATAAATTTCAATGGTATTATTTAAAAATGTTAAAAACAAATATAGAAAAAGTAATAAAATTAAAAAAAAATATTTTTGAATTTTATAGTACTCCAATTAATAATAGTGAAATAATAAAATTATTTAATTTAACTTATAAATTTAGCAAAAGATCAAAACCAATTATCTATAATTTTAAACCAAATGGTGGTTATTTTTTAAAAAAAAATGAAGTATTAAAAATGATTAAAAAATTTCTAAGAAATTATGCAATTTAAATTATCATTTTCATTACTAGCATTAAAAAATTTAAAAGATCTAAAAAAATTGTTGGAAATTTTAAAAGATGAAAAAATAAATTTTGTTGAATTGCCACCTTCAAAGTTTTTTAAAGGATATAATTTTAGTAAAAGGAACATTATAAAATTTAAGAGCATATTAGATAAGTACAAAATTAAAATTTCATCAGTACAAGCAATTTTTTTTGAAAAAAATTTAAATATTTTTAATAAAAATCATGAAACAAAAATTTTAAATCATTTACGTAAAATAATATACTTATGTGGAAAACTCTCTATTAAAAATATTATTTTTGGTTCTCCAGCAAATAGACTAAAAAAGAATTTAAAAATTCAAACTGCAAATGATATTTTTATTAAAATATTAAAAAAAATAACAAAAGATTTAAAAAGAGAAAATGTAAATTTTTGTATAGAGCCAAACGCAAGATTTTATAATTGCGACTACATAAATAACTCAGAACAAGCTCTTGATATTATTAAAAATAATAAGTTAAAAAACATATTTATTAACTTTGACACCGGTAATGCCATATTAGAAAATGATATAATTAAAATTCAAAAAAAAAACTTAAGATATTTTAAAAATTTTCAAATAAGTGAAAAAAAACTAGCTGAATTAAGCACTAATCTTATGAAACATACTAAATTATTAAAAAATCATAAGTTAGATAAAAAATATTTATCATTAGAAATGTTAAACGTTGATATTAAGAGCATTAAAAAAAATATTAAAATTTTTAAAACGATAGCAAATAAAATCTAATTATATGTATAAATTTTTTATAAACAAAAAATTTCAACCTAATTACAAATTTAAAAAAAAATTACTATATGAAATAAGCCATCATTCAAAAAATATTTTATACAAAACATCTTTTGGAAAAAAAAATAAACATAAAACTTTCTTTGTGATTAAAAGATCACCTGGTGGAGGTTTTTTTTCAAATTTAATCTTTGTTATAAAATGGATAAATTTTGCACAAAAAAAAAATTTTATACCAATTGTTGATATGGAAAATTTTCCAACTAATTATAATGAAAATAAAAATATAGATAATATTAAAAATATCTGGGAAATTTACTTTAAGCAAATTTCAAAATATAAATTAAGTGAAGTTTACAAAAGTAAGAATGTAATATTTTGTAAAAACAAATTAAAAGTTTCTTTACAAGATTATAATAATCAAAATTTAGTAAAAACTTATAATGATAAAATTAAAATTAAAGAAAAAATTATTTTAGAAACTAATACTTTTTACAAAAATAAACTTAAAACTAAAAAAAATACAGAAATTGTAGGTATTCATTTTAGAGGAACTGATCAAAAAATAACACCTGGACACTATTTACCACCAACTATATTTGATATTAAGATGTTCATTGAAAAAAAAATTAAAGAAAACCCTAAATTGAAAATTTTTTTGATCACAGAAGAAAAAAAATATCTTGAAACTCTGAAAAAAAAATATCATAAATATCTATATTTTTACCCAAGTTTTAGAGGCAATAAAATCTCTGATTTTAATTCTAGCAATAGATTGTATCATAGAAATAAACTTGGACTTGAAAGTTTAAAGGAAGCTTTAATTTTATCTAAATGTGATGAAATATTTTATTGTAAATCAAATATTCCACTATTTTCTATTTTTATCTCAAAAAAAAAAATTACAAAAACTCTTATAAATAATGGACTAAATTCATACAATCCGTTTTTTGCATATTTTAAATGGAGAGTATTAATATTGCCAATATCTTTTTTAAAGTACTTACTTTATAAAATATTTTAATTTTCATGAAAAAAGTTTTTATATTAGGAATTTTTATTTTAATGAATTTCTATTCAAATTCTGAATCTGTTGAAAATTTTTATAATTTTGATTACTCAAAAAGACAACTTAAAGATATTAAAAAAATTTGGGAATTTAATTCTGGTATTTTAAAGGATACACAAAATAAAATTGTACAATATAAGAATAAAATAATTCATTTAGATGGTTATAAAAATTTATATGTAATTTCTTTAATTGATGGAAAAAAAATATGTACTAATAAAGGTCAAAATGACAGGGCTCCTTATAGAGGTATATCCTTATATAAATTTGAAAAAGTTGTTTATGCTGTATTTATAAGACAAAATTATTTACAATTAGTAAATATTGAAAATTGTAAATCCCATAAATTAAAAAAAGAAATTATAGTAAAAGATGTAGTTTCTCCAATACTTATTCATAATTCTAAAGCAATAATACTGCCAAATGGAACTAATCCTCTAGCCTACGACTTAACAAATGGTGAACTATTATGGAAGGTTTCAATTGAACCAGAACAAAAAAAACTTTTAAAGAAATATAATTTAGGTAATAAATTTCATTGGGATGTTTGGGGTGGTGGCACTTTAGATCTAAAATATAATCAAGTAATATTTTCTACTGCAAATGCAAAACCTTCTTTCGTTTCAAAGGGAAGAGAAGGACCAAATTTATTTTACAATAGTGTTGTGTCAATAAATTTAGAAAATGGAAAATATAATTGGCATTTTCAGGAAATAGAACACGACCTGTTAAATCTAGATTTAGCTTCACGTCCT
>Ga0209425_10007231_pt1 | contig 10474 bp, 8 predicted proteins | sample COG_05_FD_184749 | JGI IMG/M metagenome (GOLD analysis project Ga0209425, IMG submission 184749) | Pelagic Microbial community sample from North Sea - COGITO 998_met_05 (SPAdes) (version 2) | ecosystem: Environmental > Aquatic > Marine > Neritic zone/Coastal water | place: Helgoland, sampling... | reverse complement strand
TACAACAAATGAAATTAGATCCGACGCATTAAATATAAAAATATTTAACAGAAAATGTTTGGACAGTTTATTAAATTGTAAAATTACAGAAACTGATGGAGTTTTGGTTACAGAACTTACTAAAGAAATATTAAAAAAAGCTGCATCATATAAAAAAATGGATGAAAATAAAAAGGGTAAAAAAGATTATAAATATCCTAAAATGAAAAAAAAGAATTAGACCATAAGTTTCAAAATATATAATAATTTTATTGTGGAAAGATACAATTTTAAAACTATTGAAAAAAAATGGCAACAATATTGGGAAAAAGAAAAAACTTTTTCAACAGTATTAGATAAAACTAAGAAAAAATTTTATTGCTTAGAAATGTTTCCATATCCCTCTGGAAAAATCCATATGGGTCATGTCAGGAACTATACAATTGGTGATGTTCTTGCAAGATATAAAGCTTTACAAGGTTACAATGTTCTTCATCCTATGGGTTGGGACTCTTTTGGAATGCCAGCAGAAAATGCTGCAAGACAAAATAAGTTAAGTCCTAAAGAATGGACTGAGTCAAACATTTCAAACATGAAATCACAATTAAAAAAAATTGGGCTTTCTATTGATTGGGATAGAGAGATATCAACATGTTCTATTGATTATTACAGACATCAACAAGAATTTTTTTTGGAATTATTTGATAAAGGACTTGTTTATAGAAAAGAGCAAGATGTCAATTGGGATCCGGTAGACCAAACAGTTCTTGCAAATGAACAAGTTATTGATGGCAAAGGTTGGAGGTCTGGCGCTCAAGTAGAGAAAAAAAAATTAAATCAATGGTTTTTTAATATCACAAAGTTCTCAAATGAACTTTTGGAAAGTCTCAATGGACTTGAGCAATGGCCCAATAAAGTTAAAGTAATGCAAAAAAATTGGATTGGAAAATCATTTGGCTGTGAAATAAATTTTGAAATATCATCATCAAAAGATATTAAAGAAATTAAATGTTTTACTACTAGACCTGACACATTATTTGGACTTTCTTTTTTAGCTTTATCTATTGACCATCCTTTATCTAAATTTTACAAAAATGATGAGAAATTTAAAGAATTTAAGCAAAAATGTTCCAAAGACGGTACTACCGAAGAAGCCCTTGCAAACGCTGAAAAAATTGGATTTAAAACTGACCTTGAAGCTATTAACCCCCTTGATGAAACGAGCAAAGTTCCTGTTTATTTCGCAAATTTTGTTTTAATGGAATATGGCCTTGGAGCTGTTTTTGGTTGTCCTGCGCATGATCAAAGAGATTTGGATTTTGCTATTAAATATAATTTAGATGTAAAAACGGTAGTAACCCCAGATAAAGATCAGCAAAATTTTAAAGTTGATAAAGAAGCATATACAGGATCTGGATATATTTTTAATTCAAATTTTTTAAACGGTTTGAAATGTCCTGAAGAGTCTATTATTAAAACTATAGAACATCTGGAGATTAAAAAACTAGGAAAAAAGAAAATCAATTTTAGACTTAAAGATTGGGGTGTTTCAAGACAAAGATATTGGGGATGTCCAATACCAATAATTTATGACGAAAACAACATTCCTCATAAACTTCCAAAAGAAATGCTACCTGTTGAACTACCTAATATTAATAAATTAGAGCCAACTGGAAACCCTCTAGATCAATTAACTGCTTGGAAAAACATAAAAATTGATGGAAAAAATTTTACAAGAGAAACTGATACTCTTGATACATTTGTTGATTCTTCATGGTACTTTTTAAGATTCTGTTCTCCAAATAATAAGTCATATGGATTTTCTTACGATGACATAAATTATTGGATGCCTGTAGACCAATATATTGGTGGTGTTGAACATGCTATATTGCATTTATTATATTCAAGATTTTTTATGCAAGCACTTTCTTTTGAAAATGAAAAATTTGACATTAAGGAACCTTTCAAGGGACTATTCACACAGGGTATGGTTTGTCACGAAACTTATAAAGATGAAAATAACAACTGGATCAGTCCAGATGAATTGACTACCAAAGATGGAAAAAAATATTTAAAAAACGATTTATCAAAAATTGTTAAAGTAGGGCCCTCTGAGTCTATGTCAAAATCAAAAAGAAATACAATTGATCCAGAAAATATTATTAATAATTATGGAGCTGACTCGGTCAGACTATTTATTTTATCAGATAGTCCACCCGAAAAAGATGTTCAATGGTCTGAGGAAGGAATTATTGCTTCATTTAAATTTATTCAGAAATTATGGTTTCTGCATAAAAAAATTTTAGAAGAAATTGATAAAAACCATATAAAAGATAAAGATAATGGTATTGATTTAACAAAATTTACTAACAAATTTATAAAAAAAATTACTAATAATTTAGAAAACTTCAATTATAACATTATTGTTGCCAATTTGCATGAAATGTACTCTTATTTAAATAAAGAAATAATTAAAGGATATCAAAGAAAAACAATATTGGATAATTATGGTAAAATTTTAATAACAATGATGCCAATCTTACCACATTTATCTAATGAGTGTTTTGAAAGTATTAGAAAAGATAACGCTGAAATAAACTGGCCTACATTTGACGAAAAACAAATTAAAGAGGATTTTAGTAAAATTGTAATTCAGATAAACGGCAGAAAAAGGGGCTTAGTTGATGCTAAATTAGATTTATTAGAAGAAGATTTAATAAAATTAATTAATAAAGATAAACATATAAATAAGTATTTAATTGATAAAGAAATTAAAAAAAAAATTTACATAAAAAACAAACTTATGAATATAATTATCTAAAACTTATGAAAAATATAATTATAATTTGTTTTGTATTTTTTTTAAATAGTTGTGGATATAGCTCAATTTATAAAAATCAAAAAACTCAAGATTTTCAGATAAATGTAATTGAAATGACTGGTGATAACGAATTTAATAATTTACTTAAAAATGAACTTAAATTATATTCTAATATAGATTCAAATAAGCAGTATGACATTTCTTTGAATTCTAAATACAATAAAATTATTGTTTCTAAAGACTCCTCAGGAGTTGCAACAGACTATAAAATTTCAGTCAATACCATAATTAATATTAATCTAAATAACAAAATTCATAATTTAAATTTTAAAGAAAGTACTAATATCAAAAATAATTCAAATTCCTTTGAGCAAGAAAAATATGAAAAAAATATTAAGAAAAACTTTGCCTCATTAATAAGAGAAAAATTAGCAATCAAGATTTTTAATTTGAATGATAATTAAGTCATACCAAATAAATCAAATAAATCCTAAAATACACAATCTATTATTGTTTTACGGTAAAAATGAAGGACTAAAAAACGAGATAATTAAAAATATTATTAGGGATAAAAAAAACATTAATAATTACGATGAGAAAGAAGTTTTAGAAAATGAATATAATTTTGTTGAAAACATATTAACAAAATCTCTTTTTGATGATGAAAAAATAATAATTATAAAAAGATCAACTGATAAAATTTTGAAAGTTATAGAAAGCTTAAATTCAAAAAAACTTGATGATATAACTATTATTATTAATGCTGACAATTTAGAAAAAAAATCTAAACTTAGGTCTTTTTTTGAAAAAAATAAGGAAACTATTTGTATTCCTTTTTATCCTGATACTGATCAAACTTTATCAAAACTAGCTTACGATTTTTTAAAAGGTAGAAAAATTTCAATCTCACAATCAAGCATAAACTTAATCATAAATAAATGCAGTGGAGATAGAGAAGCACTCTATAACGAACTTAATAAGATAGATTTTTATACAAAAAATGGAAAAAAAATTACAACTGAAGACATAATGAAAATAACCAATCTAATCGAAAATCATAGTGTTTCGGAGTTAGTGGATAATTGTTTAGCAAAAAACAATAAAAAGATAATTAATATTTTAAATGAAAATAATTTTAATAATGAAGACTGTATTTTAATCACAAGATCTCTTTTAAATAAATCAAAAAAGATACTTCAACTTGTTAAAGAATTTGAAAACAATAAAAATATTGAATTAACTATTTCTTCGGCCAAACCACCAATATTTTGGAAAGATAAAGAAATTACAAAACAACAAATAAAAAAATGGAAACCAGAAAATATAAAAGATTTAATATATAAATTAACTGATATAGAACTTCTGATAAAAAAAAATCTAAATAACTCTATAAATTTTATTACTGATTTTATTTTGGAACAATCATATACAAAATCTAATAATTAGATTTAATTATTTCAATTATCTTATTTAATTGATCTAAACTTTTATATTCGAAAGAAATTTTTCCTTTATTATTTTTCTTATTTTGAATTGAAACACTTAATCCTATTTTATTTGAAATAGAATTTTCAAGTTCTTTAATATTTACATCATCTTTATCATTTTTTTTTAATTTTTTACTTTTAAATATTTTTACAAAATTTTCTGCTTGTCTTACTGTTAATTTTTTTTCAACAATTTTAATAGCAACAAACGAAGCGTTTTCTAAGCCTACTAAAATTTTAGCATGACCTGCACTTAATTTTTGTGTTTCTATTAACTTTACTACTTCTGCTGGTAATGAAAGTAGTCTTAAAGCATTGGTAATATAGCTTCTACTTTTTCCAATAAATTTTGAAACTTTTTCATGATCGTAAGAAAAATCATCTATCAATCTTTTGTAACCTTGAGCTTCTTCAAGAGGGTTTAAATCATGTCTTTGAACATTTTCGACAATGGCAAATTCTAAGGATTTTAAATCGTCAGCTTCTGTTATAACTACCGGTACAGTATGAAGATTGGCTCTTTGGGCTGCAAGCCACCTTCTCTCCCCTGCAATTATTTCATATTTAGATCTATTATCATTAGATTTTCTAACAATAATTGGTTGTAAAATTCCTCTTTCTTGAACTGAATTTGTTAGATCTTTTAAATTTTCTTCATCAAAAATTTTTCTGGGTTGGTATTTGTTTGGTACTAAATCACTTACTGATAATTCATTTTTTTTAGTTTCAACTTTTGTTTCTCCGATTAAGGAAGATAGACCTCTACCAAGTCCTTTTTTTATTTTACTAGAGTCCATTATGCAGCACTTCCAATAATTGCCTCTTGGTTAATAAATTCATCAGTAAAACTAAAATATGATTTACTTCCTGGACATGATTTATCATAAATTAATACTGGCATTCCATGAGACGGCGCTTCTGATAATCTCACATTTCTTGGTATAACTGTTGTATATACTTTTTCATTAAAATAATCCCTTGCTTCCTTTTCAACTTGTGATGAAAGTTTATTTCTTTTGTCATACATTGTTAGAAGTATCCCTCTAATTTTTAATTCTGGATTTAGATTGATCTTTATTCTTTCAATGGTTTTCATTAGCTGGGTTAACCCCTCAAGAGCAAAGAATTCTGTCTGTAGTGGCACTACTAATGAGTGCGATGAAACTAATGCCATAACTGTAAGTAAGCTTAATGACGGTGGACAATCAATAAGAACATAATCATATTTTCCTCTAGAATCATTTAAATATGCGGTTAATTTAAGCTTTAATAAAAATGCTCTATTCCCATCATCTGCTGTTTCAACCTCTAAACCTGACAGATCAACATTTGAACTAACGATATCCAAATTATTAAACTCTGTTTTTTTGATTACCTCAGAAATTTCCTTTGTTCCATTCAACACTCCATAAATTGTGTCACTAGAGTTTTCCATGTTTGACAACCCAAGACCAGTTGTTGCATTTCCTTGAGGATCTAAATCTATAACTAAAATTTTTTTATTTTGTTGAGATAATCCTGCTGCTAGATTGATAACTGTTGTGGTTTTACCAACCCCACCCTTTTGATTTATGACAGAAATTATTTGCATTTAATTTTTTTTGATTTTTTTTTGATTTTTTTTATATTTAATAAAAAAGAGTCTTCATTTGTTAAACTTTTTTTTTGCGTATATTCTAGGTCCCAGTTTTTTAAAGAATTTTCAAAAACTTTTTTTCCATTTTTACCCATAAAAAAAATTAAATTAGTGTATTGCAAAAAATTTTCATATACTAAATCTAAAATTATTGGCATTGGTTTAAATGCTCTAGACATTATTGTTCCTGTTTCTAATTTTTTTAAGTCAAAGATATTTTCCTGAAATATTTCTGTGTTTAGTTCCAGTTTTCTGGACACATCTTTGAGAAAAAGACTTTTATGGTAGCTTTTTTCATATAAATGCACTTTCATATTATTTTTCATATTTTTTAATATAATTGCTATAACAATGCCAGGCATTCCGCCTCCTGATCCTAAATCTACGGTTGTATTTTGATTAAAGTTAATAAAATCAATGATTTGTGCAGAATCAATTATATGACGTGCTCTAACAACTTCATTTTTTGCAGTTTCTTGGCTAATTATGTTAATTTTTTTATTTTTTTCCAAAATCATTGATAAGAAAATTTCAAAATCTAGAAACGTTTCACGTGAAACATTTAAGCTATTAAGCCTGTTATATGAATCTATAATTTCTTGTTTCATTAAGCTATATGCTTAATAGACTTTCTTTTAACATGTGACAACAAAATATATACAGCTGCAGGAGTAATTCCATCAATTCTAAGTGCCTGACCCATCGTTTTGGGTTTAATCTCTTTAAATTTTGCTTTAACCTCATTTGACAAGCCTGAAAAACCATCATAATTTATGTTATCTGGAATTATAAGATTTTCATCTCTTTTAAAAGCTAAAATATCTGCTTTTTGTTTTTTCAAATAACCCCTATAATGAGCATTAATTTCAACTTGTTCATCTATTTCATTATTAAAATAGGGAATATCCGACCATATTTCTCTAATTTTACCCATACCTACTCCTTTTTGGGTTAATATTTCATTAGAGGATCTCAAAACCCCATCTTTTGCTATTTTTATGCCAAATTTTTCAGCTTTATTGGGTGATATCGAAGATTGTTTCATTTTTACATTGATTTGGTTAATTTTATTTAATTTATCTAAATAAAAAGCTTTTCTTACATCGCCAATTAGTCCTATCTCAATTCCTTTAGCAGTTAATCTTTGATCCGCATTATCAGACCTAAGACTTAATCGATATTCTGCTCTTGATGTAAACATCCGATATGGTTCGGTCACACCTTTCGTCACTAAATCATCAATCATTACTCCTATGTAAGCATCAGATCTATCAAGTATAAAAGGCTCTAAATTTTTAATGGATAAAGCTGCATTTATCCCAGCTATAAGACCCTGTGCTGCCGCTTCTTCATATCCTGTTGTTCCATTGATTTGCCCAGCAAGATAAAGATTGCTAATCTTCTTTGTTTCAAGCGTTAAAAACAATTCTCTAGGATCTATATAGTCATATTCTATAGCATATCCTGGTCTTATAATAGATACATTCTCTAAACCATTGATATTGTTACATATTTCTTGCTGTATGTCTGCTGGAAGTGATGTAGATATACCATTTGGGTAGATTGTATGGTCATTAAGCCCCTCTGGCTCTAAAAATATCTGGTGTCGACCCTTATCAGCAAATTTAACAATCTTGTCTTCTATAGAAGGACAGTACCTAGGTCCAACACCCTGTATGCTGCCAGAGTACATGGCACTTTTAGATAAATTTTTTTCAATAATTTTATGAACCTTATCATTAGTATAAGTCATGCGACATGAAACTTGCTTGTTAATATTTTTTTTAGTTAAGAAAGAAAAAAAATAAGGATCATCATCAGCAAACTGTTCTTCTAAATTTTCATAATTAATTGTTCTTGAATCAAGTCGGGGAGGAGTTCCAGTTTTTAATCTTCCTACTTTAAAATTGTATTTTGCTAATTGTTCACTTAATCCTGTTGAAGGTTTCTCATCATACCTTCCAGCTGGTGTTCTTTCGTCACCTATATGTATTAAACCATTTAGAAAAGTGCCCGTTGTGAGTATTAACTTAGAACAGAGAACTTTTTTACCTTCTTTAGTTTCAAAACCAGTTATTGTATTTTTGTTAAAAATAAACTTTATTACAGGATCAGAAAAAATGCTTAGATTACAACAGTTTACAAGTTTTTCTTGCATATATTTACGGTATAGCGATCTATCTGATTGGGTTCTAGGTCCTCTTACAGCTGGACCTCTACTTCTGTTTAATAATCTAAATTGAATGCCTGATTTATCTGCGACTTCACCCATAACACCATCAAGAGCATCTATCTCTCTTACTAAATGACCTTTACCCAAACCACCTATTGCTGGATTACATGACATTTCTCCAATTGTTTCTATCTTGTGAGTAAACAATGCAGTATTAACGCTTAGCCGTGCAGAAGCTGCAGCAGCCTCACAACCTGCATGGCCACCACCTATTACCACAACATCAAATGATAAATTATTTTTCATGAGTTAAATTTATAACTGATTATTTTATTTACAAGGCAAGTATAGATTTGCTTAAATAAGCCTCAATTATCAGCGTTTTTAGTAAAAAAAGGCTTAAAAACAAGTAAAATGAGTTATTATTTACCTATACAAAAATCATTGAAAATACTACCTAATATCTCCTCAACATCAACTTTTCCAACAATCATCCCAAGATGTCTTGTGGCTAATCTTAAATCTTCTGCAGCTTTATCAAAGTCCTCAGCTTCATTTTTTTTATTAAAACTATTAAGATACTCCAAACTCTGTTTAAGATGTTGTCTATGTCTCTCTCTAGTAATTAAAATATCATCACTTGTTATAAATTTATTTTTTAAATTATCTTTTATTTTTGAAATTAATTCATTGATGTTTAAATTTTCTTTAATTGATATTAATACATGATTTAATTTTTTAATCTCAGGATCAATATCTCCCTTTAAAAGATCTGATTTATTTATTACTAAAATCGCATTTTGATCAAATAATCCCTTTAAAACATCAGTTAAATCATGGTTTTCGGCGTCAACTACTACCAACTTTAAATCGGCTTCTTCTGCTCTATTTAAAGATAATTTAATACCTTTCTTTTCAATCTCACTTTTGGACTCTCTTATACCAGCAGTATCAGAAACAATTACTGGATAACCATCTATATTAAGATGAGTTTCAATTACATCTCTTGTTGTTCCTGCAATCTCTGAAACTATTGCAACATCTCGATTAGATAAATGATTTAAGAGGCTTGATTTTCCTGCATTAGTAGGTCCAAGAATTGCAATCTTAAAACCCTCTCTAATTCTTTCTCCAACTTTTTGATCATCTAAAATCTTTTTGATATTTATTAAAACTTCGTTTGAACTTTTTTTTATTTCTTTCAAAATATCATCTGGTAAATCTTCATCTGGAAAATCTATTTTTGCTTCAACATGAGATAATATTTTTAAAAGTTTTTCTCTTAAAAAATTAAATTGATCAGCAGATTTTCCATTCATAATTTTGATTGCTTGCTGTCTTTGAATTTCAGTTTCAGATGAAATTAAATCTGCAACGCTTTCAGCTTTAAGCAAATTTATTTTACCGTTTTGGAATGCAAGTTTAGTAAACTCACCTGGTTCTGCTAAACGACAATTTTCAATATTTGAGATAGACGTATGTATAGCATCAATTACTGCCTTGCTTCCATGTACTTGTATTTCGGCCATATCTTCGCCTGTGTAGCTCTCAGGGCCAGGAAACCACAATATTATACCTTCGTCAATTAGCTCAGAAGTGTTGATTTTGTTGATTTTTCTAAGTGTTGCCACCCTTGGTTTCGGAACACTAACACCAGTCAATAATTCAATAGCTTTAGCGGTTTCTTGTCCTGAAATTCTTATAACAGCAATACCCGATACCCCCGGTCCACTTGATAAAGCATAAATTGTCATTGGAAGATTATAGCTTCAAACCCCGGTGTCTGTAAAACTTTAATTTTAATGATTAAAAATTATGCTGGTTTATTCATTGAGTTAAAAAACTCAGCATTATTTTTTGTATCTTTTAATTTTGAATTGATAAATTCAATTGCATCCATAGTTCCCATTGGTGCAATTATTCTTCTAAGAACATTCATCTTTTGAAGATCATTTTTGTCAAATAACAATTCCTCTCTTCTTGTTCCAGATTTTGTTATATCAATTGCAGGGTAAATTCTTTTATCAGCTATTTTTCTATCTAGTACTGTTTCACTATTTCCTGTTCCCTTAAATTCTTCAAAAATCACCTCATCCATTCTACTTCCAGTATCAATTAAAGCTGTTGAAATGATTGTTAGAGAACCACCTTCTTCAATATTTCTTGCTGCACCAAAAAATCTTTTTGGCCTTTGAAGTGCGTTTGCATCTACACCACCAGTTAAAACTTTTCCAGAGCTTGGGATTACAGCATTATAAGCTCTTCCTAGTCTTGTTATCGAGTCTAATAAAATAACAACATCTTTTTTATGTTCTGTTAATCTTTTTGCTTTTTCAATAACCATCTCGGCTACAGCAACATGTCTTTGAGCAGGCTCA
>Ga0209425_10007227_pt1 | contig 10476 bp, 14 predicted proteins | sample COG_05_FD_184749 | JGI IMG/M metagenome (GOLD analysis project Ga0209425, IMG submission 184749) | Pelagic Microbial community sample from North Sea - COGITO 998_met_05 (SPAdes) (version 2) | ecosystem: Environmental > Aquatic > Marine > Neritic zone/Coastal water | place: Helgoland, sampling... | reverse complement strand
AGGAACTATCATTCTAAATGAAGACTTATCAAAAGAAGGTTTTAAATTTGGTAGAGATTACGCAATGGTATTGCATGTTCACGATGAGATGCAGTTTATTGTTGATAAAGATAAAATAGAAACATTCAAAGAAATATCTAAAGGTCTTTTTAATAAGACTAGAGACCACTTTAATTTCAGATGTCAGTTAGATGGTGAAATAAAAGTAGGCCAGAATTGGAGTGACACACACTAAAGCAAAGCCTCATTTTGACTTGGATTTAAAGTTCGGACAACAATATGAAAACGAATTTCAAGAAGCAGTAGAAGGTAAGTTAGAATGTAAGACAGATAGGCTTTGTCAGAAGACAGGTAATGTCTTTATTGAAATAGAAAGTCGTGGAAAACCTTCAGGTATTCTTAATACTAAATCCAAAAACTATGCCATTTGTCTATGGGTAGAAAAACGTAAAGACCAAGTCTGGGTTCTTATTCCTACTAAAATTTTAAAGAAATTAATGAAGTCTTATCCAATTAAAAATGGTGGAGATAATTGGACTTCTAAAGGTCACATCATTCCCAAAGAAGATTTACTCAATTTAATAATATGAAGAAACTACTTAAAACTAAAATTATCTTACCAGATATTGATAAGAATGATTTTCCATACAAATTTTATAAGGTGTGGTGGAGTGACATAATCAGTAGTCCAAATTGGGAAACAATTCCTCAACTTAAAAAATCAAAGACAGCAGTTTGTATAACAATGGGTTGGTTGTTATCGACAAACAAAAACACATTCGTTTTTATTGGCGACATTAACTTCAATGATGATGGAACAATAAATGAGGGTGGTAACTCAACAGTAATACCAAAATCAAACATACTCAAACTACAGGAGATTAAATTATGACCGAGATGAATGAGGAACACTTTGAAGTGATTAGTAAAAATAAAGCTAAATCCTTTGAAGCCAAAAAAACTATGACAAATATGAATGACTTTCATAACAATAAAGCTAAAATTATGTTAGTTGATGGAGACTTACTTGCCTATAAGATTACTTCTAGTTTAGAAGAACCTATTGATTGGGGTAATGATGTATGGACTTTACATTCTGATTTAGCAAAAGGTAAACAATTATGGAAACAATCTATTGCTCACTATTTAGAAAAGACAAGTTCCAAAGATGTTATTGTAGCATTTTCAGATAAAGTAAATTTTAGAAAATCAATAGACAGTACATATAAGTCTCACAGAAAAGGAATTAGAAAACCTGTCTGTTATGCACCATTAAGAAAATGGATTGAAGAAACACATAAGTGTGAAACTTTTACAGCACTAGAAGGTGATGATGTTCTTGGATTACTAGCAACAGGTAAATACAAAAATAATTGTGTAATTGTTTCTGGTGATAAAGATATGAGAACAATACCTACATGGCATTGTTTTATTATAGATGACAGCATCGAATATATTGATGAACAAAAAGCTGATTACAATTTCTGTATGCAAGTTTTATGTGGTGATAGTAGCGATGGGTATTCAGGCCTAAAAGGTTGTGGTGCAGTCAAATCAGCGAGAGTTCTTTTAGATAGAAAAACTATTGATGAACTTTGGGAAGCTGTCTGTTCAGAATATCATAGAAATGGTTATGACGTTGCTGATGCTTACCATCAAGGCAGACTAGCAAGAATATTAAGAGATGGTGAATACAATTATAAAACTAAACAAATAATATTATGGAGAACACATGGAATGCACAAAAATTCTAGACCAAGCAAAAAAGCTAGTTAGTAAAGATAGAGAAGATAAGCATGGAGATAAGGTAATAAACCATGAAAACATTGCTAGATTATGGACTGGCTTCCTACAGAATAAGACTAAACTCAATATAGTTATCTTACCTGAAGATGTAGCAAATATGATGACATTGCTAAAGATAGCAAGAAGTCAGGGGGGTAGCTTTAATTCTGACGATTTTGTTGATGCGTGTGGGTATTCAGCAATAGCAGGAGAAATCATATCAAAAAGAAACGAGCAATTAAGTCCCACTTTAGGAGTATCTAATGACAAAAAAGCCAAGAATTAATGAAGAAGTCATTAAATACCTAGACGCAATCTTTCCTGACAAATGTCCAAACATTGAAGACAATGAAAAACAAGTTTGGTTCAAAGCAGGTCAAAGGTCAGTCGTAAATCATTTAATCAAAGAAAACAAACAACAAGAGGAAAACTAGACATGTGTTCATTTTCAAGACCTAGTCCACCACCTGCTCCAGAACCTATTCCTGCTCCACCACCAGTGGTGACAAGTGCAACGACAAAACAAAAAGCACCTACAGAAGCAAGTAATAGTTCAGCGAGTACAACTTCAGCATCAAATTATGCAAGAAAAAGAGTTGGTAGAGGTTCATTAAGAATACCTTTAGCTTCAAGTGGTAGTGGTACTAATTTCCCTACAGCATAATAAATGAAGTCGGAAAGTTACACTTTAAGTGATAACACCATCAATAATAAAAGTATTAGTTCTATTGAAGGTCAGTACCAAAAACTAGAACAAGATAGAGAAAGTTATTTAGAGAGAGCAAGAGAAAGTGCTACTTTAACTATACCATATCTATATCCTGAAAAAGGTTCTAACGAAAATACACAATACTCAACTCCATATCAAAGTATAGGAAGTAGAGGTGTTTTAAATTTAGCATCTAAATTGATGTTGGCTTTATTTCCACCCCAAGCACCATTCTTTAGAATTGATGTTGATGATTTAGTTTACAAAAAAATTCAAGGCGACCCTGCTGAAAAGAAACTTATAGAACAAGGTTTAGCTAAAATAGAAAAATCTGTAATGGATAATATTGAAACTCAAAATGATAGAGTTGCAGTATACGAAGCATTAAAACATTTAATTGTATCTGGTAATGTACTTTTACAAATTACTGATACAGGATTAAGAACATATAGATTAGAAAATTATGTTGTTAAAAGAGACCCACAGGGTGATGTATTAAAAATTATTATTAAAGAAGGAGTTTCTGCTTCTTCACTTCCTGACAAAGTTGTTAAACAATTAAGATTATATGACAACACACAAGAAGACAAAACTTGTGATTTATTTACATGCGTTAAGAAACATGGAAATAAATATATAGTACACCAAGAAGTAAAAGGATTTATCCTATACAAAAAAGAATATACAAAAGAAACATTACCTTACATTGCATTAAGATTTAATCGTATTGATGGAATGAATTATGGTAGAGGCCACGTTGAGAGTTTTATTGGTGATTTAAAAAGTCTAGAGGGTTTATCAAGAGCAATATTAGAAGGAAGTTCTGCTTCTGCTAAAATGCTATTCCTTGTTTCACCTTCAGGAACTACAAGGGCTTCAGCAATAGCAAAGGCCAGTAATGGTGCTATTATTGAAGGTTCAGCACAAGACGTGACTGTACTACAAGCTAACAAATTCGGTGATTTTAGAGTTGCTTTAGAAAGCATGAATAGAATTGAACAAAGACTTCAATTTGCTTTCCTTTTAAATGCTTCAGTACAAAGACAAGCAGAAAGAGTTACTGCAACAGAAGTCCAATTAGTGGCAAATGAATTACAAGACGCACTTGGTGGTGTCTATGGAATATTAACAACAGAATTTCAACTTCCTTATCTTAATACTAAATTAGCGATGTTAAGGAAGCAGAAACTACTACCAGAACTTCCAAAAGATATAGTTAAAGTAAAAATTATAGTTGGAATGGAAGCATTGGGTAGAGCAAGTGATAGATTAAAATTATTACAATTCTTATCTGACCTTGCAGGAACTTTAGGTTCTGAAGTATTAGCAAAACATATCAACCTTGAAAATGCCATTAAGAAATTTGGTATTGCAAATCAAATAGATATTGTTGGTCTAATTAAGACACCTGAAGAATTACAACAAGAACAACAACAAGCACAACAGCAACAGATGGCACAACAGATGCAGAACATGGCAACTGACCCTAGAGTAGCTGTGCCTATGGCACAAAATATCGCTAACTCTGGTGCAACTGTTTCAGCAGAAGATGGTGAAGTTGTTATTAACCAAGAGGAATAAAAACTATGGCAATACACGAAAAAGTAGAAGTAAATACAGCAGAAGCACAACCAACAAATGAAGATGCTATTAGAGAATTAAAAGAACAAGGCATCAATGTTGAAACTGGTGCAGATGAAGATGGTAATAGAGCAGTTATTTCTGAACCAAATACAGAACCACAAAATTTAGAAAATCAAAGACCAGACTGGTTACCAGAAAAATTTAAGTCTGCTGAAGAATTATCTAAAGCATATTCTGAATTAGAAAAACAATTTACTAATAAACAAACAGAAGAAGCTCCAGTAGAGGAAGAAATTAAAAAAGATGGTTTGGAAATTCCTAAAAATGCTCCAAGCACAGGTTTTGATATGGGTAAATTTGCTGATGAGTATGCTGACAAAGGTGAACTATCAAATAATAGTTATAATGAATTAGCAAAACAAGGTTTAGATAAAGGTCTTGTTGATGAATACATTAGAGGTCAAAAAGCAATAGCAGAAACTCAAACTACACAAGTTTATGAAACTGTAGGTGGCCAAGAGAAATATAGTGAACTTATTTCTTGGGCAGGTAATAATTTAAGTGAAGGTGAACAAACTGCATTTAATGATTTAACTGCTACAGGTAGTATTGACCAAATCAAATTAGCTGTTCAAGGTCTTATGACTAAAGCAGGTATGACAAACCAACCTCAACAAGAAATGATACAAGGTGATGTTAATAATACTGCTGTAGAACAATTCAATTCAGTACAACAAGTAACTGATGCAATGAATGACCCACGTTATGAGAAAGACCCTGTTTACAGAAAAGAAGTAGAAAGAAAACTAGGAAATAGCAGTGTCTTTTAATGGCTAGAGACTACAAAAGAGAATACGCAGTCAGAAGTAAGAAAGACAGGGATAATAGACAACATAGAAGAATAGCAAGAAGACTAATGGAAAAGAAGTTAGGAACTAAAGCTATTCAAGGTAAAGACGTAGACCATAAAAACAAGAACCCTAGAGATAACTCTAGAAGCAATCTTCGTATCAGAAGTAAATCAGCAAATAGAAGGGACAATTATTAATGTGGTTTTCACTAGTTAAGTTAGCTTTAAAGACTGGTTCTGAAGTTTATAAAAACAGAAAAGAGACCAAAGTATTACAGAGCATTGCTGAAAGAAAACAAATGCAGAGGGTCATTGATGGAGAAATTGAAATGGTCAATACTGTTAAAACTCATCAAGCAAACGATTTAAAAGATGAGATTGTTTTAATAATTATTTCAATACCATTGTTGGTCTGTGCATGGGGAATTTTTTCAAATGATGCAGACATTATAATGAAACTTGATGCTTTCTTTGACCAAGTAAATAAATTTCCACTATGGCTACAAGGTCTAATCATTGGTGGTTATTCAAGTGTACTAGGAATTAAAGGTGTTTCAGCATTTAAGAAAAAATAGGAGATAAATATGTCATTAGTAGCAAATATAAACAGACGTAAACGTCTTGGTATATCGAGAAGTAAAAAGAAATCCACAGTTTCAGCTAAAGCATTTAAAAATATGAAAAGTGGTTGGAAGAAGAAAAAATATTAAAAAGTGGCTAAACAAAAGTTTACTACTTTCACACCAAGAGACAAACCAAAGAAAAGAAAAGGTATTCACAAAAAATCTTTAAATAAAAGTGAAAAATTAAATAAAAAACTAACAAGATATAAAGGACAAGGAAGATAATGAAACTAAAAGAACATATACCTCACATTGTGAAAGAGCATAAAAAAGAAATAGCAATAGCTATTATCATTTTGCTTATTGCAATAATTATATAGTGAAACATATAATTTTATTTATTTATCATTGGTCAAGCAAATTGAATGTTTGGTCTTGGCAAAAACTATATAAAAATAAAAATAGTTTAGGATACAAATAGTAAACCATCATCTCTCTTTAGAGAGGTGGCTTATCAAAATTCATTAAGGACTGCCTGACACGTCAGATAACTTTCGAATAAGAAAAGTAGATAGGTGTTTTAACTTACACTAACAATAAAAATAAAGGAGACATATATTATGTCAAACGCAACACCGAGTAGACTGGGTCTAGTTAATGCAACTGGAACTGGCTACAACGATTTATTTTTAAAAATATATTCTGGTGAAGTTCTAGCATCTTTTCAAAGAGAAAATGTTATGCTTGGAATGACAAACGTCAGAACTATTGCTAATTCTAAATCGGCAACTTTTCCAGTTGTTGGGACTACAACAAGTGGCTACCATACAGCAGGAAATGAGATACTAGGAGACAGTATCAAACACAACGAAAAAATCGTACATGTAGACGATATGCTTTTAGCATCGTCTTTTGTTTCTGAAATCGATGAATTAAAAAATTATTTCGATATTAGAAAAATTTACGCAAATGAAATGGGACAATCTTTAGCTAGAACTATTGATAATAACCTACTTCAACTTGTTATGATTGGTTCGGCAGAAACTACACCGAATGTAACTGGTGGTAATTTAGGCGACAAAATCGTAGACGCAGACTGTAAAACGAATGCAACTTCTATGATTGCTTCAATCTTTGAAGGTTTACAAAAACTTGATGAGAATGATGTTCCTTCTACTGACAGATACATCGTTGTATCACCTGACATTTACTATCAATTAGCAAACAACGACAAACTATTATCAAGAGACTTTTCATCTATGAATGGTGATTTTGGTAAAGGTACAGTTGTTTCTATAGGTGGTGTTCCAGTAATTAAAAGTAACTCAACAGTTACAGCATTTACTGACCACTCATCAGACAGTACAACAGGTAGAAATAATACTTACAATGTTGATGGACAGTACACAGGTGCAGTTCTTTTCCACAAAAGTGCAGTTGGAACAGTTAAATTAAAAGATTTAATTGTTGAGACTACTTATGATGCGAGACGATTAGGTTCATTAATTACATGTAGAATGGCATTAGGAAGTTCAGTCCTACGACCTGAAGCATGTATTTCAGTTGTTTCTCAATAATAATTGAGATTGATACAGGGGAAGGATTAACACAGACAACTTCCCCTGTGTTTACAAAATTCAAAAAAAACTATGACAATTCAAACTAGAACAACAGAATTAGAAGCTGTTAATACTATTTTAAGTACAATAGGTGAAGCACCACTATCGACCTTAACAGGAAGTTTACCTGTTGATGGTACAATGGCTAAATCTGTATTGAATGAAATTAATAGAGAAGTACAAAGTATGGGTTGGCATTTTAATACTCATTACAAATCTACATTAAGTAAAGATAGTAATAATAAAATACCTTTAGCAAATAATGTTTTAAGAGTTGAATTAAATCCTTATCAACATTCTAAATCTGATTTTGATATTGTTCAAAGAAATAACTTTTTATTTAATCTTTCTACTAACACAGATATTTTTACACAAGACTTTAAAGATGTAACACAAGTCTATTTATTAGATTTTGCAGAAATACCAGAACAAGCAAAAAGATATATTACTATTAGAGGTGCTAGAGTATTTCACGATAGAACTTTAGGTGCTAATACTTTGCATAAATTTTCATTAGAAGATGAACAAAAATCTTTAGTTGTTTTAAGACAAGCTGAAGCAAACACAGGTGACTATACAGTATTCGATAGTCCTGAACAAAATTATACAATATCAAGAAACAAATCACACTGGTGGTATTAAATGGCTCTTATATCAAAGACCATACCAAATTTAGTACAAGGTGTGTCACAGCAACCAGAAGTATTAAGACTTTCTAGTCAAGCAACTTCACAAGAAAATGGTTTTAGTTCTGTTGTTGAAGGATTAAAGAAAAGACCTTCAACTGAATATGTAGCAAAGTTAAGTAGTACAACTCCTAACAATGCTTACATGCACACTATCAATAGAGATACGACTGAAAGATATGTTATTCAAATTACCAATGGAGCAATAGCAGTTTATACGACAGCAGGAGTTCAAAAATCAGTAGTAATGCAAACAGGTGCTTCTACTTATCTTGGTACAACAGACCCTAGAGGTGACTTTCACTGCATAACTGTTGCTGATTATACGTTTATTCTAAATAAGACTAAAACGACTGCAATGGCCTCAACTACAAGTCCTGCAAAAGTAGAACAGGCAGTTTATACAGTATTACAAGGTGTTACCGACACAAAATATTCAATAACTATTGATGGAACTACTTATAACTTCACATCATCTAATACAGATAGTGAAGCCATTAGAGATGGCTTAAAAAGTGCTGTTGGTACTCCTTCAAATATAACTACTTCAAATATTGGTAATTCAAGTTTTGCTATAATTAAATCTAGTGGAACTCTTACAGCAACATGTTCTGATGGATATGGAGATGATGCTTCACAAGTAGTAGCAGACACAGTACAAAAATTTGTAGACCTACCTTCACCTGCAATCGACAACATGGTTGTTGAGATAACTGGTGATGTAACAAATAATTTTGATAATTATTATGTAAAGTATTCAGCTTCAGGTGATGTATGGCAAGAGACAGTAGCACCATCAACAAAAACAAGTCTTGATAAATCTACAATGCCACATGTTTTAATAAGAACAGCAGATGGTAATTTTAGATGTACTCCAGTAGATGGAACAACTTATACACTTTCAGGTGTAGACTATGAAACTCCTAAATGGGGTGAAAGAGTTTGTGGAGATTTAGTAAGTGTTCCTGACCCAGAATTTATTGGAAGAAAAATAAATGATATTTTCTTTCACAAAAACAGATTAGGATTTTTAGCAGACGAAAATGTTTTGATGTCTAGAAGTGGTGAGTTTTTCCATTTCTTTCCTGAAACAGTTACAACTGTACTAGCAACAGACCCAATTTCGGTAGCAGGAACTCATAATAAAGTTTCTATTTTAAGAAATGCTATTTCTTTTGATGAAGAATTATTATTGTTCTCTGACCAAACACAATTTATTTTAGCAGGAGCAAGTGGAACAGTTACAGCAGAAAATGTTTCAATAAATGTTTCAACAGAATTTGAAGCATCATCTAACTGTAAACCTGTTGGTTCAGGTTCTAATGTATTCTTTCCATTTAAAAAAGGTGCATTCACAGGATTTAGAGAATTTTATGTAAAATCAGAAAATGATACTAAAAGTGCTGATGATATTACAAGCAACGTACCAAAGTATGTACCTTCAAATGTTTTTAAAATAGCAATAGCAACTAATGAAAATATTTTATTAGCCTTATCTTCTGACGAACAAAATGCAATTTATGTTCATCAATATTTCGTACAAGGAGCAAAAAGATTACAAAGTGCTTGGCACAAATGGACTTTTGGAACTGCTTCTACTGATAAAATTTTAAATATAGATTTTATTGAAAATACTCTTTTTATAATTAATCAAAGAAGTGATGGTGTTTATTTAGAAACTATGGACATATCACCTGCTTACGTAGATACAGGTGCAACTTATTTAACTCATTTAGATAGAAAAATTTCAAACTCTACGACAGGAGTTTCCAGTTCATACGATAGCAGTACAAACAGAACAACCATTACCATTCCTTATGCAATTACCAATACAATGAGAATTGTTGGAAGGTCTGGTGGCTCTAATACAGCAGGTCAATCGTTAGCTACAGTATCTCAAACAGGTACTAGTATTGTGGTTAGTGGTGATATTACTAGTAATAGCTTCTTTATTGGCGAACAGTACACATTTACTTTTGTCTTCTCACAACAATTTATGCAAATTGCAGATACACAAGGTTCTAGAATTTCAGTTAAAGAAGGAAGGTTACAAATAAGAAATTGGAATGTTTCTTATAATAATACTTCTTTTTTTACTACATTAGTTGAACCAACTGGAAGAAGTGCTTCTTCAACAACATTTACAGGTACTACGACAGGTAGTGGCCTATTAGGAACAATAAATTTAGAAGATGGTGATTATACTTTTGCTGTTCAATCAGAGAATGACAAATTAAAAATTACATTAGTAAACGATAGTCATTTTCCTTCAAACTTCATCAATGCAAGTTGGCAAGGATATTATGTTACAGCATCATCAAGAACAACCTAGTCATTTTAGACTAACTACTCTTGAAGATATAAAATATTTAGCACCAAGATTAAGAGTAGCAGACAAGAGAGAAATATTAGCAAGTGTTGGTCAAGCACCATACGAAGTATTATTAAAATCTTTTTATAACTCAACATTATGTTTCACAATAGTTAATCCAAATAATGAACCAGTAGGAATATTTGGTGTAGGTGACGCAGGTAATGGTGTTGGTGGTATATGGGCAATGGCTACTGATGACTTACAAAAAATTAAAATTACATTTTTAAAAGAATGTAAAGAAATAGTTAATCTATTTAATAAAAAATATAAAATTTTATGGAACTACGTAGATTGTAGAAATTCACT
>Ga0209425_10007225_pt1 | contig 10478 bp, 10 predicted proteins | sample COG_05_FD_184749 | JGI IMG/M metagenome (GOLD analysis project Ga0209425, IMG submission 184749) | Pelagic Microbial community sample from North Sea - COGITO 998_met_05 (SPAdes) (version 2) | ecosystem: Environmental > Aquatic > Marine > Neritic zone/Coastal water | place: Helgoland, sampling... | reverse complement strand
GTTTAAGAGTTTAAGTTTAAAAGTAATTATATTTGGTTTTATATTTACATTTTTTTCAAGTTTTGGACAGAGTTTTTTTCTTGGCCTGTTTAATTCTAGTATACGTGACACACTTTCTATCACTCAGGGACAATTTGGATCAATTTATGCATCAGCAACTTTGCTGAGTAGCTTTGTATTAATTTGGGTAGGAAAAAAAATAGACGATATTAATATATTCAAATTTGCTTTTTTTGTAGCATTACTTCTTTCCTTTTCTTGTTTTTTCTTTTCAAAAATTTCTTCAGTTATTTTTTTATTCATTGCTATTTTTTTAATGAGGTTTTCAGGCCAAGGAATGATGTCACATACTGCGACAACAACTATTTCAAGATATTTTACCAAATCTAGAGGTAAAGCTCTAAGCACCTGCTGGTTTGGTCTTTCAACAGCTGAATTTATTTTACCTGTATTAATAGTTTATCTATTAACGATTACCTCATGGCAAAATATATGGATATTAATTTCAATATTAGTCTTAATTTTTTTACCGATTACATCTTTTATTTTAATAAAAAATTTAAATTTTGAGTCAAGAGAAGAAACTAATGAAAAGGATTTAAAAGATCAGAATATTAAGCAATGGAAAAGAGTAGAAGTTTTAAAGGATTATAGATTTTATATTGTTTGTTTAAACATGTTAGCTATGCCATGGATTGCTACAGGAGTATTTGTTTATCAATCGTTTATAACCGAGTCTAAAGGGTGGGGGACTTTTGTAATTGCACAATCTTTTATGATCTATTCAATTTTATCAGTAGCAACTTTATTGGTGACTGGTTATTTAATTGACAAGTTTACTAGTAGAAAATTATTAATATTTATGAATATTCCTTTATTGTTTTCTGCTTTAGTTTTAATATTTTTTGACACACCATTTTCTTCTTTTATATTTTTAGGATTAATAGGTATCTCTAATGGTTTTGCCAATGTTTTGGGCTCATCTACTTGGGCTGAAATCTATGGAGTTAGATATATTGGGTCTATTAAAGCATTAACAACTGCTTTAATGGTATTTTCTACGGCGTTTGGAACAGCTCTATTTGGTTTGTTAATAGACGCAGGTTTTTCAATTGAGAAAATAGCTTTAGTTGCTTTTTGCTATATTTTTTTAGTAACTATAATGCTTTTTTTAACAAGAAATAGTTTAAACCCTAAATATATTTAAAATTACTCTTGCTTTATTTGAGCTCACTGTGTAGATACTGCGCATGGCTAGAGTTACTGTAGAAGATTGTGTTGATAAAGTAGATAGTCCGTATGAGTTGGTGTTAGTTGCAAAAGAAAGAGCTACACAACTTAACTCGGGAATTGAACCAACGATAGATAGAGAAGATGACAAACATACGGTAATTTCACTAAGAGAAATTGCTGAAGACAAAATTAAAGTTTCTGATTTGACTGAAACAGCTATTTACAAATTGAGAAAACATATTGAACAAGTTGATGATAGCATTGAAGACGACGAGGATATAGGAGATGATTTTGAAAGTTTATACAAAGGTGAAATTTCAAAAAGTGGAACACCCATTTTACCATCAAAGAGAGCAAGAAAGTCTCCAGAAAAAATTCAAGTTTCACAAGAAGATTTAGCTGAGCTGTCTCAAACTGCAAAACCAGACATAGATTCCATAGATAATGAAGATATAGAAACAGAACAAGCTGAAGTTTCATTAGAAGAAGTTTCAGATAGTGAAAATAAAGATTTAGAAACAACTACTGAAGATTCTGACACTTCAAACTCATAAAAAAATAATATAAAGTTCCAACATGAACAGGAAAGTATCAGTTGCACCTATGATGGATTGCACAGATCGTCATGAACGTTTTTTCTTAAGACTCATATCTAAAAATACTCTTTTATATACAGAGATGATTGTTGATGAAGCGATCAACAGAGGAAACAAAAAAAAATTATTAGAGTTTAATATCAATGAAAAACCAGTAGCTCTTCAACTTGGAGGGTCTTCACCAAAACTTTTAGCAAACGCAACAAAAATAGGAGAAGATTTTGGATATGATGAAATTAATTTAAATTTAGGCTGTCCTAGTAAAAAAGTAGAAAAAAATAAGTTTGGCGCTTGTTTAATGAAAGAACCAAATCTAGTAGCAGATTGCTTGAGTCAAATGCAGGCACAAACAAAGCTACCTGTAACTATTAAAACTAGAATTGGATATGATGATATAGAAGATTATGAAAATTTACATAAATTTATATCAATATTGAAATCAACTGGAGTTAAAACTTTTATTATACATGCTAGAAAAGCAATGTTGGGTAAATTTACGCCCAAACAAAATTTAAACATTCCACCACTTAAATATGATTTTGTTTACAATCTTAAAAAGGATTTTCCTCAAGAAGAAATTATTATTAATGGAGGCATTACCTCAGTTGATGAAGTAAAATTACAATTAAAAAAGACTGATGGTGTTATGATTGGAAGAGCAGCTTATCACACTCCTTATTTGTTAGCAGATATAGAAAAAGAAATTTTTAACAATAATAATATTCCAAGTAGACAAGATGTTATTGAAAAATTAATTCCTTATATAAAAGATGAACTAACAAAAGGTACAAGATTAAATCAAATTATGAGACACACTCTAGGTTTATTTCATGGTCAAACAGGAGCAAGTTATTGGAAGAAATATTTAAGTGAAAATATGTGTGTAAGAGATGCAGATGTAAAGAAAATAGATCATATCATGGATAAGATTAAATTTAATAATGTTGATACAAGTGTAGGTCAATCTGCTTAATACTATTTTTGTAAACGAATATACTTACTTTGTTATACTAATGATTTTAACAGCAATTCCAGTTGGCTTTGTTGCGGGTTTGTTTGGTATTGGTGGAGGGTTAATTACCGTTCCATTTTTATACTACATTTTTGAGTCTCTAGGAATTGATAAACAATACACTATGCATTTGGCAGTTGGGACTTCCTTTGCAATAATTATACCAACTTCAATTGTTTCTGTTTTAACTCATCATAAATTTAAAGCTGTAGATTTTGATATTGTGAAAACTTATGGGATCTTTGTAATTTTAGGTGTTATTTTCGGAACAATTTTTGCTGCTTCACTAAAAACTAAATCTTTAGTTTTATTTTTTTCAATTATAATATTTTTATTAGGTATTTACTTACTTTTACTTAAAGAAAGAAAAAAAAATATAATAATTAAAATTAAACTTCATTTAAAAATCATACTAGGTTTTTTAGTTGGGTTTATATCTGCCCCAATGGGAATTGGAGGAGCTATAATGAATGTACCTATATTAAAATTTTTTGGTTATTCGATCAACAAAGCAATAGGAAGTGCAGCTGCAATTGGTTTTTTAATAGCATTATTTGGTGCCATAGGTTTCATCATTTCCGGAAGTTATTTAGAGGCAAGATTACCTTTGAGTATTGGTTTTTTAAATATTCCGGCTTTTTTAATTTTTATTCCGATTACAACTTTTATGGCAAGGATAGGTGCTAGGACTGTCCATAGAATAGACAAAAATAAAATTAGCAAGATATTAGGAATTTTTTTATTATTAATAGCTAGCAAATTTTTATTTGAATATTTAAAGTTATAACTTGAAGTGGGGTGGTTTCAGTCTCCCTCTACCACCCTAAAAAAATTATAGATGATTCTTTAAATATTATTTAACTCTTTATAGTTGAAAATATAATTATTTGTGAAAGCTTGACAGTTTTTTAGATTCAATATTTTTTGTAAAATTTTCAATTTCAGTTTTAACTTTTGCTATTTTAATTCGTGTTTTTTTGGACTCGGAATGTAATTTTCTTAAAATCTGGTTGGTTCCAGCTGATAAGGATGCTTGAGCTACACTTTTGGTGGTTGCGCCTGTGAAAACTGGACCTATAAGAGCAGTACCTGGAGCAGCACAATTTGTTAACAGTAATAGTAAAAATAATATAAATAAATTTTTAGACATAAAAATAACTTTCTAATACATGATTCTCAGCAAGTAGAAATTTAAAATTAAAATAAAAATACACGTTCTAATTGTATTAAATTTTAATTTTTAAAAAATACTCATTTAATCCAGATTAAGTCATTACAAAAACTCAATATAAACACATCTTATATTTTTATATTATTGCAAAGTTGCTAGGTTTTAACATGACTCTTAAAAGAGCTAAAAAAAATAAAAAAATTGATTTTAAAAATATTCAGTCTTTGGTTCCAAAAAATTTAAATCTAAATAAATTAAAAGTAAATCCACTAAATGTTATTGAAGATACAAAAAGTAAAATTGGAAACTTTTATAATACTATTAAGATTCAAAGAGAAAAAGAAAAAAAAAGATTAGAGAAAAAACAAAAACAAGATGAAAAAAATGAACTAAAAAAACAAAAAAAACAAGAGCAAAAAGAAAAACTAGATAAGATAAAACAAGAAAAACTTCAAATATTAGCTCAACAAAAGTTAATTATAGATAATGAAAAACTAGTTAGAAAGAATGAAGAAAAAAGAAGAAAAATTGAACTTAAACGAATTGAAATTGAACGACAGAAAATTAAAGACGAAGAGGCAAAAAAATTACGAGAAGATGCTCGGAAACTTAAAGAAGAAGATCTAAGATTAAAAATATTAGAAAGACAAAGAATAAGAGAAGAAAAGATACAACAAAAAGAAGAAGCTATTCGAGAAAAAGAATTACAAGCACAAAAAAATAGAGAAGAGAAAGAATTAGAAAGACAGGAAAAAAATAGGATAAAAGAAGTAGAAAGACAAAAAAGATTAGATGAAGAACAAAAAATTAGAGAAGCTGCAAGAAAACTAAAATACGAGGAGGAAAAGTTAAGAGAAACTGAAAATAGATTAAAACAGCTTGAGATCGATAGACAACACGAAATTGAAAGACAATTACTTAAAGAACAAGGGGAACAAAGAGCTAGAGAAGAGGAACTTAGATTAAAAGAAGAAAAAATTAAAGCTGCTGAACAAGAGAGAATTTTAAAAGAAAAAGAAAAAAGAGAGAAAGATTTGGAATTAAAGAAAGAAGCGGAAAAACAAAAAAGGATTGAAGAAGAGAGAGAAATAGCTCTTAAACGTAAAACAGAGGAAGAGGAAAGAATCAAACAGGAAAATAGAAGAATTAAAGATTGGGAAGATAAATTTGATATTGAACAAAGAAAAAAAGAGGAAGAACTAGTAAAAAAATTTTACAGCGATAATTCCAACTCTATATCAGCTCAAAATAAAGATTCTGAATCTGTTAACGAAATTTCTGACTTAGTTAAGGATGAAATAAATGAATTAAATGATGATATTGAAAAGAAACAGGAAAATAACCAAAATTAATTTATAATTGCCTTCACAGAACCGAGTTTATCTATTTTGCCAACATAAAGACCTTTACTTAAAATTGGAACTACCCCAACAGTGGATCCTGTAAAAATATAAAAATCTTTACTTAAATTGATTTTATCTTTTTTAAGCTTATTTAAAACAAATCTTAGTGAATTAAGTGGATTGATGTAAACAGTGTTGGTATTGCCATTTACAACTTGATTTATTTTTTTGTTAGAAATATTAGTTTTTAAATTTCCAATATTGATTTTTTTGAATCTTTTTTTTCTACCGATTAAAAATTTTACATTTCCACCGAAATCACTACATAAATCACCAAAAGAAGTAATACCTTTTTTTTTCTGTCTGTAACCTACAACTTCAATGCATGGTGCCATATGAGTAATATATTTTGAAATATTATTTAAAGTGATAGAACCTTTATACAAAAAGAATGATTTTTTAATTTGATAGCAAACCTCAAGCTCGATACCCAAAGTTGATCTATTAATTTTCACTTTTTTACCACTTTTTAAAAAATTTCTTTTATAAATAGATGCATAAAATGGTTTTTTTTCTTTTAATTTTTTCATTATAGGAATTCCAGTACCAGCAGCTTTAAATCCGATAATTGGTTCTTTTATTTTACTTTCACATAATTTTCTAAATTTTTCTGCATCCTTAAGCTTCTTTGAGAATTTGGATGGGATTGGTTTGATCGTTTCGTTTTTTAGAAAAGCATTAACAATCTTATCAGATGTTTTTTCTATAAGAGATTTCATAGTTTTAATTTATAACTGACATTGGATCGAGTCTAGTCTGAAACCAATTAACTCTAAAATCTAAATGAGGTCCCGTAGATCTACCAGTCGAGCCGACTGTTCCAATAATATCCCCCTGATTAATCTTATCACCAACTGAAACAATGACAGTTTCAAGATGAGAGTAAATTGTAGATATACCATGGCCGTGGTCCATAATGATTGTTCCACCAGTGTAATAAAGATCATCCTCTGCCATAGTCACAGTTCCTGAACCTGAAGATTTAATCATGGTTCCTTTTTTTGCAGCAATATCAATTCCATAATGAGGCCATTTGGGTTTTCCATTTAAAATTCTTTGGCTTCCGTATACTCCGCTAATAATTCCTTCAACAGGCATTATAAATTGATCTTTAAAGAAAGATAAATCAGAGTTAATAGCTCTTGCTTCTCCAATTTTATTATTTTCTTCTTTAATTCTTTTATACACAGACTCTGGCGGTGTTACTTTACTTTCTTCTAAACCATCTATTCTTTGTACATTGTATTTTCTCTTTAAAACTTTTTTAACTATCTTTTTTATTTTTCCATCTTTTATTTTTGTTATTGTTAAATCAAATTTTCTGTCTCTATCAATTCCAAAAACAAAATATCCATCCTCTGATACTTTAATTTCTTTTTTTTCAATAATGATTTTTGCAGAGGGGTCGGTTGATCCCACTATATAATGACCTTGCAAGAACTTACCTTTAAATTCAATTGCATTTAATTGCGTAGTAGTAAAAATAATTAAAATTAAAAATAATTTATTTTTTATTTTGCAGTCCATCCACCATCAACCAATAATGAAGTTCCAGTTATCATTGAAGCCGCATCTGAAGCTAAAAATACAACTGATGAAGCAATTTCAGACAATTCAGCAAACCTTCCAAGTGGAATGTTATTTAGAGTTTCTCTTTTAAATTTTTTGTTTTTTAAAAACTTTTTAGTCATCGGAGTAACCACAAATGTGGGACACACAGTGTTTACTCTAATGTTATATTTAGCTAAGTCTAGAGACATGCCTTTCGTTAAACCTTCTAATCCCCACTTATTCATGTTATAAACACTTCTAATTGGACCACCAACATGTCCCATTTGGGAAGACATATTAATTATTGCACCACCAATTTTCTTTCTATTTTTGGATTTTATCATTTTAAGAGCAGATAATTGCGCTAGATTAAATGTCGCCACTGTATTAATCTTAACCAGATATTCCATGTTTTTTGTTTTAACTTTCGTAAAATGTTCTGGAATATTATTTCCTGCGTTATTTACTAAAATGTCAATTTTAGATTGATTATTTATAATCTCTTTAATTTGATTATAATTTGTTATATCGCATACATAAGACTTACATTTAGATCTTAGTTTTTTAATTACTCTTGAAACTTCATCTAAATCTTTCTTTGTACGACTGATTATAATTAAATTTGCTCCTGCTTCTGCTAGAGCGATTGCACAAGCTCTACCCAATCCTTTACCTGCACCGGTCACCACTGCAGTTTTATTTTTTAAATTATACTTTTTTAAGAACATCACAAAAATAATATTTTAATATCTGTATAAATCAACTCTATAGCAACAATTAAAATCGCCAATAAACCAGCCCAAGCTATCCATTTATATTTTTTAATCCATCCCGATATCAAATTTGCTGCAGTAGCCATTAATATAATCGACAAAACTAATCCAAAAATTAATAACACATAATGATCACCCGCAGCACCTGCTACACCCAAAACATTATCTAAACTCATCGTAAAATCAGCTAGTAAGACTGTCCATATTGCTTTCATGAAACTTGAATTATCTACATTTACATTCTCTTCAGTGGATTGACCTTTGATTACATCTGTATAAAGTTTGTAAACAATATAAAGAAGCAATAATCCCCCAACTAATCTTAAACCTGTTATTTGCAGCAAGTATGCTGTTAGCATTGTTAAGACAATTCTTAAAATTATAGCTCCACCAATACCCCAAAAAATAACTTTTTTTCTTTGTTCGAGAGGAAATTTAGATGCAACCATACCAATTATAATCGCGTTGTCTCCAGCCAAAACCAAATCAATGAAAATAATTTGACTTAGAATTGTTAATTGTTCTGGGGTAAATAATTCTTCAAACATTATTGCTTTAGTATCATATCAGCACCTTTTTCTGCAATCATTATTGTTGGTGCATTAGTATTTCCAGAAGTAATATTTGGCATGATGGAGGCATCAATGACTCTTAAATTTTTAATACCCTTTACTTTTAAATTTTCATCAACAACAGCTAAATCATCTTGACCCATTTTACATGTTCCAACAGGATGAAAAATAGTTTGAGCATAATTTGATGCCTCTTTAACCAGCTCCTCATCGTCATTAAAATTAATTCCTGGTCTGTATTCTTCAGGTGAATATTTTTTAAAAGTTTCTGACTCTAATATTATTTTTCGTGTTAATTTGAGACCTCTCGCAGCTACCATTCTATCATGATCTGTTGAAAGATAATTTTGTTTAATCTTTGCGTAAGTTCTTGAGTCTTTATCTATGATATCCACAAATCCTCTACTTGTAGGTCTAATATTTGAAACTGTAGGGGTAAACGCATGAAAGTCATGATTTTTTGTTGCAGCTAATGTATCCATGCTCATTGGTTGTACATGCCATTGCAAATCTGGAAGTTCTAACGATGGATCACTTTTTGCAAACATGCAAAGTTGACTTGCACCCATTGTCATGGGACCAGATCTTTTGAAAATATACTCTAATCCAATCATTATATTTCCAAATAAACTATTTATTTTTTTGTTAAGTGATTTTAATCCCTTGATTTTATAAATAGGTCTTAACATCAAATGATCATGTAAATTTTCACCAACACCATTTAAACTTTGTATGACATCAATACCTAAATTTTTTAATTTATGAGGATTTCCAATACCTGATACCTGTAAAATTTGAGGTGAACCAATAGCACCTGATGATAGAATAATTTCTCTATTAGCTTGTACTTTTTTAAGCTCATTATCTTTCCAATATTCAACTTCATTAGCTATTTTATTTTCAAAATTAATTTTTTTTATATGTGCATGAGTAATAATTTCTAAATTTTTTCTATGCTTAATAGGATTTAAATATCCAACTGAAGTACTACATCTAAAACCATCTTTTTCTGTTACTTGAAAATATCCACAACCATGGTTATCGCCTGTATTAAAATCTTTTGTCTTAGGAATGCCAAATTCTTCTGCTGCATTTTGAAATTCATCTAAAAGAGGGAGGTGTATTCTTTGATCAGAAACTGATAATGGACCACCTACACCATGAAATTCACTTTTACCTCTTTCTTGATTCTCAGCTTTTATAAAGTAAGGTAGAACATCTTCCCATCCCCAACCAGCATTTCCTGATTGTCTCCACAAATCATAATCTCGATGTTGTCCTCTTATATATAACAGTCCATTTATAGAAGAACTTCCACCTAAAGTTTTTCCTCTAGGATATCGTATAGAAATATTGTTCATACTTTCATCTGGTTCTGTTCGATAGCACCAATCCGTGTTTGGGTTATGCATAGTTTTAAAATATCCCACAGGAATATGTATCCATGGATAATTATCTTTACCACCAGCTTCTAAAAGTAACACTTTATGGTTAGGGTTTTGTGACAATCTGTTTGCAAGAACACATCCTGCTGAACCAGCACCAAGAATTATGAAATCAAAATTATCCATTAAGTTTAGAACCCTTATAAATTAAAAATATTTATTTAATAACAAATATAGAGAAAAATAACAAAATAACTCAATAATTTCTCTTGTTTAATTTTTTAAAGTTTGAAAGGGTAGCTTTTTTATAAAAAAAACTAGAAGAGGAAAATAAATATGAAAAAAATCATATCATTAGTTGTAGGAACACTTCTTTTAACTGTTATGACAGTTACAGGAGCGAATTCTGCACAAACTCTTAAGTGTCAAACAGTAATTAGTGCAAAAGCTGATGAAGTGAAAATGTTAAAAGATTTCACTGACACAGTAACTGAACTAACTGAAGGATCACTTAAGTTCGAAATTATGCCAGCAGGAGCTGTTGTTGGTGTTAAAGAAACATTAGATGCCGTAGACAAAGGTCTTATAGACTGTGGTTTTGCTTGGACTCACTATTGGTCAGGTGATCACCCAGCTGCTATGTTATTTGGTTCGCCAGTAGCAGGTGCAGGTGTTGGTATAGACAACATCGCATTTTTATCTTGGTTCCAATATGGTGGTGGTAAAGAACTTTACGACCAACTATGGTCTGAGATGGGAAGAGACATCAAAGGATTTATGTT
>Ga0209425_10007222_pt1 | contig 10480 bp, 10 predicted proteins | sample COG_05_FD_184749 | JGI IMG/M metagenome (GOLD analysis project Ga0209425, IMG submission 184749) | Pelagic Microbial community sample from North Sea - COGITO 998_met_05 (SPAdes) (version 2) | ecosystem: Environmental > Aquatic > Marine > Neritic zone/Coastal water | place: Helgoland, sampling... | reverse complement strand
CATGTTTACGAAATCAAGGAAAAGAAAGAGAAGAAAGAAGGCGAAGCTACTGATGAGGAAGCTACTGCAACTACTGGCAGCGATCCTTTAGTGGGTACTTGGTCTTATGAGCTAGTGACTCCAGGAGAACCTCAGGGAGGTAAAATGATTATTAAAAAAGAAGGTGGTAAGTACTCTGGTGTTTTAACCAGTAATGATGGTACTCCTGATAATGATATGAATAACATTAGCTACAGAGATGGAGAATTAGCCTTTGACTTTGACATTGAGGCCGCTGGCAACTCTGTTAATGTTGTTGTTGTCGGTAACGTTTCCGGTGCTGATTTTGATGCTACTGCCTCAATTTCGTTTGGTGGTCAGAATGTTGAATTAGGGTTAACTGCTACTAAAGACGGTAAGTAGTCCATAAAAAGATACAATCAAGAAAATGAAAAATATATTAACGCTTCTCCTCGCCTTCTTTAGTACGATGGCTTTGGCACAAGTCCAAAAGGGAGATTTACTAATTAAGAATGGAACGGTATTAACGGTGACCAATGGTACACTTGAAAATACTGATGTATTGGTGAGAGATGGAAAAATCTCTAGAATAGGAAAAGATCTTCGTGCCCCTCGTGGTGTTGAGACCGTAGATGCTACTGGTAAATTCGTTATGCCTGGTATCATTGATGCACATTCGCACATCGCGGGTAGTGCTATTAATGAAGGTACGAGTCAAGTCACTGCGGAAGTAAGCATGGAAGACGTTGTCGATCCACTTGATGTGGGTATTTACCGCGCTTTAGCTGGTGGTGTAACAAGCATTCACTTGATGCACGGATCTGCTAACGTAATTGGTGGTCAGAATGAGACAATGAAGTTGCGCTATGGCACAATGAATCCAGATGAACTTAGATTCGAAGGAGCTCCAAGAACTATCAAATTTGCTTTGGGTGAAAATCCAACAAGAGGTGGTCGTTCAAGAGGTATTCAGCCTCAAAGTAGAATGGGTGTTGAAAACATGCTTAGAACATCATTTACGCAAGCGATAGCTTACGGTAAAAAATGGGATGCTTACAACGCTGACAAGTCTCCAAGAAAAGTTGCTCCTGAGTATGACCTTAGAATGCAGACTTTGGTAGATATTATGAATGGTGATGTATTAGTTCACTGTCACTCTTATCGTGCTGATGAAATTTACATGTTAATGAAGGTATTCAGTGATTTCAATATCCCGAAACTAACATTTCAGCATGCGAATGAAGCATATAAAGTAGCTCCTGAATTGGCTGCATTTGGTGCAAGTGCATCTGTCTTTGCAGATTGGTGGGCATATAAGCTTGAGGTATACTACTCAACTGCTTACAACGCTGCCATCTTGACAAACAATGGTGTGCTTACCTCTATCAATTCAGATTCTGGAGAGTTGATCAGACACTTATTTCATGAAGCGGCTAAGACGCAGAAATATGGTGAACTGACTGACGATCAAGCATTGGCTTTGATTACGTTGAACCCTGCTAAGCAACTAGGTATTGATAACAGAGTTGGTTCGATTGAAGTAGGTAAAGATGCTGACATCGCTATCTTCGAAGGTCATCCTCTTTCAGTTTATACTGTTCCTTTAATGACGTTTATTGACGGTGTTAAATACTTCGATAAATCAATCGATAAAGGAGATGCTAGAATTTACGTAGGCCCAGAATCTAGTATATCAGAAGTTATGATCTATGACAGACATAATGATCACAGGTGCTTAGAAGGAGCAAATGTGATGGCATTTGAAGAATTATTCTCTAACAAAAAATGATAAGAGAAATGAAAAATATAAGAACATTATTCGCTGCATTCTTAATGCTTGCTATTGTCCCCTTGATGTCTTTGGCACAAGAGGATGATCAAGTGCTAAGAGCTCGTAATGGCAAGTTCGCCTTAACGAATGCAAAAATTTATACCGTTACAAATGGTATTATCGAGAATGGTACCATCATTATCGATAATGGCATCATTGTAGCAGTTGGTGCCGATGTGAAGATCCCTGCTGATGCAGAAGTTTTCGATTACAAAGGAAAAGAGATTTATCCTGGAATGATTGACGGTGGTACTACACTAGGTCTTGCTGAAATTGGAAGTATCTCTGAAGCCAATGACTTTCAAGAATTCGGTCAATTGACTCCACAAATGCAAGCCTTGACAGCAGTTAACCCTAACTCTACAGCAATTCCTGTAACTAGAGTAAGTGGTGTGACTACTGTATGGACAATGCCTAGAGGTGGTGTCTTGTCAGGTACAGCTGCAACGATTAACCTATTCGGCTATACGCCAGATCAGATGTTTGCTGGCTCTAAAGGTATTGTGATGAATTTCCCTTCTACTGCTGGTGGAAGAAGGTTCAGAAGACTTTCTCCTGAAGAAGTTAAGAAGAGACAAGACAGAGCCTTAAAAACGGTTAACGATGCGTGGGATAAAGCAGAGCTTTATGCTAAACTCGAAAACTCTGATGAGGTAAGGTCTTACCCAGAAATCGAAGCTTTGGTACCTGTTGTTAAAGGCGAGATGATGTTATTCATCGAAGCTAATGCTGCTAAGGATATTGTAGCGTCAATTGCATGGGTAAAAGAAAGAGGTTACAAGAAAGTAATCCTTACAGGTGTTTCTGAAGGATGGAGAGTTGCAGATCAAATTGCTGAATCTGGAATACCTGTCATTACAGGTCCAGTTCAAGCGATCCCAACACGTGATTCTGACTCATATGATGCAGCTTATGCTAACCCAGGAATTATGTCTAAGGCGGGTGTAAAAGTTGCATTGAGAACAATGGATTCTGAAAACGTAAGAAACCTACCTTATCATGCTGGTTTTGCAGCTGCTTATGGTATGGGACGTGAAGAAGCCTTGAAAGCGATTACAATCAATGCTGCAGAAATTCTCGGGATTGGTGATAAAGTGGGATCAATTGAAGTAGGTAAGCAAGCTAATATCTTTGTTGCTACTGGCGATCCATTTGAGACCGCGACTAAAATCACTGACTTATTCATCGATGGTTATAAAGTACCAATGACTTCACGTCAAATCAGACTTTATGACGAGTTCCTTAATAGAACTCCAGGTGTTGATAAGGATAAGAAAGCGATCGATATCAAAAAGAAATAAGAGACACAATCTCTAACTAAGAAAAGGCTCCGATAATTCGGAGCCTTTTTTTGTTTACAATCAACTATTTTTGCGGAATCGTTGTTAGACTTCGTAATCGGAGAAGATCATGGGTAAAAGAGTAGTTGTAGGACTTTCAGGAGGTGTAGACTCAAGCGTAACCGCGCAGTTGTTAATAGAGCAAGATTATGAAGTGATCGCCATGTTTATGCGCAATTGGGTAGATGATTCAGTGATTCTCTCTGATGAATGCCCATGGGTGGAGGATAGTAACGATGCCCTAGCAGTTGCTGAAAAATTAGGTATTCCCTTTCATGTAATCGACCTAAGTGAGCAATACAAGGAGCGTATTGTTGACTATATGTTCAATGAATACGAAAAAGGGAGAACCCCTAATCCCGATATCCTTTGTAACCGTGAAGTAAAGTTTGACATCTTCCTAAAAGCGGCTTTAAAGTTGAAGGCTGACTATGTAGCTACTGGTCATTATGTACAGAAAGAAACCATCACCAAAGACGGTCAGGAAATACACCGCCTTTTGGCTGGAGCTGATCCAAATAAGGATCAAAGCTATTTTCTCTGTCAGCTTAACCAAGAGCAACTTTCGAAAGCCCTTTTCCCTATTGGGCATTTACTAAAGCCTGATGTAAGGGAAATTGCAAAAAAAGCTGATTTGATTACGGCTGAAAAGAAAGATTCGCAAGGACTGTGTTTCATTGGTAAAGTAAAACTTCCAGACTTCTTACAGCAGCAACTTGTGCCTAAGCAAGGTGAAATTCGTGAACTGGCAGTTGATGCCTCGAATTTCGATTCCTTTAGAACACTAGCAAGTGACACATTCGATAATAAGCATGATAAGTTAGTAGCGCTAACTAAACCATACCGCTACGCTCCTACAGATGGAAAGCATGTTGGCGAGCATAATGGTGCCCACTACTTCACCATTGGACAGCGTAAAGGATTGGGAGTTGGTGGTACTCCGGAGCCCTTGTTTGTCATACAAAAAGATACTGACCTCAATGTGATTTACACTGGCCAAGGAGAAAACCACCCAGGATTACTCCGAAGAGGACTGTTTGTTCCGAATCAAGTAGTGCACTGGGTAAGAGAAGATCTAAAGATGAACGTTGGTGAATCCAAGAAATTCATGGCCAGAATAAGGTATCGTCAGACTTTAGAAACGGCAGAACTTTTTATGGAAGAAGACGGGCTTTACGTAATCTTTGAAGAACATCAAAAAGGTATCGCCCCAGGTCAGTTTGTGGCTTGGTACGATGGTGCGGAATTGATTGGCTCAGGCGAAATATCATAATCAGCTTATATCAGCAGCCAGTCCTCATCATTTTTAATTCAGATTAAACCTTGACAAATATTCATTGTCAAAAGGGCGTAAATAAAAAAACATGAGAAAGACATTTATACTAATGAGCATGATGCTGTTTGTTGGACTTGCAGCACAAGCACAAAGAGGTGAAGGTGGTCAGCGACCTGCAAGACTTAGCCCGGAAGAAGCTTCTAAGCAACAAGCCGAAACTTTTCAAGAAGAGCTTGGCCTTTCAGATGAGCAGTACAAGAAAACCTATGATGTGCTACTTGCTGCAGCGAAATCAAATGCTGAAAAGATGACAGAAATGAGAAGTAGCGGATCATTTGACCGTGAGACTTTTCAGAAAATGGCCCTTGAAGCGCAAGCTGATAAGGACAAAAAATTAAAAGAGATATTCTCTGCTACACAATGGACTGGGTATGAGGCTTGGAAAAAAGCCAATCCTCCAAGAACTGGCCGTGGTGGTGGTGGTGGCGCTAGAGGCGGAAATTAATTTTGTTGAAGTTGTTTTTGGTTGTTTGAAAAAAGCCCCGATTAGCATCGGGGCTTTTTATATGTGATTAAACCTGTAATTGATTATTCGTAACTCAAGGTGTCAGCAGGGTTAGTTAATATTGCTTTTAAGATCTGATATCAAATCGTGATCAATGTCAATATGAGAATCAATATAATTGGAATCAGAAATAGCAGCATTGTAATCTCCATTTGGCTTGCAAAACTCGAAAGCCAATCACTAACAAAGTAATAGCCTATTGGCAAACCAAATCCTGCCGCTACTCCTATAAGAACTAGATATTCTCTTGTTAACAAATAGAATATATTGTTTATTGAAGATCTTGATACCAGAAAAGACAGAAGCAACTCCATCGTTAGGATCTTCACCTTTTTCTATTCTGTAAATCCGGTAGATATTCTCACTTCCAACTTGGTAATTATCAAAGCTCTTTTCAAAACTCACATATTTATAAATGAGCAAGCAAGCGACCATGGATAGGGATAAACCAAGGATGTTCACCAATGAGAACACCATATTCTTGGTTAATTGTCTAAATGCAAAACGGAAATTGGAGATGATCATAACCTGAGTATTTTTAGTCAATTCTAATGCAGTGTGTTTATGGGGTTAGCATGATTGTTGGTTTAAAGTAGTTTTTGAGCATAGTATTTAGATTAATCGTTTCTTAATATTTGAGCAGGATTAGTTCTCATTGATTTGATGGAATGGAATAATACAGTTCCGATTGCTATTCCAAGAAGAATCAGTATTGAAAGACCGAACAGTCTAACTGATACATCCACATGATAGGCAAAGCCCTCTAACCACCGAGTTGTCAACTGATATGATATTGGAATCGAAATGACGGCTGAGATCAGAATCAGTAAAGTGTCTGCTTATTCAAAATAAAAGCAATCTGATTAAAATCAGCCCCAAGCACTGACATAAATCAGTTCTAGGATATTTAAATTATGAAGCGAGAGCCTACTACTTTTCTTGCAGAATTAACTTATGCTGACAGTACGAACCTGTTGCCCTTTCTAAGAATTATTCCTACCTTTTACAAGGCATCAACCCTACTTTAATGGATTCAAAAACTACACCCAACTCACGCAGATCATTTATCAAAACACTCGGCCTTGCTGGGGCAGCCTTCTCTATAGTACCTCGACACGTCTTAGGCAAAGGGTTTGTAGCACCTTCAGATACGCTGTATGTTGCTGGAATTGGAGCTGGAGGTAAAGGAGCTAGTGATTTAGCGAGTTTTGCTAAAAGCCCCAACGTCAAAATTGCTTACCTCTGTGATGTTGATACACGTCAAACAAAACAGTCGGTGAAGAACTTTCCTGATGCACCGATGTATAAGGATTATAGAAAAATGCTAGAGAAAAACAAGGACAGCATTGATGCTGTATCTGTTTCTACCCCTGATCACATGCACGCAGTACAGGCCATGGCCGCTATGGAATTAGGGAAACATGTCTATGTGCAAAAACCCCTAACCCATGATATTGCCGAAGCGAGACAGTTGACGCAGGCTGCTGAAAAATATAAAGTGGTTACCCAAATGGGAAATCAGGGAGCTTCGGGCGATGGTGTTCGAAAAATGAAGGAGTATTATGACGCTGGGTTAATTGGTGAAGTCCATACAGTACAATGCTGGACCAACCGTGCAATTTGGCCTATGGCACTCGAAACGCCTACTACCAAAAACGATATTCCTAAGGAATTAGACTGGGACTTATGGTTAGGTACGGCAGAAAAACGAGACTACAATGACGCTTATTTACCTTTTGATTGGAGAGGCTGGTCTGACTTTGGAACGGGTGCATTAGGCGACATGGCTTGCCATATCATGGATCCTGTGTATAGAATCCTTCCAATTCTATATCCAGATCAAGTAGAGTGTAGTGCAGCTGACGCCTTTAAAGGAAAATTTGAAACGGCTAATTATCCAAAGAGCTTTCCAACCGCAAGTAAAATTCATCTAAACTACCCAAGAACAGATGGCAAGGGAAACATAAAAGTTTCTTGGATGGATGGAGGTCTAATGCCTGAAAGACCTGAAGAGTTGGGTGATGATGAGGCTTTTGGAAATTGGGATGGAGGAGTACTCTTTATCGGAACAAAAGGTAAGCTTTTAGCAGACTGCTATGGCGGTAACCCAAGACTACTTCCTCTATCTCTAAATGAGCAAGTGACCGTAAAAGAAACAATCGAAAGAGTACCTGAAGGACATTACTTACAATGGGTAAATGCTTGCATTGCAGGGTTTGGAAACGCCTATACAAGCTCTTCTTTTGATTATGCTGGACCATTTACCGAAAGTCTTCTCATCGGAAACCTTGCGCTAAAAGCCTATTTTGAAGTAAATCCAAACGCAGAGAATAAAGGTTTCTGGGGTGGTACAAAATACCATGGCAGGAAGAGATTGCAATGGGATGCAGCCAACATGAAGGTGACCAATTTCGATGAAGCAAATCGGTTTGTCAAAAGAGACTACAGAACCGGTTGGTGATCGAATCGTTATTAATTAACTGTTTACTACTTATTCAGTGCTTAGGACTTCAAATGGCTATTCGTAATTCGAGTATCCACATAATGTTGGGTCATTGTTTAATTTGATCATTGAAGTTTCTTCGATGATCAGCTCTGCATTGTCATCGTCTCCACAAGAAGTGATAGTGACTAGAACTGTGAATACCACCAAAAATCTAGTGGCCATTTTTTTTACTTGATTCTGCATTAATTTGTTTTTTGATTATTCATTTAATGCAAAGGTATATGAGCATAGAGTGCTCGAATAGCACAAATCCGCTGAATTCATTAACATTTCCGACAATTTTTAGGAAAATTCCGACTGGCTAAGACAATTCCGACATAAATACAGAAGGCTTTACTTCAAGAAGGGTGAAGCATATACACCTATATATCAAATTGTTAGGAAGAGATTGACTCCTTAAAAAACGTTGGTAAAAAATAACCAAGCCATCCAACCCGAAGCAATCAATTTGAGAAGCACACCTACTGCGAATCCGACAAACGCTCCAAAAGCAGCTCTTAAAGCTTGTTTATTGGTAGCCTTGCCTGTACTCATCTCCCCTAAAAACGCTCCGATAAAGGGGCCTAGGATAATGCCTATAGGGCCAAAGAATATTCCAACGATTAAACCAATGGTACTGCCCCATACTCCTCGTTTAGTTCCACCAAACTTCTTCGTTCCGTACACAGGAACTACATAATCCAAAGCTGTTACACCTGTCGCTATTAGTCCCCACATCCATAGGGTATCTGAATCAAAAGGTGATTTCTCGGTCCATTCTAATAAAAGCAAACCAACAAAACTTACCGGTGGGCCAGGAATGATTGGGAGAAAACAACCCAAAATACCCACTACTATACAAATTGACCCTAATATGACGAGAATAAAATCCATTGATATATTGCTTTTGACCGAAATTAAAGATGCCTAAATTTCACTGATTTAAAAATATGGATCTCAGAAAACAACTTCTTAAGGAGCATTCCAAAGAGAACACGGCAGAAATAGTGGGCTTTATACAACACCACCCGAAAGCGGTTGAGGAATTGATGGATATTTTTCTCAATGGAACCTATAGGCTCATACAGCGATCCGCTTGGGTAGTTGGTGACTTAGGAAGATCAAATCCTGAATGGATACGCCCTTATATTCCGCAGCTGATGGAGCATCTAAAAACACCAGCACTGCATGTTGCTGTAAAGCGTAATACGATGCGTTACTTTCAGGAGATAGAAGTGGAAGAACAATATTTGGGTGATCTATTAGATATCGCTTTGAAGTTGTTATCCAGCAAGGAAGAGCCTGTAGCCGTGAAGGTATTTTCTATGACGGTCGCCTTCAACATCATTAAAAATATACCAGACCTTAAGGACGAATTGAGAATCATCATTGAGGATCAACTTCCCTATGGTACCCCTGGGTTTAAAAGCAGAGGGCAGAAAACCATTTCTGCCCTAAATAAGCTCTAAATTATTTTTCAGCCTTGTACTTGGCTTTGATTTTTCCAGGAAAGTACTTCTTCAATTTCTTTACTTTCGGAATAGCAACCTGTATAATGTATGGATTACCAGGGTTCAACTCATAGTAATCTTGATGATAGTCTTCGGCCATCCAGAATTTGCTATACGCTTCTACTTGCGTCACCACTTTGTCCGTAAACGTACCAGAAGCATCAATTTTCTTGATGGTGGCCTCAATGGCGATCTTTTGATCGTTGCTGTGATAGTAGGCAGCGGTTCTGTATTGTGCTCCTCTATCAGGGCCTTGCCTGTTGAGCTGCGTTGGATCGTGTGTAGCGAAAAAGATATCGAGCAGTTCCTGATAGCTCACCACTTTAGGATCAAATACAATTTGAATAGCCTCGGCATGCGTTGTGTTTCCATAGCTTACCTGACTATAAGTAGGATTATCTTCTTTACCACCGGTATAGCCTGAATAAACATCCTTGACACCCTGAACCCTCTCAAAAACGGCTTCAGTACACCAAAAGCATCCACCTGCGAATGTGGCTATAGCATCACCATCTTGTAGTACATCAAATGTTACCAACTTAGTATCTCCTTCAGTAGCACAAGAGCTAATTGAAAGGTTAAACACCACTGAAATCAATATTGAATATAATCCCTGCATTTCTTTATGTCTTTCTTTGGACTCCTAACGACCTGTGTGGGGTAAAAGTTTTCAAAGATGGTCGGCCAAAATGCTTTTAAGATCGGCTGGAGAATAATTCACTGATTTCAATGTTTTATTATCCTCCTTTCTATAAACCAAGAAGTGTCCATCGGACTCCTCGATATAGCTTTCAGTGCCATCTCTTTGCTGATAGTGCTCTCTTGTCGCCTCAGCCTCTTCCATCGTTTTGCAGGTTTTACTCATATTTGATCGCTGCACTTCATCGAACAAATTTTTGAATTTCCCACCCATTCCAAACTCTAGGATCGCACCTGATAAAACATATTGAATGTCTGCTAATGCATCAGCGATTTCGACAAGGTCGTTGTCCGCAATTGCCTCTTCTAATTCCTTAAGCTCTTCGGCTATGAGTGACACCCTAAGTTTGCATCGGTCTTCCGATGGGATTTGTGGAGAGTCTAAAATGGGGTGTTTGAATGTTTTGTGAAATTCAGCTACGCTGTTGAGTGCTTTTGGTTCTTCCATGAGTTAAATAAAAAAGGTCTGATAAATCAGACCAATGTTAATCAAATATATTCTATCACTGAATTAGTTCTTCGGTTTTTTGAACTTTGGAGGTGCTTGACCTTCCGGTACAAAAATCAAAGCTGCAGAATTCAAGCAGTATCGCTTACCCGTTGGGTTAGGTCCATCATCAAATACATGACCTAAGTGCGAACCACTTTTACTATCAACAACTTCCCATCGTGTCATTCCTAAAGTTGTGTCTTTTACTAATTTAATCGCATCATCATCGATTGGCTTCCAGAAACTAGGCCATCCTGAGTAAGAGTTATACTTCGTTTCGGAC
>Ga0209425_10007219_pt1 | contig 10483 bp, 12 predicted proteins | sample COG_05_FD_184749 | JGI IMG/M metagenome (GOLD analysis project Ga0209425, IMG submission 184749) | Pelagic Microbial community sample from North Sea - COGITO 998_met_05 (SPAdes) (version 2) | ecosystem: Environmental > Aquatic > Marine > Neritic zone/Coastal water | place: Helgoland, sampling... | reverse complement strand
AAAACTAGAAATGCTTTATCAAATCAAAATTTTAGCATCAACTCAGAAAAAAATAACTCTAAACAAAAACAGGTAAAAAAAAGTAAGTTTAAATCTTTACTTATTGACAAAGACTTTGAACCAGAAAATCCAAAAAAACTGGAAGAGTTAGATGAAAGTTCTTGTAAATGGCCTATTGGACATCCAGAAGAAAAATCATTTTACTTTTGTGGAAGATCTTCCTTAAAAGATTTTTCATATTGCAAGCTTCATTTGCTATATGCTTATCAACCAAAAGGGAAAAAAGAGGAACAAAGTACAGATAAAGATGAAGAAGCACCTCAATATATCGAAAAAAAAATTAATACTGCCTAATAATTTTTTTTAGCTATTTTTTTTTTATTTTTTCCTTCTATACCTCTACTGAAAGATTTGATTATTATATAAGATAAGAATGAAAAAATTAAAAATATTAAAATATTAATAATATTAATCAACATTAGAAAAATTATACAATTTCAATCTAAAAACTCTATAAAGAATTATCTGGATTGTATTTTTTTGTGGAAAATTGACCACCTTCTCTCCACATGTAGCAATATTTCTCAACTTCTCTTTCAAATATTTTTGTACTTGGAACTCCTATATCAGAGTTTGTTTGATATTTTTTTGATGGAATATTGTCATATTTTAAAAGTTTGAGTTGGTCAACTGTAAGTAATGGTTTTGGAAATAATTGGAATAAATTTGCTGTGATCTTTGCTGCAAACAAAGGAAATGGAATTAAAATTCTATTCTTGTTAATAAGCTTTAACAGTTTCTTTAAAATTTCTTTTAATGAGATGGTCTCAGGTCCAATACATTCAATTATTTTGGAATGTATATTTTTTGAAATAACATGAAAAATTACATCTGTTAAATCAGAACAATGAATTGGAGTGAATTTTGTGTTTCCATTATAATAAAGAGGGAAAACTGGTAGTCTACTTAGTAGAGTCATAAAATTTGTAGTGAAATTGTCATCTACAGAGTAAACTATTGAAGGTCTTAATATAATGGCTAAAGCAAAATTTTTTTGAATGTTTGCTTCACCTTCTAATTTACTTTTAGCGTACACTGAATCTATGGCACTATTAATTCCAAGCGCAGACAAATGAATGAATTGCTGTACTTTATATTCCTTGCAAAGTTTAGCTAAAATAGATGGAAAAATAGAATGAATATTTTTAAAAGTACTACCTTTTCCAGATTCGTATAAGATGCCAATTAAATTAATGCAAATATCAGTTTTAGCAAAAAGTTTTCTGATCTTTTCCTCATCAAAAATATTAGCCTCTACAATATCTATGTAGCCTGCATTGGCTTGTGTTTTTATTACAAAACCTTTTTGATGAAGGTTTCTAGTCACAACAGTGACTTTGTAATTATTTTTAGTGAGCTTTCTTATTAAATAACGACCTATTTGACCGCTGCCTCCAAAGATTAGACAATTTTTTGCTTTCATATATATATAATTAAAAATGAATATTGATATTAAACTTCACAAATATGATCTACCAGAAGATTTGGATTTAGGCAATATTATAGCAGTTGATGGGGAGTTTATGGGGTTGAATGTAAAGCGAGATCCTTTATGTCTTATTCAAATATCCAGTGGAAAATCAGACGCTCATATTATTCAGTTAGATCGATCTAATTACAATGCTCCAAATTTAAGTAAACTTCTTTCTAATGAAAAAATAGTAAAAATATTTCACTATGGCAGGGCAGATATGGCTCACATCAAATACTACCTAAAAACTGAAACTAATAACATTTTAGATACTAAAATTGCATCTAAGTTAGCAAGATCTTATTCTGATAGTCATTCTCTTAAAACATTAATCAAAGAATTTATTAATATTGATATAAGCAAACAGTTTCAGAGTTCAGATTTTGGTGGAGAGCTTTCATCAGCACAACTTAAATATTGTGCAAATGACGTTATTTATTTGCATAAAATTCATGAAGAACTAAATAATATACTTATAAGAGAAAAGAGAATTGATTTATATAATGATTGTTTGAAGTTTTTAAAAACTAGGGTTGATCTAGATTTAGCATCGTTTAAAGATGATATATGGTCCCATTAAATGAAAAAAAAAGATTATAAAAAGATCGCAAAAAACGTAATTGATCTAGAAATAAGTGCTTTAAAAAAATTAAAAAATTCTATAAATAATTCTTTTAGCGAGGCCGTCGAAGCAATAGCAAAATGTCAATCGAAAGTAATAGTGTGTGGTGTAGGAAAAAGTGGTCTAATAGCTGCCAAGATTTCTGCAACCTTGTCCTCAGTTGGAACTCCTTCATTTTCTCTCTCTGCTAACGACTGTTCTCATGGAGACCTTGGTAGTATTTCAAAAAAGGATGTATTAATTTTAATCAGTTATTCAGGATCCACAGAAGAATTAAAAAATATTATCAAGTATGTGAATAGAAATAAAATTACACTGATAGGTATCATGTCTAAAAAAAACTCAATTTTATATAAAGCTTCAGATATTAAGATTCTTATACCAGAGGTCACTGAAGCAGGTCTGGGGATAGTTCCCACTTCCAGCACAATTAATCAATTAAGTATTGGAGATTCGCTTGCTGTTGCTACACTAAACAAAAAAAATATTAGCAAAAAAGATTTTAAAAAATTTCATCCCTCAGGAAACTTGGGTGCAAAACTTAAAACAGTTGAAGATTTAATGTCAATAAAAGAAAAAATTCCTTTTATTAATGAGGAGTCTGCAATGAGAGTTGCTCTGAAGATAATTACGTTAAAGAAATTAGGAACTTTGATTGTTAGAAATAAACAGGGTAAGACAACGGGAATAATTACAGATGGACAAATAAGAAGAGTAATTCAAAAAAATGATGATTTACATAATTTAAAAGTTAAAAATGTGATGACTAAAAATCCTATTAAAATCAATAAAGATACACTTGCTATCAAGGCTCTTTCTATTATGAATGAAAAAAGAATTACCTCACTGTGCGTGTATAGCTTACAAAATAAAAATAAAACTATTGGAATTATTCATATTCACAATATTCTTGAAGTTGGTATTGGCTAAATATTAATGAATAGAAAAGTGCTCATACAGTTATCTTTATTTTTGGTTGTTTTAGTTGCTTGTTTTATTTTTTATAGATTATTTTTTAAGAACCCAGAAATAAAATTAAATGATATAAAAAAAGATAAACAGGAAAATAAAATCTTGATAGATCAGGAAACAAATCAAATAAAAGACATTGTTTACAACTCAAATTATTCAGATGATAATAAATACACTATTAAAGCTGAATTAGGTCAATTTAATAAAGAAGACCCTGATCTCATGTTGCTAACAAATGTTACAGGAACAATACTTCTTAATAATTCTGATAAAATTAAAATTTCATCAGACAAAGCTAGCTACAATAGTGAAAACTATAATACTAATTTTTACAAAAATGTATTAATTATTTTTAAAGATCATAGAATTAATTCAGATAACTTTGACTTATATTTTGATAAAAAAATTAGTACCATATATAATAATGTAATTTATAAAAACTTAAACACTACGCTGCGAGCAGATAAAATTGATATTGATTTAATTACAAAAGACTCCAAAATTTATATGATGGATAAGTCAAAAAAAGTTAAAATTAAAAGTTTAAACTAATGGAAATAATTAAAAAATTTAGAATAAAATCATTTAAACACGATAAACCAATAATAAAATTAGAAAAAATATCCTTATCTTTTGGAAAATTAAAAATTTTAGATAATATAAGTTTTACTGTTAATGAAGGCCAAATACTTGGTCTTTTAGGACCTAATGGAGTAGGTAAATCAACTATATTTAACTTAATAACTGGACTGATTAAGCCAGACAATGGTTCAATTTCTATTAATTCAACTAAAGTTAATAATTATCCCATATATTTAAGAACTACAAAATTTAAAATTGGATATGTTCCTCAACATGGTGGTTTTTTTCAAGACTTAACACTCTTAGAAAACCTAACTGCAATAGGAGAAATATTGATTTCAGACAATAAAATTAGAAATCAAAAAATAGATTCTTTAATAAATAAATTTGATTTAAATGCTTTGACTGATCTTAAAGCTGCATATTTATCAGGTGGTCAAAAAAAAAGATTAGTGATAGCACTATCGTTATTGGGTGACCCTAAAATTCTACTTCTTGATGAACCATTTGCAGCATTGGATGTATTGACAATTAAGATGTTACAAAGAATAATTGTCAATTTACAAAATGAACATAATATATCAATAATATTGTGTGATCACCAAGCAAGAGACCTACTTAACTGTGTGGATAGCGCTATTGTTCTTTCAAATGCCAAAGTAATTGCTGAAGGGAGCCCTTCTCAATTGGTAAACAATGTTAAAGCAAAGAATGCATATTTTGGTGAATTTTTTAAGATTAGTTAATTCTAGATTTATATGAAAAACTTATTACAGATAAATAAAAAAATTAGTTCTTTTGATAAAAAAATAAAAGTTACAGGTGATAAAAGCTTAAGTATTAGATGGATACTACTAGCATCTCAAGCAACAGGTAAATCTAAAGCCTACAATCTACTAATGTCTGAAGATGTGCTTGCTGCAATAGAGTGTGTAAAAAAATTAGGAACAAAAGTTAAAATGTATAAAAATTATTGTGAAGTTATTGGAAATGGAATTAATGGTTTCAAGTATAAAAAAAAATTAGTAATAAATGCAAAAAATTCTGGCACTCTTGGAAGATTAATACTTGGCCTATTAATTAAATCACCTCAAAAAATAAGAGTAATTGGAGATAAAAGTTTATCTAAAAGAGATTTTTCAAGAATAACAGTACCTTTAACAAAATTTGGAGCTAAATTTTATTATAAAAATCCAAATAAATTGCCTTTATCAATTCTTGGCTCAAAATTAGTAAATGGTATTAATTACTTAGAAAATAAGGGTTCTGCTCAATGTAAAACTAGCATTATGTTTGCTGCTCTGAACTCCTCTGGAACAACATCAATAAAAGCAAAAAAATCAAGGAACCATACAGAGCTATTTTTTAAATATCTAAAGATACCTATAAAAATAAAAAAAACCAAAAAATATGATTTTATAAAAATTAAACAACCAAAAAAAATTTCTGCATTTGACTATAAAATCCCTGGAGACATAAGTTCAAGTGCTTTTTTTATGGTGCTAACAATCTTAACAAATGATTCAAAGCTATTAATTAAAAACGTAAATATCAACCCTTCAAGAATAGGTGTTATTACAATTTTAAAAAAGATGGGAGCTAAAATTTCATTTAAAAATAAAAAAAATTATAGAGGTGAAAGAATTTCAGACATTTTAATTAAAAGCTCAACAAATCTTAAGGCGATAAATTGTCCTTCAGAATTGAATACTAGTGCTATAGATGAATTTTTAATAATTTTTTTAGCAGCTGCTAGAGCAAAGGGAATTTCTTACTTTAAAAATATTTCAGAACTAAATCAAAAAGAAAGTCCCAGACTGAATTTAGGATCTAATATTTTAAATATGATGGGTATCAAAACAGAATTAACTAAAGACTCAATTAAAATCTATGGACAACCTAATTTAAAAATTAAAAAGATAATTACAATTAAAGATTATTTAAAAGATCATAGAATTTTTATGATGAGCACAATTGCAGCTTTAACTTGTGGAGGTCAATGGAAAATACATGATAAAGATTCTATCAACACCTCTTTTCCACCTTTTTTAAAAATCATTAAAAAAATAAATAATCAATCTTTATGAAATTAAAGAATAAAATTAAAGTAGCAATAGACTCTCCTGCTGCCGCGGGAGCTGGAACACAAGCAAAATTAATATCAAAACACTTTAATTTATTTTATTTAGACACAGGTAAGATTTATAGATTAATTGCAAACATTAAACTTACTAAACCTAAAAAATATAGCCAAACTTTAATAAAAAAAGTAATGAAAAAATTAAGCACTAAAGATTTACAAAATAAAAAATTGTTATCTGATGAAGTTGGTACAATGGCCTCTATAATCTCTAAGGATAAAAAAATAAGAAAACTTGTTCACGCTTTTCAAATTAATTGCGCTTATAATCCACCTAAAAAATACAATGGTTCTTGCCTGGATGGACGAGACATAACTTATAAAATAATTCCTGATGCTGATTTTAAGTTTTTTATAACTGCAAATACAAAAACTAGAGCTTTAAGAAGATATAAAGAGTTAAAAGGATCAAATAAGAAGATATCTCTAAATATGGTATTAAAAAGTATTCAAAAACGTGATAAAAGTGATTATAATCGAAAAATCTCACCTCTTAAGAAAACTAAAGATTCGATCTTGATTAATACAACAAAGTTAACTAAAAGATCATGCTTTTCAAAAATTAAACAAATTATGAATAGGAAACTAAAAGCTTAATGGAAATTTATAAAGATTTATCAAATCCTGCCTCTAAAGAATTCGAACAATTACTTAATTCTCAGTTTACAAAGACAGCAAATCTTGAAGAAGGAAAAATCATTACAGGAGTTGTAAATAAAGTAACCAATAACTTTGTTTTTCTAGAGGTACCTGGTTTAAAATCTGAACCTATTCTGGATATAAATGAATTAAAAAGTATGGGTATGCTGGATAAGGCAAAGATAGGTGAAAAAATTTCAGTTCTTCTTGAAAGATTGGAAGATAAAAAAGGTGAAGTACTAGTATCTGCTTCTAAGGCTCAAAAAATACAAGGATGGGATAAATTAGTCGAAGCTTATGAAAAAAATGAACCTATTATGGGTAAAATTACTGGACGTGTTAAAGGGGGCTGTATCGTAGAACACATTGACACTGGATCATTAATGTTTTTACCTGGCTCTCAAATTTCTGACAAACCTTTAAAAGATATAAGCCATTTAATGAATGAACCTCAAAAATTTGCGCTAATTAAATTAGATAAAGTTAGAGGTAATGCATGTGTCTCAAGAAGAGAAATTATTTCATCATTTAAAAAAGAAGACAAAATCAAAATTGTAGAAAAATTTAAAGTTGGAGATATAATAAAAGGAGCTGAAGTAAAAGGTTACAGTTCATTTGGGTGTTTCTTTAGTGTTAATGGTGAACTGGATGTTTTGGTGCACCTACAAGAAATATCTTATTCGAGAGTTAATCACCCAGATGAAGTTTTCACAATTGGAGAAAAACATGATCTATTAGTAATTTCAGTTGATAAAGAAAAGCTACAGGTTGGTTGTTCAATTAAGCAACTTTCTAAAGATCCTTTTGATGATATTTCAAACTATGAACTAAATAAAATCTACAAAGTAAAAGTAGTCAAGCTCATGGATTTTGGTCTTTTCGCAGAACTTCAACCAGGACTGTCAACACTACTCCATACTTCAGAGTTGTCCTGGACAAAGAAAAACCCTTCAGCCAAAAAAATGTTTAAGGTGGGTGATGAGATTTCAGTTATAATAACAGAGATTGATAAAGAAAAACGTAGGGTTGCAATTAGCCATCGTCTAACAACTGATAATCCATTTAAAACATTTGAAAGCAAGTACCCAGTTGGCTCTGAAGTTGAAGGTGAAATTGTCAGCAAAAATGAATATTCTATCTTCTTAAGAATTGATGGTTTAGATATTGACGCATTCTTGCACTGCAACGATCTTACATACCTTTCTAATGCTGAGGAAGAATTAGTTAAACATAAAATTGGTGACAAATTAAAAGTTAAAGTACTGGAAATTAAAGCTGATGAACAAAAAGTAAGAGTTGGGTTACGACAGTTAGGTGCTGATCCATTTAGTTGGTTTAGTGATAAAAAAGCTAAACAAGCAATCACTGTTAAAATCATTTCAAGTGACAATAAAGGTTTAGTTGTAAAACCTGAAGGTTGTGAGATGGATTTTATTATAAAAAAATCTGCGATTGCAATAAATGCGGCAGATGCTAGACCTGCTCGTTTTACGGGTGGAGAAAGAATTGACTGTGCAATTCAAGAATTAGATCTTGATAAACGAAAAGTTACTTTAAGTATTAAATTACTTGAAGAAATTGAAAGAAAAGTAGCTTTAGATACTTATGGCTCTGAAGCAAGTGGTAAAAACTTACCTTTCTCATCATTATCTGATGATTTAGAAAAAAAGAAAAAAGAAGAAGAATAAAAAATTGGCTATTGTAAAATCAAAGCTTCTAAACCAACTCAAAAAATCATATCCAAATTTTCTTAAAAAAGACCTTGAGAAAGTAGTGTCTGTTATTTTAAGTGAAATTAAACAAACTCTTAAACGTGGTGATCGAGTTGAACTAAGAGGTTTTGGCATGTTTTCAACAAATATTCAAAAAGCTAGAATATCTCGAAATCCAAAAACAGGGGAAAAGGTTAACACCCCTGAAAAGAAAACAATTCACTTTAAAATGGCAAAAGAAATGTTTAAAAAATTAAACAATGATGAATAAAAATATCTTCGTAGCATGCGATGTATCAAGTCAAAAGGAAATATTAGATTTATTAGAATTAATTCACAAAGATATTTCAGGAATTAAAATTGGTTTACAATATATAACTCAAAGAAGTCCTGATGAAATTAGAGAACTTTTAAAATTTAATAAACCTATTTTCTATGATGGAAAGTTTTTTGATATTAAAAACACATTAGTAGAGTCAATAAAATCTCTTAAAAATTTAAACGTAAATTATGCAACAGTTCATCTTTTAAATGGGTTAGATGCTCTTAAAGCTGCAAATCAGGCTGCGCAAGAGATTAATTTAAAATTATTAGGTGTTTCTGTTTTAACAAGTTTTAGTAATAAAGATTTGGAAAGTTTAGGTTTTAATAGTAAAGTTGAAGATCAGGTTCAAAGACTGACTAAGATTGCCAGGGAAGCTAACTTGCATGGTGTTATTTGTAGTCCTCTTGAAATTAAAATGATTAAAGAAATTGAACCCAACCTTAAATGTTTTACACCTGGAATTAGAATGAATAATACAAAAGATGATCAAAAAAGAACTATGAGTGCTAATGAGGCAATTAGGGAAGGCAGTGATTGTTTAATTATTGGAAGGCCAATTACTAAGGGCAATCCAAAAGAAAATATAAAAAATATTCTTTCATCGATAGATTAGATGAAGTCAAAAATTTGTGGAATCTCAGACTCCAAAACATTAAAATATTTAACAGAACATCCTAGCCCACCCCAATATATTGGATTTATTGTAAACTATCCAAAATCCAATAGATTTGTTGAGCACAAGCAACTTAAAGAGCTTCTAAAAATAGATAAAAAAAAATCAAAATATGTTGCTGTGTTAGTTCAGCCTGATGAAAATGTTCTTGAAGAAATAAAAAATTTACCTTTTGACTATTATCAAGTTTATGATTGTTCACCAGCTGAGATAAAATCTATTATAAAAAGATATAATAGAAAAATTATAGTTGCTATCACTATCAAAAATCAAAATGATATTATAAAATACATGGAATATAATGAGCTTGCAAACATAATGTTATTCGACAGTAAAGGTTATGAAAAAAGTTTATCTTTTGATCATCAATTAATTAAAAATCTTAAAATAGATATGGAATTAATGTTGGCAGGAAATATACAGATAGAAGATAATCTTAAAAGTTATGATAAAATTGCTGACACTATAGATATTTCTGGCGGTCTAGAAACTTCTGGATTAAAAGATATTTCAAAAATAAATATTTTTTTAAAAAAAATTAAACAAATTAACGATGAAACTTAAAAAAAAAATTCCTTTAATAGATCAACATGATAAAAGTGGATTTTGGGGTGGTAAGTTTGGTGGTAATTTTGTTCCAGAAACATTAAAAAAACCTATTGAAGATTTAACCACCCTTTTTGAAAAACTTAGGTACAATAGGCAATTTCTTAAACAAAGAGACTATTACTTTAAAAACTATATAGGTTCTCCTACTTCATTTATTAAACTTCAAAACTTATCCAGCCATCTAGATGGAGCTCAAATATATGCCAAAATGGTATCAGAGGCTAATGGAGGAGCTCATAAGATTTATAATGCAACCGTTCACTGTCTTATTGCTAAAAAAGCGGGTAAAAAATATATTGTTGGTGATACTGGCGCAGGATATGCCGGTAAAATGTTGAGTATGGCTGCTAAGAAATTTGGTCTTAAATGTAAAATATTTATGGGTGCAAAAGACATAAAAAGACAAAAACCAAATGTTGATTCAATGAAAAAAAATGGTGCTGAAGTGGTACCTGTTTACTCTGGAAGTCAAACATTAGTTGATGCCGTTAGTGAATGTATGAGATATTGGGTGTCAAATTGTGACAAATGCCACATGGCTGTAGGCTCAACAGTTGGTCCAAATATATTTGTTAAGATTTGTGGTTGGAGTACAGCTCAAATTTCAAGAGAATTAAAAATTCAAATCTTATCTGAATTTAAAAAAATACCCAAAAAAATTAAACTTATCAACTGTGT
>Ga0209425_10007215_pt1 | contig 10485 bp, 10 predicted proteins | sample COG_05_FD_184749 | JGI IMG/M metagenome (GOLD analysis project Ga0209425, IMG submission 184749) | Pelagic Microbial community sample from North Sea - COGITO 998_met_05 (SPAdes) (version 2) | ecosystem: Environmental > Aquatic > Marine > Neritic zone/Coastal water | place: Helgoland, sampling... | reverse complement strand
AATTATTTTCTGTACTCATATTTATCAACCATTATATATTAAATATATGAAAGAACAAATCACCTTTGATATATTTGATAAAGTAGACATTCGAGTTGGAACAGTAATCTCTGTAAAGAAAAATGAGAAAGCCAGGAAACCATCTTTAGTGGTTGAAGTTGATTTTGGTAAAGAGATTGGGATTAAACAATCATCTGCTCAAATTACCCATTATTATAATGAAGATAATTTAAAAGGAAAACAAGTAATTGGAGTATGTAATTTTCCCGAAAAAAATATTGCAGGAGTGGTATCCCAAGTGCTTATATTAGGATCAATAGATAAAGATGGAAAAGTTATACTTGTTCATCCATCTCAAAAATCTGAAAACGGTCTTCCAATAGCTTAACTTTTATGCATCCAGAATTATTATTATTAATTGGAATTTCTTTATCATTAGGATTTACACCAGGCCCGAACAATGCTGTAGCTTCTTATTCCGGTTTTAATTTTGGAATAAAAAAAACAATACCATTAATAATGGGTACTTGGTTAGGATATACAGCTTTTGTCATTTTGACTATCTTTGCTTTGATATCAACATTTTTAAAGTATCCAGTTATCCAAGAAATAATTAGAATTTTAGGAACTTTTTTTTTATTATATTTAGCATATAAAATTTCATTTTCATCATCAGCTAAAGAAGATAAAAAAAATAACCCTGTCACATTTGTAGACACCTTTATATTCCAATTTTTAAATCCAAAAGGAGTGATGGCAGGAATAACTTTAGTTTCAAAATTTGTGATAGAAGATGATTATATAAATAGCTCTTTAACAGTTATAGTGGTTTGTTCTCTTACTGCTTTGACAAGTATTACTTCCTGGGCTTTTTTTGGCAAGTTTTTAAGGAAATTTGCTACAAATAATAATTTTATTAAACGATTTAATTATGCTATGTCATTGCTACTTATCATCTGTATAATAGGGTTCTACATCTAAAACTAAATGAAACCAGGAAATAAAAATTCATATAACTCTTTAAAGTCTATCAACATTAATGATAGTGAATACAAATACTTCTCTTTATCAGAAGCTGAAAAAAATGGTTTAACTGGAATTTCAAAACTTCCAAAATCACTAAAAGTTTTATTAGAGAATTTATTAAGATATGAAGATGATTTATCTGTAACTAAAAATCAAATAGAAGCAGTTAAAGAATGGTTAAAGACAAAAAAATCTTTAACAGAAATAGCTTACAGGCCTGCTAGAGTTTTATTACAAGATTATACGGGAATACCAGCGGTTGCTGATCTTGCGGCTATGAGAGAGGCTGTTAAAGAAAAAAATAAAGATCCAAATACCATTAATCCACTTTCTGCTGTTGACTTGGTCATTGATCACTCTGTACAAGTTGATAAGTCGGCAAATGCTGACTCGTTTGAAAAAAATGTAGATATTGAATTTAAAAGAAATGGTGAAAGATATTCTTTTTTAAAATGGGGACAACAAGCATTTAATAATTTTAGAATAGTACCACCTGGAACAGGAATTTGTCATCAAGTGAATTTAGAATATTTATCAAAAGTAGTTTGGTCAGAAAAATTTAAAGACGAAGACTATCTGTTTCCTGACACTTTAGTTGGTACGGACAGTCATACAACTATGGTTAATGGCTTGTCAGTTCTTGGCTGGGGTGTTGGAGGAATTGAAGCTGAAGCAGGAATGTTGGGCCAACCAATTTCGATGTTGATTCCTGAAGTAATAGGATTTGAAGTAACTAATAAAATGCCAGAAGGCACCACAGCTACAGACTTAGTATTAACGGTAGTAAAAATGCTAAGAGACAAGAGTGTTGTGGGAAAATTTGTTGAATTTTATGGAGAAGGTTTAAAAAGTTTAACACTTGCTGATAGAGCGACAATTGCAAACATGGCTCCAGAATATGGTGCAACTTGTGGCTTCTTTCCAATCGATGAAGAAACGTTGAAGTACTTAAGGTTTTCAGGAAGAGATGAAAAAACAGTTAACATTGTTGAAAAGTATGCAAAAGAACAGGGTTTATGGGCAAGTGATGGAATTGAATTTACTGATACATTAACACTAGATATGTCTACGATTGTACCAACAATTTCTGGACCAAAAAGACCTCAAGATAAAGTCTTACTAACAGATGCCTCTACTGATTTTAAAAAAGTATTTGAAAAAGAAACTAAAAAAAAAGAAAAAAGTATTTCAATAGTTTCAGGCACAGACTATGAAATTAAAGACGGATCAATATTAATAGCAGCAATCACTTCATGCACCAATACATCAAACCCAAATGTTTTAATTGGAGCTGGGTTGTTAGCAAAAAAAGCAGTAGAGCTTGGCTTACAGACTAAACCATGGGTAAAAACCTCATTAGCTCCAGGGTCTCAAGTAGTAACTGATTATTTAGCAAAAGCTGGATTGAATGTATTTTTAGATAAATTAGGTTTTAATTTGGTGGGTTATGGCTGCACAACATGTATTGGAAACTCAGGACCTTTACCTGAAGAAATAGTGAAAGCTATTGAAAAAGAAAATATTTATGCCGTATCAGTGCTATCTGGTAATAGAAACTTTGAAGGAAGAATATCTCCTCATATTAAGGCAAATTACTTAGCATCACCTCCGCTTGTTGTGGCTTATGCTTTAGCAGGTCATATGGAATTTGATTTATACAATGAGCCACTAGGGAAAAGTAAAGAAGGTAAGGATATTTTCTTAAAAGATATTTGGCCATCAAATAAAGAGATTGAAGATACTTTAAGACAAGCTCTGAATGCAGAAATGTTTATTAAAAGATATTCAAACATTTCAGATGGTCCTAAACAGTGGCAAGAAATAAAAACTGAAAATACAAGTATCTATAATTGGGACTCAGGTTCAACTTATGTAAAGAAGCCACCTTTTTTTGAAGATTTATCTGATAAACCCGAAGGCTTTAAATCCATTAAAGATGCAAGACCACTTTTAATTTTAGGGGACATGGTTACAACAGACCATATTTCACCAGCTGGAAATATTCAAAAAGAAAGTCCTACTGGAGAATATTTTATGGAACATCAAATACTTCCAAAAGATTATAACTCTTATGGGTCTAGAAGAGGAAACCACGAAGTAATGATGAGAGGAACATTTGCAAATATTAGAATAAAAAATGAAATGGCTCCAGGAACAGAAGGTGGTTTTACAAAATTATATCCAGAAGAAAAAGTAATGCCAGTTTATAATGCTGTAGAAGAGTATAAAAAAAGAGGAACTGATTTAGTGGTAATAGGTGGAAAAGAATATGGTACAGGATCATCTAGAGATTGGGCTGCAAAAGGAACAAAATTATTAGGAGTGAAATTAGTAATTGCAGAAAGCTTTGAAAGAATTCACAGATCAAATTTAATTGGTATGGGTGTATTACCACTTCAATTTACAGAGGGAAATAATAGAAACAATCTAAATTTAATTGGATCAGAGCTAATTACAGTAGTTGATATTCAAGAAGGTGTTAAACCTTCTGATCATGTGCAAGTGGAGATTAAATATGCATCGGGTGATATTAAAAAGATCAAAACACTATGCAGGATTGATACAAAAAATGAATTAGAATATTATAAAAATGGTGGTATCCTTCAGTATGTATTAAGGAATATGATTTAGATATGGATGAAGAAATTACAATTATTGATTCAAATACAAGAAATGAAAAAGTTAAAAATTTTTTTATTAATAATAAAAAAAACTTAATATTAGGTACTTCTATTTTAATTATTATTATAGTTGGATATTTTACATTTGAAGAGTTAAAAAAAAGAAATAAAATTGAATTAGCTAATCAATTTAACTTATCAGTAATAAATTTTGATATTAAGGATAAACAAAAAACAATTACTGAATTAACCAATTTAGTGAAAAAAAATGATGCTACTTACTCACCTTTAGCTTTATATTTTTTAATAGATAATAATTTAGTAGATAATACAACTGATATTAATGCCCTATTTAATGAATTAATAAATGAAACAAATCTAGACAAAGAAACTAGAAATCTCATTATATATAAAAAAGCTTTGTTTAGTTCAGATATTGTATCTGAAAATGACTTATTACAAATCTTAAATCCAATAATAAATTCTGAAAGTATATGGAGGTCTCATGCACTTTATTTAATAGCAGAATATTTTTATTCAAAAGATCAAAAACAAAAAGCTGTAGAATTTTTTAATCAGATTTTATTATTACCAAATGCTAATGATGGTATTAAACGGGAATCTCAAAAAAGACTAAACAGAGATTTGGGTGAATAATTTTCTTAAGATATTATTAGCCTGCATTTTTATAACCAATTGTTCTTTACATAAAAGTTCTAAATTCTGGACACTGCAGGATATAGAAGTAGAAAAAAAAAGAAAAGTAATTGAACTAACTAAATCTGAAAAAAGTCTTAGTAGTGAATTTAATAAAAATTTGAAAATCAGTCTTTACTCAAAAGCAATAAATAAAAGTTTTTTAAATAATTATGATAATAATAATGGAAGAATTAGTTTTAGTGGAGATTTGAAAAAAATTTCAAAATATAAATATTCTAAAATAAAAAATTTTTATCAATATGACCCTCAAGTATCGTTTTATAATAACGATATCATTTTTTTTGATAATAAAGGCTCTATCTTAAGATTTAATAATGATACTGATCTGATTTGGAAAAGTAATAATTATACTAAGTCTGAAAAAAAACAAAACCCAATATTATTTTTTTCAAATAATAAAAAAACTTTAATTGTTGCAGATAATATTTCTAAATTTTATGCTTTAGATATTGATACTGGAAAAATACTGTGGTCTAGAAATAATGTTGCACCATTTAATTCTCAGGTAAAGATATATAAAGATAAATTTTTCGTTATTGACTTTGAAAATACACTTAGGGCCTATTCAGTCAAAGCTGGTAAAGAAATCTGGAATATTAAGACACAAAGTCCGTTTATAAGATCTCAAAAAAAACTTTCTCTAGTAATAATAGATAATAAGATCTATTTTAATAACTCTTCAGGAGATATAAGTTCAGTAGATATTTTATCAGGGGAACTGTTGTGGCAGATGCCCACACAGAGCAGTCTTACTTCTGGTCAAAATTTTTCTCTTAAAACATCTGATATTATAGGTGATAAAAAATCATTATATTTTTCAAATAACAAAAATCAATTTTTTTCATTAGATATCCAAACAGGTCTTTTAAATTGGCAACAAAAAATAAATTCCAACTTAAGACCAACACTAATTGATAACTACATCTTTACAGTTACATTGGATGGTTATTTAGTTATTATTGAAAAAGCTTCTGGAAATATAATTCGTATTACAAATCTATTTGAAAAATTTGATAAAAAATCAGGAAGGTCAATTATTAAAGATAAAAGAATGAATCCATTATACATATTCGACAAAAAAATCAGAAAAACAGGTGCTCAAAAACCAAAATTTAAACCCACAGGATTTATTGTGGGCACAAATGATATTTATTTATCTACTGATCACGGTCGTTTATTTATAATAGATATAACCACAGGCTTAACTAGATCAATATTAAAAATAGATAAAGATAAGATTAATAGACCATTAGTATTGAATAAAAATTTGTTCATTATAACTGACAATTCGATTATAAAATTAAATTAAGATGTTTCTTAAACTACTTGATAAGTTAGGAAGAAAAAAAATAGTTTTAGATAGAGGTCCATCGCATCCAGAATTTTATAAAGCAAAACCATGGATGAATAGGTACTATCTAATATTTAGAAATAGGCCGAAATGGTTTCCATTTAATATTTTAATACATGAAATGTTAGCAGATGATCATGGAGACGGTGTTCATACACATCTTTGTCCTTATATAACAATTATTATACGAGGAGGTTACTGGGAAACACTTAAAACTGGAAAGTTTTGGAGACCAGTTGGTTATATTGGTTTCCGTTCTGCAAATAATCTACATAGAGTCGATTTAGAACCAGGAACAAGACCTATGACAATATTTATACCAGGACCTTTTGGGCTTAGAAAAGGATCACGATCCAAATATGGAATAGATTTAAAATAAAAAAATGAACTTAAAGAAATTATTTTTAGAATATTGCGAGGAGAAAAAATTTGAAATCAATCAAAGCCAAATAGAAATAATCAAATATCTACAAGATTATTACAAGCAAAATTTTAAAAAATCTTTTTTTAATAAACTATTTAATAAAAAAGTAGACAAACTTGGTTTTTATCTATCTGGAGATGTAGGGGTTGGAAAAACAATGATTTTGAATTTTGTTTTTGATCAATTAAAAGAAAAAAAGTTAAGATTTCATTTTAACGAATTTATGATTAATTTTCACAATTTTGTTTTTGAAAACAAAGGTAGTGAAAAAAAAAATGGAATTGAATATTTTGTTAGAGATTTAAAAGCAAAAACAGAATTAATCTATTTTGATGAATTTCAAGTCACAAATATAGTTGATGCGATGATTTTGGGAAAATTATTTAAAAGAATATTTGAAGAAAATATAAAGGTTTTTTTTTCCTCAAACATAAGTATTAACAATCTGTATAAAGATGGACTACAAAGAGATCAATTCATTCCTTTTATAATTATTTTAAAAAAATATTGCTATGAAAAAGATCTACTTATCAAAGAAGATTATCGAACTAATAAAAATATAAGTCTAGAAAGATTTCTCTCACCTGTAAATGAATCAACAAATTTTATTTTTAATAAATTTTTTAGAAAAATTACAAAAAACAAGATAAGAAATCCTAAAGAAATTGAAATTAAAGGTCGCAAAACAACTATAAAAAACTTCTATGAAGGTGTTGCAAAATTTGATTTTGAAGAACTCTGCAATAGAAATATTGGCTCAGAAGATTATATAAAAATTGCAAATAATTGTAGCTTCATCTTTATTGATAATTTACCTATTTTTAATGAAGATAAATCAAATCAACAACAAAGATTCATTACCTTAATTGATATTTTATATGAAAAAAAAATACCCTTAACAATTAGATCAGAAGCTGATTTAAAACTATTAAAATCTTCAAAAAGTTTGACAGATACATTTAAAAGAACAACTAGCCGTTTATATGAGTTGACATCTATAAATTATGATTATCTATAAGGATCGTAAGCCCATTGCAATATAGCTTGACGCTGTCTTCTCCTGCATCCCAGATCACCTTTTTCACAATTTTTTTCAATTGCCAAAACATGTCTTCGAAAATTTTTCCATCTTTTAATTTGAATTCTATCCATATGAGCAATTCTTCTTCCATTACAAAATCTACAATACCATTGAAACCAACCCAAAGGATCTTCCTTAAAAATCCATCCTTTTTCTATCCAGTGTTCTCTTGATAATCCAGAGACAACTTTAAATCTGTTCAAATTTACATCAAAAGTTTTATTTATTTTTGCATTTTTAAACCATGATTTAGGATATTCTTTAAGGTTTAATCCAAAGTAAGCACCACCAAAAACCCCTAATTCCATCATTCTTTTGGGAGTTAATTCAGGTTTAAATATTTTATAAAAATCTAAATCATCATCTTTTGTTTTCAGAATTTTTTTCATTTAGTAGTTGTTTTATTGATTTATAAGTTTTTGATACATTTTTTTATCCGTATCACCTTCGCACCCAATTACCAATATATTAGACTCTGAGTTTAATTTTAACTTTTCTTTAATCTTATCATCAACACAAGAAGCTATTAAACTAATAACTCCTGGTGCTGAATTTTCCCCTGCTATTATTTTTTCCTCACTGAAGCTAGAATTACCAAGTAGTTTCATAGTTTTTGCAATATCATCATCAGGTAAACTAATACAAAACTTAATAGAATTCTTTAGTATTTCCCACGGAACCAAAGATACTTCACCACAAGACATTCCACCCATTAAACTTTCTCTTTTAATTTCAATTTTTTCAATTTTTCCTGCTTTGATGCTTTCCATTACACAAGCGGCACTGTCAGGTTCAACAACTATTGTTTCAGGGACATTTTCTAAATATCTTGCTATTCCTGCAACCATAGCACCAGCCATACCACCAACACCAGCCTGTAATATTATATGAGTGATTTTAATATCTTTTATTTGGTCAACAATTTCCTTCATCATTACTGTATAGCCGGCCATTGTATATTTTGGCACTAACATATAGTCCTTCCAAGCAACATCTTGAACAATTTGCCAACTATTTTTTGTAGATTGTTTGATGCATTCAACCAAAGATTTCTCATAATTTCCTTTAACCTTAATAACATCAGCACCTAGATTTGCCATAGCTTGTCCTCTAGCATCACTAACATGCTCGCTGATAAAAATTTTACATTTTAAACCAAGTCTTTTAGCTCCCCATGCCACAGATCTTCCATGATTTCCAGCTGTTGCTGTTGCAACAACAATATCTTTATTTCCTTTTGTAATTTTTTCCACAGCATAGGCTCCACCAAGTGCTTTAAAAGATTTTAGATCAAATCTTTTACTTTCATCCTTGTAAAAAATTTTATTTAAATCTAATTCTTTTGATAGCTTATTTAATTCAATTAATGGTGTTGGTGAATAATTTTTCCAATTAGAAATACTTGAATAAGCTTCATCAATATCAACTTTTGATAATGAATTTAAAATTTGATTCTTACTAAAAGAGAACTTTTCATTTTCTAAAAAAGATGAAATAGGCCAATGATTTTTTTGAATAATTGATTTCATGTAAATTAGCAATCAAGAGTGCTATTTTTTTCCCAGTCTGTTACTGAGCTTTGTTTGTCAAATCTATCGTTCTTATTAAAGTCTTCAATTTCCATATTTTTTAACTTTATATAGCTTTTTATAACTCCTTCTCCAAAGGCTTCTTTTAGTTCTTTAGAATTTTCAAGAAAGTCTAGAGCATCTTCTATTTCATCTGGTAATTTTTTCAAGTTTGGATAATTTTTATAATCTGTATACATATTACATGACATAGGTTCACCAGGATCGACTTTATGATTTAATCCGTGTAACCCAGCCGCAATAACACCAGCTTGTAGCAAATAAGGGTTAGAAGAGCCATCCATTAGTCTTAATTCAAATCTACCGGCATCAGGAACTCTAATCATGTGAGTTCTATTGTTTCCTGTGTAAGAAATACTACTAGGAGACCACGAAGCTCCAGACTTTGTTGGTGGTGCATTAATTCTTCTATAACTATTAACCGTAGGGTTAAAAAAGGCTGAGAGTGGTTGCGCTAAATGCATAACCCCACCTAAAAAATTATATGCAAGTCTTGACAAGCCTAATTTATCTCCATTATCTAAAAATTTATTTATTTTATTATTCCAAAGAGAAATATGCGCATGACAGCCATTACCAGTTAGATTGCTAAAAGGCTTCGGCATGAATGTTGCTCTAAGACCATGCTTTTCAGCTAAAGATTTTACCATATATTTAAAAAAAACGTGTCTATCTGCTGTAATTATGGAATCTTCATAATCCCAATTCATTTCAAATTGACCATTAGCATCTTCATGATCATTTTGATATGGATGCCACCCCATTTGAATCATGCTGTCACAAATTTCTTTAATCAAATCATATCTTCGCATTAAAGCTGACTGATCATAACATGGTTTTGATTGAGTATCTCTTTGATCAGCAATACTTGAGCCATCTTGTGAAATTAAAAAATATTCACATTCTACACCTGATTTCATTTGTAAATTTTTTTTATCTAATCTTTTTATTTGTTCCTTTAGCATAACTCGCGGCGATGCTTTTACTGGTTGACCCCCCATCCATAAATCAGATGCTAACCAGCCCACCTCTTTATTCCATGGTAATTGAATTAAACTATCGGGGTCAGGAATAGCAAACATGTCAGTGTCAGCTGGAGACATATCCAACCAAGTTGCAAATCCTGCAAATCCTGCACCATTTTTTTGCATTTCATTAATCGCTTCTGTAGGCACTAGTTTTGATCTCAAAACACCAAATAAGTCTACAAAACTAATTAGAAAATATTTTATTTTTTTTGTTTTAGCTATTTTAAATAAATTCTTTGTCATTATTTTAAAAATGAAAATATTGTCTCTTTATAATAAATTAAATTAACACCAATAATAATTATTATAGCAGCAATAACCCCATACCTTGCTTTTGGAAAAACTACACCAATCATTTTACTTGGTCTCTGTTCTTTATTTTTTTCTGTCATTATAAAAATTTTATAAAAAAAGGGCGCCACAATCAAGTAGCGCCCAAATTTTTATCTTATATTACCAGTCGGTAATATTGCTTTTATGATCATTTGCACCATGTCTTTTTCTAGCTAATCGTGAAAGTTTTTCACTTTCAGATCTAGCAGTCAAAACATGCCAGCCAATCCAGAAAACTACACCTAGAATAACTAGTAAAGTTTCACTAGATCCAGCTCCCGGATAAACTGCTCCGACAACTTCCTTAGCACT
>Ga0209425_10007212_pt1 | contig 10486 bp, 8 predicted proteins | sample COG_05_FD_184749 | JGI IMG/M metagenome (GOLD analysis project Ga0209425, IMG submission 184749) | Pelagic Microbial community sample from North Sea - COGITO 998_met_05 (SPAdes) (version 2) | ecosystem: Environmental > Aquatic > Marine > Neritic zone/Coastal water | place: Helgoland, sampling... | reverse complement strand
ATCAATGCCAAACAGACCGAAGAATAAGTTCAATCGCATACCGAAACTTACCAAAGATGGTAAACTCGACCCGTCTGAGTTTCAACCGCACGCCTTCATGCCGCTTTGGTCGCTCACATTGAGCGTGTTATTCCTCTCTTTGGTGATTGGATTTTACGCGCGAAATCCCCCAATCGCGCAAGAGAGTTTACCGCTCGAACGCGTGTTAGCGAAAGCGCATCAATACTTATCGGATCCCGAGGGAGTTATCATCGGTAGGAAACTTGGTGGAAATCAGAACAGATTCGACGTTGGCGTGGTCTTAGGCGCGCGATTAAACGAGACGGATTTTCAGCCTTCTTTGCGCTTGCAGTCACGAGTGAGACACGCGGTTGATGGTTTCTGCTACGGTGAAGTGGAACATTTGATATTTAGCGGCGCTTCTGGAAAGAAAGTCGTCGGGGATGGTAGAAAAAGGCCGAGTGAAGCGGCTGCGATGTTTGAATTTGCTTTGGCAACGGTCGAAAGAGCGCCGAAAATGAGTGGAAGGAAAGCGGAAGAGTATCGCTGTCCGATTGAACGCGAACGGTTTAGCGAGGCGAAAAGAGACGAAAACGGGAACGCGTATTACGTCGGTGAAGATAAAAACGGGGATCAGTTCACGTGGGTGTTGGAAGAGAAGAGTTTCTCGACGAAGGAAAACGCAGAGTTGAGTTTGAATGCGATTTTGACGAGAGAATGGAACTCTGTCGCGGTGAGTACGAGTCACTTTCATCAGTTTCGATCGAAACGCGTCTTCCTAAAAGCCATCGAGACGAGGAGATTGAGCAAAGTAAAGGTGAAAATGTTGAAGCAAGTGCAAGAATCGAGTTACTCGAGGCATAAGGATGGGAGAGAGCGAACGAGAGAGTTTGCGATTGGACAGTTTGATTTTGTGAGAGAGTTGCTCGCCATTTGCTATTACAAAATAAGGCGATGGATTTAAGAAAATGACATGTTACCTAAACCTTTGATTAATCTGCCGCCGTGTGCTTCGTAGTACATTCCTAATACTATTACTCTTACGATGCGAGATTCTTAATCCGTAATTGATTGAACCTCGATATTTCCGTCTCTTTCACCGTCGCTTCGGCGATAACGCCGCTATCGTTCCAATCGCACGCCTCGGGAACCGATATCGAACACAGGATGAGTTTCTTGTTCACTTGGACGCACAATCGACTGAGCGACTGCAACTCGTACCATTTCGGAAACGATTTCGTGAGTTCGCCTCTGTTGTTTTCTTTCAAGGATGACTCCGACGCGTTACCCTCACTAAACACATCGAACGATTTTCTCGCGCCGTTGTTTTCTGGCAAAACTAACGCGCAGCAATCCGAGTGCACCAACGACGGATGTCGACGATACAAAACTAAATCCGCGCCGTATTGCAAACCGGATCTCGGCAACCATCCTTGCAACCGAAAGTGACACGTAGCTACGCACTTTAAACCGAACGCAGCACCTGCGGTCTCGCGCAACAGCGTCCAAAACTGCTCACGAGAAAGCTCCACGTGTCGTCCACCTTTGTTATTGTTGTTGTTGTTGTTGTCGTTGTTATCATTCTTGTCGTCGCTATTGCTATTTACTACGCTCTCCTCGTACGCGTACACGACCAAACACCCAACCACGGCGTGTAAATAAAACGCATCTTCTGGTGATAATCTCAACGCCACTACATCTCGATGCACAAAAGGCACGTCCCTCGCGACGCACTCTCGCACTCTTCTCCCTATGTTCAACTGATCGAACAAACTCGCCACGCGTCTCGGGCACGAAACCCACACGCTCTCTCGATGAAACGCGCCGCGAAAGACGCAGTTCGCGAGTTCAGAAATTATAGACTCTGGATTTCGACTCTCTCGCGCTTGTCGGTGCTTCCCTCGTTTCCATTTGATTCGCGCGTTCAAGTTTATCGATGGCATACTATTTGTCGTCGCTGTCGTTGTTTTGCTCTTTAATTGTATACCAACTCTACACGCTTTAGGAGCCTCCTTTGCTCTTCTTCGTCCTCCTCCTCTCTCCTTCCTCGAGAGCCTCTGCCGATGATGTCACTCTCTCCTGCAACGCTCGCTCTTCGATTTTCAGCTCGTTCACTTTGTTCTGCAAAAACTCTCGCAACTCTCGCAGACTTTTTATTCTCGTCCTGAGTAACAAAAGGATCCGGTCTTTGGTTTTCCCCGTGGTGGAACTCCTCGACGTTAACGGGAGTAAACCTTCTTTACGTTTCTTTGTGTCTTGGTCTTCTTTAACTGCGTCGTCGATATCGAAATCGAGGTTCCCGCGAGGAGGGAAAGAGGTTTTCTCGGTTCTGGTGGTGCGCTTCTTTTGCACGCGCGTCATGTATGATTCCTAAATGTGGGGGATTGAAACGAAGGAAGAGGAGACCAATTGAAGAAAAGAACAGAAGCGCTCGTCGATGAACGTATTGATTCTTGTGGTTCGTAGTAGTATTAAAAATGGTTTACTGTTTGCGTGTTTATCTTGTTGTTTATGTTGTTTTTATTATTCGTCGTCGTCGTCGTCGTCGTCGTCGTCGTCGTCTTCCTCGTCTTCGTACTCTTCGTCGTCGTTCGCTCCTCTTCCTCCTCCTCCTCCTCCTACGGCTGCCGCGCTCCCGCCGAAGGAGATCGAGCTGCTCCCACTACTCCCGAGTCTCCTCGCAGGTTCCTCCCCTGGAAAGTACCCGTATTTATTTTTAAAAGCCTTCTCGTACCGCGCGCGTTGCTGGTCGATTTTCGTTTGCGGGTTCAAACTCCCGCCCGGTCTTTTGTATTCCCACAACGCCCAGGCGCCGGCGACGAGGAGGATGCCGAGACCCATCGTGCTCGGTTCGCCTTCGCCTCCTGGATTCCACCCGTCGTCGTAGTCGCCGTCCTCGCCGTCATCGCCGTCGTCACCGTTACCACCTCCGCCCATGCCGCCGTCGTCGCCGCCGTACCCGAGTTTTCGTTGCTCCTGCGTTTCCATCCGGAGCGGCGCCGAACCGGGGCCGCGACCTTTGTCGGACGAGGAACCGCCGCCGCCGCTGTTGTTATCATCATCGTACGAAGAAGGAACGAAAAACGAAGGTCAGTAAAAAAGATCGAAAGAGAGAGAAAAGAAAACAGTCGTCGTCGTCCTCTCGCTCTCTCACGAACAAACAAACAAACAAATGGACGCATCGTCCTCTCGAGTCGCTTCGAAGGCATCACAAGGAGGTTTTGGGGGAAACGAACGCATTTTGTCTCTCAATCTCATCTCCGAGAAGAAGTCACAGAAGAAGAAGAAGGAATAGAATCGCACCTCTTGGGAAACCCGAACCCTTCCGGTGCGTCGTTGTTCGAGCCGCTCTTTCCTCCTTTCTTCGCCATCGCTTTTATACTCATCGTTTGTGTCCTCTTTTTGTTGGTCGTTCGTTGGTGTTTCCTCGACTGCTTTTTGTCTTGCCCGTTGTGTCTTTGCGGGCAAAGACTGACTTTTGTGGTGGTGTTGCGACTCGTCGTAAACATCATCTCTCTCTCGTTCTCTCTCCTTCTCTCTCTCTCTCTGTGTCTGTGTGTATCTGTGACTTTTAACGGAAGACAAAAGTTGTTTCTCTCTCTTTCCGAAAGCACGTTCACTCTCCCGGTGACTCTTTCTTTCTTTGAGGTTTTTTCCATTTTATCCGAAATTTCCTCATTTAGAGACACACGACAACGAGTATGTTTACGATATCAGCCGCATCGTCGATGGTCTCCTCGTCTGGTGCGTCTCATTCGAGCGAGAGTAATACGAGCACGAGCAGAGGTACTGCTCGTGGGAGTCTTCTTCTTCGAGGAGGACGACGACCAAGAAGAAAGGAAAAGAGCAAAAGCCTTTGCACGACGGCAACACGCGCACCAACGAGAGAAGAAGAACGAGACGAGTTTGAAGAGGAGAGGAAGATAAAGAAGGGAGAACAACAACGACGAATAATTGGAAACGAGATGATGACATCACTGTCAACGGCTGCGGCGTTTTGGATGACGACACAAAACATCGCGATGGCAAACGCGGCGGAAACGTTTGATGACGCAGAGGCGGCGAGAGCATCATCAAATCTCGTGGAAACGATGATGATGGAAACGACGACGAGTTCATCCGGCAACGCGGGGTTAGAATCTGTCCGCCTCGTCGTCGCGGTGAGCGCCATCGCGCTGATTCTCTTCCAAGGCCCAAAAGGGGACGGGGTGGTGAACAAGCTGAGCGAGAAGCGAGTGTTTTCCTCCGCGAAGAACGCGAAGAGCGCGGTGGATTACGTGACGTACGCGTTGATTGGAGGGTTTATAGTGTTGAGCGCGGTGTTAGCGGTGGGATGATGAGAGGTTTATGTACGCCGCGCGTGTGCTTTAGAGCGCTTTGAAACGTATTTGATGTTTACTATTTTTGTTATCCGCAAGAGCGGGCGCGCCCGCGCGCGATTCGCTTGGTTTTCACCAGCGTTTTTGCGCGTTTGTCTATTTACTACTCTATTTACTATTATTGTTTCTTCTTCTGTTTCTTCTTGGCCACCGTTTTCTTCTTAGGGGCGAGTGCCAAAGGTTTCTCGTTTGTCTTCTTCGGCGCCGCGGCGGTTTTCTTCTTCCTCTTCGGCGGCGCGGCGGCGAGTTGTAACGGCGACGGGACCGGTTCTGTTACTGCATTTTCGTCGTCACTCTCTTCTTCTTCTTTGTCTTCTTCACCTTCCCTATTCTCGTCTACCGCGGTCTCCTTTTTCTTTACATTCTTCTTTCTTGTCGTCGTCGACTTCTTCTTCGATCCGGGTTGTTTATCCGGAAACACGATGCTCGCGTCAAAATCTTCTCCTTTTAAATCCGCGACTGCCAGCGCCAAACGCTTACTCTTAATTTTCGTAAAACCGTCGGACTTTTGCACCAAACTCTCGTAGTAATCCTGCATCGTCCTTTGCTTGTACTTTTCGTTGCGTTCTTTGATTTTATCGTACATCGGCTTGAGCGTATCTGAGGTGAAATCCTCGGGCCAGTTTAACCGCTCGCGAAAGAAATCGAGAATGTCGCGTTCCAAAGGCGTTTGGTCCCAAACGAATTTTTCCTCGGACGGATCGACTTTAGGTTCAGCGTATGCCGCTCGAACCGCGTCGTCCGGAAAAGATGGTGGAAACTTCCACGTTGTTTTCTTCGTTTGGTGTTCTTGGTAGAAGCGCTTGCGCGCCGCGCTGGCAGTTTCGGGGGCGGTTTCCGCCGGATTGTCGTCTTGCTTCTTCTTCTCTGCTTCGCATTCATCATCGTCTGGGACGACGACGAGAGCGACTGAATCTCCGTTGTCATCGATCTGCATCTTCACCTTCTCTTCCTCGATTTTAATCTTCTCTAAGTGCTTCCTCACTTTCGCGCCTTTCGCGCCCGGTAAACTCAGCGTCTGATTTTCCGTCCACTTCTTGAACTGTTTCAATCCTTCTAAACTTTCCGCGCCGTTTTCTTTGTCCGCGTCTGAAAACCCGGCCAAAACTTCCATCGCGTTGACGATACCAATACCATCGATACCAACGGTGTAATCCGATCCCAGCAACATCGCTAATTGAATCATTCGTTCGCGATTCAATCCTAACTGTTTCTCGATGCGCGAAGATTTGTACATTTGAATCGCTTTCGTATTCTCGAAGGCGTTGCGAAAGACTAAAGTGGCGCCGAATAAGAAAACGTCACTATCGTTCGTGAAGACGCCGTCGACTTTACCAGTTCTGTTGAGATGCGCGCACTCGGCTTCAGCTTCTTCCGGAGCAACCACGTATGGAATGCCCAAGAGCATCAAGAGTTCTTGCACCTCGCGATACATCTGCGGCGTCGGTTGTTCGCCGTAGATTTTTTGCGCTTTCTTCCGCTTCTCTTCTAGAATCTGCCGTTCCTTCTCGTTCTCTTCAATCATGGTGTTGATTTTTTTCCTTCGCTCGTGGTCTTCCATCTCCTTTGCAGCGTTCGCAAATAGGTCGTCATCTTGCGCCATTTCTCGTTCGATTTCATCTTCCACGTCCGATTTGATGCGGAAATTTTTGAAAAACTCATTCTCCGGAGTATCGGTTTGGAACGAGGACGGTTGGTACGAGGTCGGCGGCGGAGGCGGAGGCGGGGGCGGAGCCGACGATGGTTTTTGAAGAATCTTTTCTTCTTCTACCACTTCTTCTCCTTCCTCTTCCAAAAACGTCACCATCTTTTGCTTCTCCTTTTTCTTCCCCTCGGCTTTTTCCCGAGACGCCTTTTCAGCAGCCTCTTCGTCTTCCTTTTTCTCTTCGCTTAGAATCTTTGCCTCGTCCGCCGCTTTCTTCATGTCTTCGTACGTGTCGCGTTCATCGTCGTTACCTTTTGGACGGTTCCGCAATCCTCGACCGACGCGACCGGGGTTGTCTCGTTCGAGCGAAAGGAAAATTGCGCGTTGTAAAGCGCCCTCATCGTCTTCGCTATCGACGTCGATGTTGTTGTATTCTTCGTCGTCGTCGTCGTCGTCGTCGTCGTCGTCGCTCAAATATTTCGCTTCGTACGCTTTTTTTATATCGACGTTGTCGACTTTATCCTCGTCGTCCGACGACGATGACGACAATGGAATTTTGATGCGCTCTTCTTCTTTGTCTTTTTCTTCCCGTTTCTCCTCTTCTTCTCTCGCGTTTACATCCATCGTTGGTGGTGCCGGTAATGCTTTCGTGCGTTCCTCTTCTTCTTCTTCTTCTTCTTCACCTTCTTCTCCTTCTTCTTTCTCTTCGTCGCTTTGCCACTCTTCTAAGCTTTTCCCGCGAACGAATCCGTGCGTCATGGAGTACACATCTTTCCTCGATTTCATCGCGCTTCCTCCTCCTCCATCGCCGCTGGCGGGTGCTTCTTCTTCAACGTCTTCGCACTCTTCTTCGCCTTTGAACAATTTCTTCTTCTGCTCGGACTTTTCTTCGAGCACGCGCTCGACAATTTTCAAGTGTCTCGCATCTTCGTCGTCTTCGACATCTTCCCACTCCTCCTCCTCCTCCTCTTCTTCTTCTTCTTCTTCTTTGATTACTTCGCCTTCCTCCGCAAACAGTGGGTCGACCGTTTTTATATCCTCGAGCTCTTTTTTCGATATCTGGATCCGCACTTCCGATGATAAGTGTTCCTGTTTACTCGAATCTTGATTCTTACTATTTCTGTGCGGCATTTCCGCCACCGATCTCGCAATCGTCGGTCCCGGCAAGTGTTCGTTCAACGCCGAGGAAATGATTAAATCCGATCGAGGCGCGGATAAATCTTGTTGCCCTTTCCGACGCTTCTTCTCTTGGTAAAACGATTGCACCTGCGGACGGTTGTTGAGCAGTGTCGTCTGGCCCGCTTGGAACGAGGCGAAGCCTCGGTAGGAATCCTCCAGCATATCTCTCGTTTGGCCGTTTGGGAAGATCTTATTGCCAGTAGTGTTTCCTCCTCCTCCTCCTCCTCCTCCTCCTGACTTGCTGTGAGTACCCAAGCCACTTCCTTTACCGCCACCATCACTTTCTCCTTTATGGTACACGTACTCCAAACCGTCGTGCGCGGCAATCTTCTTGGACACGTCCCCTGCGTTATTGTTCCCGCTACTCTTCGCCCCGTTCTGCCTCATGGTCCGATCCATTTCTTTCCTCAACTTTGTGCTCTCTAAATACTTCTCTATTTGTAACTGCGAAAAGCTCATCGAATCTTTCTCTACCGCTTGAAACTGCGACCGATTCTTCCCTACGTTTTCGTCTCGGATCCGTTTCATCATCTCCAGTTGCATCGAAACCGGCAACGCGCCGAGCACGGTCGGGTCAATCTTACCGTCTTCATCCGTCGGGAGTTCCACATCCCAGGCGGAGAAATCCTCGTCCGGGTCCGTCTCGCTCTCTTCCGTCTCTTTGTTTTCTTTTGCGTGTTCTTCTGCTTGTTCATCATCATCATCATCATCATCATCCGGATCGATTATAAACTTCCGCTTCTTCTTCTTCTTCTCCTTTCCCGCGTCGTCGTCGTCGTCAAACATCATCATCTCCCCGAACATTTTCTCCTTAAAAAACCGTTCATCTTTATCCATATCTCTCTCCACGCGCTTTTCTAGTTGTTTCTCCAAAATCTCCCTCTCGATCGCGTTCATCAAGATCGTTTCCGCCGCTTTCCTCAGCGTCAACTTCGCCTCCAAACTCTTCCTCTTCCTTTCCCGCACGCACGCTCGTTTAATCCCCGGCGTTTTCCCGTCGAACACGAACACCGGAAACACTCGTAAATGGAGTAACTTTATGATTCTTTTCAGAAAGCCTAATATGTGTGCGTTTGCGATCGGTTCCCCTCGGTCGTCTCGCATCGCTTTCAGGAATTGCATCATCCAGATGGATGCGTCCACGGCGATGGTTTTCCCGGTTAAGGCGTCTAAATTGACGCGCTCCGCGGACGGTTCCAGGATCGTCCACAGGTCTTTCACGCCCATTTTTTTACTTTAAATTCTTCGCGTTATTATTCAAGTGTCTCGCATCTTCTTCTTCTTTTAAGTCCACTCGCACATGGTGGTTTTTATCAAAGCTTTAACGTTGTTCTTTCTCTGCGCTTTTTCTAAAACGTCAGTCTTGTGGAGATTTCTTCTGACTCATCACACTTCTGCGTAGCAGTAGTATTTATACTACTCTTTTCGTAGACAGAGATGAAGACGCAAACGAGTAGTAAAAATGTCGTCCAACACGAACGAACGGACTCGTACCAGCGAATGAAACGCGCGATGGAAAGTTTCAACATCGAAGAGAGCATGGTAAGCGTGGTTTTTTACTCTCGCAATGGAAATGTAACGCGTTGTGCTGTTAAAAATGTGCTCATCATTTCGCGCTCTTTTGATGCTCTTCAGAGAGCACGCGCCACGGTCAGAGAACGAAGAACAGAGCTTTATTGGTGGTTTTTACGTTTCGCGTCTTCTTTTACTTCTTCTTGGTTTCTCGCGACGAACGCGCGAATGGAATAAAAACCAACTCTCAATCTCTTCTTTTCTCCGACGATGGAAAAAATACGAAAGATGTTGAGATGTGACTTTGAGAAAAGGAGCGGACATTTTGCAGGCGCTGACATGTTTCTCTCTCTCTCTCTCTCCTTTAATAAATTCTCTCAAACAATAACAGCACTCGACGTCTTCACCACTCCATGACGCGGCAGAGGAAGACGACGTGGAAACGATCGTCGCGTTGATCACGATTGGAGCGAACGTGAACGAGACGGACGATTCCGGGATGACGCCGTTGACGTACGCCGCGACTTGGGGGAACGCGAATGCGATGGCAATTTTGTTAGAGAACGGAGCAGACGTGAACCATAAGGATAAAGTTGGAGACACGGCGTTGCACGAGGTGTGCAGGGGAGACGTGACGGAGAACGAGAGGTACATCGAGTGCGCGAGAGTTTTGTTGGAGGATAAGAATTGCGACGTGGATGCAAAAAACGAGTTGGGGGCGACGGCGTTACACGTGGCCAGTCACGGGGGGAATACGGAGATGATTGAGCTGTTGTGCGATTGGGGGGCATCGGTGACTGGAGAGAAAGCGGAGATGAAAGGTGGGTATTCCGCGTTACATTTAGCCGCGAAGAATGGGAGTTCGAGCTCGTTGAGCGCGTTGGTCGATCACGGCGCGGATATTCGGTTGGAATCGAAAGAGCCGATGGTCGGCGCCGGCGGTGGCGAAGGCGGGTTGAGAAGAAACGATTCTGCCACGGCTTTAGATATTGCCGAGCAGAACGGGCAAACGGAAGCGGCTGGGATGTTGAAGACGGCCAGTGAACGGGAGTTCGAAAGAGGCGGTCTTTTTGGCGAAGGAAACGCGCCAAGGAAACAACCGAGTTTTTCGGGGAGGAGTAAACAAAGCGAACAGCGGAGTAAAGATTCAAGCAACGGGGAAGATTCGACGAGAGATGGAAAGAAAATCATTCGGCCTTCTTCGAGATTGAGTCAGAAGAATATCACGAGGAAAAGGGGCGATCCAGATCCCGATTATTATTAAGATATTTATTATATTGAAGACCGTAGTACTATGATGCGTGTGTGTGTGAACTGGAAGAGTATAGTGTAAAATTTCATAGATGTTGTGAAGTAGGAATCAAAAATGCGTGTAACATAATCTAATCTCATCAAATGGACATACTTTTTGGCGGTTTCATTCTCGGCGGTTGCGGCTTCCAGTTTGCTTGATCCTCCGGTTTCCCGAGCTGCCCGCACGCCGCCATTTCTTCGTCTCCTCTGGATTTTCGTATCGTCGCTAAAACTCCATTCTCGAGTAAATAGTTTCGAAACGCCAAGATGTGCTCTTGATTGGAACACGTGAATTCGCTGCCGTCGTGCGTGTTGAAGTAAATCAAATTGATTTTGCACGGGATCGTTTTGGAGATTTCTATGATTCGATCGGCGTCTTCGAACGAATCGTTGACGTTCGCGAGCATGATGTACTCGAAGAAGACTCTTTGCTGTCGTCGAGATCTTTTCGCGCGCTCGTCGCTACTACTACTACTAC
>Ga0209425_10007208_pt1 | contig 10490 bp, 12 predicted proteins | sample COG_05_FD_184749 | JGI IMG/M metagenome (GOLD analysis project Ga0209425, IMG submission 184749) | Pelagic Microbial community sample from North Sea - COGITO 998_met_05 (SPAdes) (version 2) | ecosystem: Environmental > Aquatic > Marine > Neritic zone/Coastal water | place: Helgoland, sampling... | reverse complement strand
AAGTGGCTTGTGCTTCTCCTTTCCAAAAATGAGCACCTGTCTCCAGGTTCTTGTCAATTCGATAGGTCAATGATTTATCAAATAGCTGAATGGCTGTCTGATACTTCCCACTATTAAAGTATTCTGTTCCTTTGAAAAAAGTAACTTTTTGATAAGCCTCCTTAATACGAGGTGTTTTGTTCCCAATTCTCTCAATGAAAGCAATCGCTCTTTGAAAGTCATTTGTATTCAAAAAAGCTTCTGAAAGTAAATTGTTGGCTTCTGGAATATAGGATGAAGTTGGGAAAGCCTTAATAAATCTATCCAGAGAACCGATCGCCTGTGAGTACTTCTTCGCTTCAAAGTTCACTTTCGCAAAGTTGAAGGCTGACTCTTCTTGAATAATCTTATTGTAAGAAAGCTTGCTCGCTTTGTCAAACGCAGCAGTTGCAAAAAGATAATTTTCTTGTTCTACGTATAATTGTCCAAGGTAATAGGAAGCTAACTGAGCGATGGTGTCTTCCTTAAGCGCAACTCGTTTGAAGTCTTCAATTGCTTTCTCTCCATTGCCGAGCACAAAATTAGCATAGCCCATCCTATACAGTGTTTCATCACTGATGCTCTTGCCAGCTATTTGGCGATATAAGTCATAAAACTCAATGGCCTCTTCGTAGCGTTCTTGACTATAAGCCGCCTCTGCCGCTAGCTGATAGATCTGATAGAGATAATCTATCCGCTTACTCTCTGTAGCAATGTCTTTGAATTTACCAGCATACGTAAGTACCTCACCGAATCGTTTTTGCTTGAAATAAGCACTTGTTATCATAATTGGCACCCTGAATTTGTACTTATCACTATCTTCTGCCCGCTTTAAATCAACTAAGACCTTGTCATAGTTTTCATCGGCATAAGCCAAGAACCCCGAGTAGTAATTGGCATCCGCATAGTATGGACTGTTTTGTTGTTTGGCGATATCGAAATAGGCAATAGACTCCTTCTTATTATTTAAACTAAAAGCCGAATAAGCGATTTTGAAGTTTGTCTCAGACCGCTCTTCGTCATCGAGAACAGTAGTATTAGCTAGTTTGAGGTATTTATTTGCTGTCTGCCAATCTTTCGAGTCAAAGGCATTGACACCTAGGTTGTAGTAGGCTTTTGCCGCTTTAGGATGATTGGGCCTGTTGGCTACAAAATCTGCAATGAGTTGAGTGCCATCTGGATTATCGAGGTTTAGGGCACAGTAGGCCACATAGTATTCCGCATCGGCCTTTTTGATTGCATCATTACCTTCATTGAGATATCTCTCGAATTGTTCCCGAGCAGCGCTAAACTTATGCTTATCAAGTAACTCTAAACCGAATCTGTAGAATCGGTTCTCGTTGTTTTGATGTAGCGTAGTTTGAGCGTTTAATGACCCGAGAGCAAAAAGTGAGATGCTGAATAAAAAAAATACCTTCCTCATCAATATTTATTTGCTCGCTTAAACTCTAAACTCCTTTTAGCATTGATTATTGTCACGTTGTTGACTAAGCCCATCAATGCATTAATTTAAATACTAGTTCCTTCAGCACTTGCTCTTCCTTCATTGCACCCGAATTCACTCCTTTTGACTTCAAGTCGGCATCATGCAGGTGCTTAATGTTTTGCATTACTTTAGGTAGTGCGTAATGGGAAGCTGCCATTTTATATTCTTTAACAACAAATGGCGGCACACCTATTTCCCTAGCCAAGCCTCCATCAGATTTATCTTTAGCACTATGTACTCGAAGTAGCTTCGTATAGTAACCATATAATAGCGCAATCATTGGTATAATCGAGTGCGCCTTCATATTCGCAGAAAAATAGCGTACAATCTTATTCGCCTTGAGGACATTTCTTTCAGAGATTGCCTTTTGAAGCTCAAAGACATTATAGTCTTTATTGATCCCAACATATTTCTGAATTGACGCCTCATTAATCTCTTCGCCTTTCTTCAAGTTGATCGCTACTTTACCAATCTCATTACTCAGCCGTTCCAAGTTAGTACCGATGTATTCCGCCAATAGCTGAACGGACTGATAATTAATCTTGAGCCCTTTGGACTTGACATATGCCTCGATCCATTTGGGTAGTTCGTAATCCCTCAGCTTAGTAGTCGTTACCAGAAGTGACTTCTTACCCAATGCTTTAGCTAGTGGCTTTCGACCGTCAACTTTTTTGTGTTTGTGAGCAAAAACCAATACCGTTGAAGGCACTGGATGATCTAAGTAATCCATTAGAAGCTTCTGCCCTTCGTCTTTCCCTAGGTCTTGAATTTCTTTGGCTTCTTTTACTAACACCAATTGACGTTCCGCCATCATAGGAAAACGTCTGGCATTGGTAATGACTTGACTCATCACTACATCCTTGCCATACATGATGGTTTGATTGAAACCCCTGTCTGCTTCTTGCAAGCAATTATCTTCAATAAAATCGGAAATTTGGTCGATGTAGAAGGCTTCTTCGCCTTGTAGGAAATATACCGGAGCGTACTTTCCGGCCTTCAAATCACTTAATACCTGATCGGGATGCTGACTCATAGACTAGTAATCAAATATAGTCACTCGTTTCTATTTTTTCAGAGAATGAACTAAGACTTTTACAAGCTGTTTATATTTGTACAAAACTGGAAAAGATGTCATTGAAGTTGATCGAAAAAGGAATTGAGGCGTGTAGAAATGGAGCCTTTGAAAAGGGGATACTGTTTTTTAACGAAGTTCTAGAAAAAGATGGTGATCACATTGAAGCACTCTATAACAGAGCAAGAGCCCTTTCGAAAACAGGCCAGCTGGTAGAGTCATTGGATGACTTTAAAAGAATTACGATAATATCACCATCAAATGCCTCGCATATTGGTGATTATGCTGTTTCACTTCATTTGAATAATAAGAATGATGAGGCCGCTCTACAATTCGAGCTGGCCTTGTCATTAGAGCCAAATAACCCCTATCGTTATTCGTCCAGAGCATTTTTCAAGGACAGGATGGGTGACCTTGAAGGAGCGATTGAAGATTATGAGAAGGCTGTTGCATTGGACCCTGAAGATGCTATAGCGCTCAATAACAAAGGACTTGTCGAAGAAAAGTTAGGCTATCAAGATAAAGCCAAGCAGAGCTTTAGTAAGTCAAACGATTTAGTTGGCTACAGACCTGATCAAAAAGAAGTTGAATCAACCGAGCCCATTATAGAAGAACCTCAGGTGGTGAAACCAAGCCGTGCAAAAATTATTCAATCAGTTTTCACTAAAGATGGGTTCAAAGAGTTCGCACAGTTCTCCGTAGATCTAATAAAAGGGAAAACCGATAAAAAGTAGGCATGTACTACACTGTCATTTAGTACTTTAATTCAAATTATTACTTTGTAATACTATCAACTGACTCGTGTAAGATTCGTCTTTAGTTATATCTTAGGGTTTCTGTTCTTCCAATTTAACTAGCGCTCTTACTGAAGATTTTTAACGAGAAGAATAATGACAGGAACAAAAACATATTCAGACAATTCCTTTTATTTATAAAAAACAGATCTATGAAAAAGTTAAACTGTATCCTCATACTGCTTCTAACCTCTTCACTCGCATTTGCGCAAAAGGACAAGGCAGATCAAATAAAAATGGCATTGCTTGCCGCACCAGTAGATGCACGCGATGGTGCACATGTCTTTGGTTTTGATGACGATGGTAAATTCATCACCCTGAGAGAAGGAACCAATGATTTTGTTGTCAGATCTGACAATCCAAATCAAGAGGGTTTTGAAATTGTTTGTTACCCTAAAAATGTTGAGCCCTTTATGGCACGTGGTCGGGCGCTGAAGGCAGAAGGTAAAAACCGAGGAGAAATCTTTGACATCCGTGAAAAAGAAATGATGAATGGCAGCCTACAAAAACCTGGTTATGGTTCAACCTTGCAGATATATTACGGTAAGGATGCTAAGTACAATAAAGAATCCGGTACGGTAGAAGGTGGCTCATTCAGATATGTCATCTATACACCTCTAGCAACTTCCCTGACAACGGGCTTACCAGAAAAACCAAATGGTGCTGGTCATCCGTGGGTAATGTTTCCAGGGCTCTACCGAGCACATATCATGGTTACACCTCCATCAAGCAATTAGGTTAAGTTTATCATCAACAAAAAAGGCATTCCAATTTCTCGGAATGCCTTTTTTAGTTCAAGTTTTTCAGCTTAGCTATCTACCACTACCTAGTATTCAGTGTCCAATATCCAAAGCGTTCTTCTTCTCGATACAGTGCATTAAAGGCTCGACACTTTGTTTCAGGCTTTCAAAGTTAAGGTCATTAACGACTCTCACAATTGTATAATCCTCGCCATCTACTCTTGTTAGTTTCTTTACTGCAGGATCATCCCATCCTAGCCATTGGGCCGCTGACTGATTAACGAGCACATTCACAATATCCGAAATAAGTTTGTTTATAAAGTTTCTACCTTCAACCAATTCTAAGTCCTAGTAGCCTTGATTGATATTTACAGTATGTAAAAGGTCTTCGCCCGTCTTTAGTCTCGACAAGTTATTCAAGAGTAGTTCAATGGCAGACTTAGGTGTGGTTACACTCGCAACATGTGGCGTAATGATAACTTTTGGGTGTCTCCATAGTGCGCTATCACTTGGAAGTGGCTCTGTTCTAAAAACATCTAACAAAGCACCAGATAGATGACCTTGATCAAGAGAATCGATTAGGTCTTGCTCTACTAGGTGATTTCCACGTGCAACATTAATAAGGTATGCTCCTTTCGGAAGACCTTCAAACACCTCTTTATTCAAAATATCTGTTGTCTGTGGAGTTACAGGTAAAAGATTTACCAATACTTCGGCCTGACCCAAAAAATCCTTTATACCACTCGCCTCAAAACATTTAACCCCTTCGATTTCCTTTAAGGTTCGGCTAAACCCGAAAACTTCAAACCCAAGATCTACAAGCTTTTCAGCCAAATGGCCTCCTAATGCGCCAAGCCCCATTACCCCAACTTTAAGCGATTGATAAGTAATACGCTCCCATGTGTTTGACTTTTGGTTTTCTAAGTGACTCAGCATACTCCTTTGGTGCATCATCAACCCCATGACAACATAGTTGGTCATGTCTCTGGCTAAGAAAGGATCGACAATGCGTGTGATAGGTAAATCACTTGGTATCTGTGCATCGATCATCAAATGATCTACCCCTGCGCCCAACGAGCTTATCCATTTAAGATTTGGCAAAAGATCAATCACTCTTTCGGCTAAAGGCTTCCAAACAAATAGCACTTCAACGTTTGTCAAATCTGCTTTGGTGGGCCAAACATGTATTTCACCAACAAGATCAGATTTTGAAAGGCCCTCAACCCAAGGCTTAGGGTCCCAAACTGAGGATGAAATAAGGATATCTACTTTTTGCTGATCCATGGATTGTCTTTAATATAAAATCGCCAAGGTTTTAAGGCATCTTCTTCGGCATAATCTACACCAATACGCTTTGACGCTACAATATAATTATCATTGATATGCGGAGCGTCTTCTATCCAAATTTGTTCTCCCTGTAAGTCGAATCCATAGTGTTTATTCGTCTTTATGCCTAGCGCCTCTGTTAAAGTCCCTGGCCCAGAGGTAAGCCTTTGTTCAATAGTTAACATTTTACGCCTTTTAAGCATTACTTCATGACCCAAAACAGGTTCTAATGCTCGTATAAGTACAGCGTCCGCTTTCCCCTCAATATTAGTGACTACATTAAACAAATGATGGATACCGTAACATAGGTAAACATAGGACACACCACCTGCATGGTACATAACCTCGGTCCGCTTAGTTCTTACTCCATTGTTCGCATGGCAAGCTTTGTCGTCTCTACCTGCGTAAGCTTCTACCTCAGTAATTATCCCTGCCGTATGATATCCACCGAACTGGGTATGAAGCACTTTGCCGAGTAAAGACTTGGCAATTTGGACGACATTTCCTCTCTGATAAAACGTACTATTTAATTTCATTTAAGATTCTTGGCAACTTAAAAGGGATTCACGTAGTTAAAGGTGTGAAAACCATAATTATCAATAAAATGAAAAAGACATTAATCCTATTCGCCTCATTAATCTTGCTTGTATTTTTTCAAAGCAGTGCTATAGCACAACGAGGACCTGCGGCTAGTCCAACTGCGACCATCAATCAAGCTATCGGCAACACAGAAATGACAATTGTGTACTCTAGACCAAGTATGGCTGGCCGTTCATTAGCCACGCTAGCACCTAAAGGTGATGTTTGGAGAACTGGCGCTAATGCCAACACAAAAATAAGCTTTAACAAAGACGTAACTATTGGTGGTAAGGCATTACCTGCTGGTGACTATTCTATGTACTCTATCCCTGGTGATAGTGAGTGGACAATTATCATCAATAAAGCTAAGAGTTGGGGAACTGAATATGATAAGGCTCAGGATGTAATTCGCTTTATGGCAAAACCAACTAAGTCGGAAAATTCTGTAGAAACCTTCAGAATTGATCTAACTGATTTTGATAACAAAGCAAAAGACAAAGCAATGCTAGAATTGGCTTGGGGTGATGTATCCGTTAAGTTTCCAGTTGTAGTTAAGAACTAAGCTTCTTTAAAACCTTATTAAAGCCTCTTGCCTTCTAATGCAAGAGGCTTTTTTGTGTTCTTCGTTGATAGACATATATCCTCAAAAGGAATTATGTTTGCAGGTATAAACCAAAAATGAAAATGAAAAGAACACTGACAACACTTGCTGCTGTTTGCCTTATGGTATTCGCACAGACTTCAGCTGTAGCCCAAGGTGGCCCAGCTCCTAGCCCACTTCAGAAAATGAGCCAAATGGTTGGATTGACAGAAGTGAACATCGAGTATTCAAGACCTAGCTTAGCGGGTAGAGATATGTACGAAAAACTTACTCCTGTTGGCGAAAGATGGAGAACTGGCGCGAACCTTAGAACAGTTCTTACTTTCTCAAAAGATGTAATGTTAGGTGGAAATGAAGTGAAAGCTGGTGCTTATAACCTATTTACTATTCCAGGTAAAAAGGAATGGACTATCATTCTTAATAACAACACGAAAGAAACAAATGCTGGAAAAGTTAATGATGACAACAACATCCTTTCATTCAAAGTGACTCCAACAACAACGAATGACAAGGTTGAAACATTCACAATCAACATCACTGATTTTGACAAGAAGGCAATGGACAATGCTAACATCGAGTTGGCATGGGAAAATACTTCGGTGAAGTTTCCAATTAAAGTAAAAAACTAATTCACTAGAAAAGAATTGCAAAAGCTTCTACTCCTTGGGTGGAAGCTTTTTTTATATCTTTGAAGTGATAAAAAGACATACCTATGAGAAGAATTCAACTAACGCTAATTGCATTGACACTTTCCGTTTGTGCCTTGGCTCAAATAAAAATGCCACCTCCAAGTCCTACTTTCGAATTGAAAGGAACGGTTGGCTTATCAGATGTTAAGGTGGTTTACTCTCGGCCTAGTGCTAAAGGAAGAGATATTGCCGGAAATCTGATTCCCTACTATGAAGTATGGAGAACTGGTGCTAATGCATCGACAAAAATCACATTTGGCACTGATGTTAAACTGAATGGCAATGCTGTGCCGGCGGGCGAGTATGCACTATACACCATGTTTACTGAAGAAACTGCCACTATCATCATCAGTAAGAACCTTACTTGGTGGGGAGCTATAGGCTATGAAGATAAAGATGACTTATTAAGGTTTGATGTCACGGTAAAACATCCGAGCAGCCATTATGAGACGTTCACCATGAGCTTTTCAGACTTCACCATGAATTCTGCTAACCTGAATATGAAATGGGGACATACTAAAGCGATGTTCACTATCGAGAGTGATGTAGACGCCAATGTAATGGCTGATATCAAAGCACAAGTAATTGATGTGGCTCCTTCAAACCCAGGGTTATATTTTCAGGCAGCTGGATATTACTATGATACTGAGAGAGATGCTATGGTAGCCTTGGGATGGGTGAATAAGGCACTTGATGCAAGCGAAGAAAAGCAGTACTGGGTAGTTCACCTTAAGGCAAAATTATTAGCCCGAATGGGCAATAAGGTTGAGGCCATTGCTGCTGCTAAAGAGTCAATGTCATTAGCAAAAGCTGGTGGCAACCCGGATTATGTAAGGCTTAATGAGAAGCTGATTGCTGACATGAAATAAAGTGTTAAACACATTCAAAAAAAAGGGGTTGCCAAATGGCAACTCTTTTTTTATGGCCTATCACCTAATTTTGAGCTGATAAAGTATTATTTTCCATAAAAGCACGCGCATGGATATCTTAGAAAAACTCGGTCTTGATGATACCCAATTCATTAACCAACAAACTATTTCAAACCTCATTAGCCCACTCTCAAAAGCCGACTTACTTAAGGAAGCTCAGGCATTGGAACTAGGTGAATTTTAGTCGATTCGATACTTTATTTTGAGGGTGGAGGAACTAAACCTTGTAACGAATAAGACCATTTTTTTTCAAAACTCTATGAATTGATTTGAACTTATCTCGCGCATATACTTTAGCAGCGTATTCAAGAGGATTATTTTCGTATCCTACTTTCCTTTCGTATAACTCATAAATTTTTATACCTGATTTCGTTGATACAAATATGGAGTGATGGATCTCCTCAATAAGAGTAAGTATAAATGAATGAACATTATCTAAATTTTTAAGGTATAATGTTATTGAGTGATCATTTTGTTGGTAACAACCTCTTAGTTCATCATTGGGAGAAGAATCATAGATGACTGTCAAACCCTTAATTTGGACACCCAAATCCTCTTGAATCAACTCTAATACACAATTATAAACTTCACTTTTATATTCAGTGACTTCGTCAATGGTAAAGATGTATTGAGGGATTAATAGTTTTATAATCACCATAATTAATGAAGCACCTGTTATAATCACATACCCAACCAACACTAATTCCCAAATCTCACTCATTTTTTCAGAAAATTTTTAAGAGGGTATTGACCCCCGTTCTACTCTCCCCCTTTCTCTCTATATAAGGGGGGATACCGGGGGGGAACCCATCCCTGGGGGGGGACAATATATATACATCATTATCATTCCCAGAGTCTAATCTCATATTTCTGTGCAGATAACAATTGAACAGATCAGATCACTGCAGGTGAGATCCTGTCCATAAATGTTATCTACACACGAATACCATTTTTAAACTACAGTTCTGTGGTGACCCTTCAGGAAATTGAAGAAAACGACTATAACCTTAATATCCCACAATATGTTGACACCTTTGAAGAAGAAGATGTGAATTTAGAGGTGGTTTCTAAAGAGATTCAATCAAAGAGACCTAATTGGTACAGAATGATAAGCAATATAGCGAGTTGCATCCAAAAACGCATTGAAAATGGTTTGTAAGGCGTACAGGAATAGGGATATTCGTAGGAGCATTTAGAAGAACAAAATTTTTGATTTGATTTGTAATCTTTACCATTTTCTGTTACTGTTTGAGTGTACCATGAGTGCCCTAAGGACCTATTGCACCAATCACATTTCCCTGCCATCATTCTGAAGTTTAGCACAACATAATAATAAATTTATAATTATTGAATCCTTTCTTTTTTTTTCGTGCAGATAACAATTGAACACATCAGATTACTGCAGGTGAGATCCTTTCCATAAATGTTACCTGCACAAATAATATCATTTTTAAACTACACTCACTAATGGTAAAAAGAAAGTACCTGTAACAATCACCTTAAACCTAAATTTTACTCCAAAAGCTTTTGAATTGGCCAGCGATCAGTGGTGGCAATTAATGAGTCAGCCAGACTTATCATTACAGTTTTTAGCTAAAGCTATGGCCAGAGCCTTAGCATACAATTCGACCTTTGATGAACGAATAACTCCAGCTAAAAGAGAGGCTGTTTATGCACCCCTTTGGTTTGGCATCGATAGTGAAAGGAAACCCAGCTACCAAGGCTAGATGGAGGACATTTAACAATGGTATTTTTAACTATTTAAATGACTATCGTATCAATGAATACGCGGACTATCGTTCAGAAATAAGGCAAACATTTAACGACATAAAGGCAATTTGGGCTCAGTCTTTTGATGTCAGAACCTTTGGAACCTATTTGAACTTGCTAGGATCACTCGATAACGAAGTACCGAAGTACATAGAGGGCAATTTGACTATTGATTATTCAGATAGCAAGGGACAAAAGAAGTCGATGGTTGTCAAAAAGGTATAAGAGTGTAGTGAGTTAGTTGCGTGTTGAGAACTGAATTAAGGCATAGCATTGTGGCCTTTTTCATTAACGCTTTGGACAACTCTTGCACATCTTCTTACTCTTCTTCTTATACTTTTTACAACACTTCTTTAAGGAGCAATCACATTGACCTCCAACGAATGGAGAAAAGGGAAGATCCTCTTTATATGCGTTTGTATCAATGTTCTCGAATTGCACGGCTACTATTTAGATTAAATCTAAATACAAATAACAGTGTCAAAC
>Ga0209425_10007204_pt1 | contig 10495 bp, 10 predicted proteins | sample COG_05_FD_184749 | JGI IMG/M metagenome (GOLD analysis project Ga0209425, IMG submission 184749) | Pelagic Microbial community sample from North Sea - COGITO 998_met_05 (SPAdes) (version 2) | ecosystem: Environmental > Aquatic > Marine > Neritic zone/Coastal water | place: Helgoland, sampling... | reverse complement strand
TGCCATAATTAAAAAGTCTCTTGAAAGAATATTAGCCTCAAAGGCTGAGTCTGAAAACAATCCTATTATTGGAACAACCAAGGCAATATTCATTACATTAGAACCAATTACATTTCCAATAACCATGTCATTTTTCTTTTTAATTATTGCTGAAATAGTTGCAGCCAATTCAGGTAAGCTAGTGCCAATAGCAATAATTGTTAGACCTATTATTACTTGAGGTACATTTAGCATCACTGCTATTTGTTCCGCATTAACCACAGCATAGTTAGAACCAATAATTAGAGCTAGAAGTCCAATAACCAAGAATGTCATTGTCTTTATGGTATTTATTTCTGTGTCATTCTCATCATCTTTATTATTAGTATCTGGGATTCTAAAAACATAAGTTATGTACATAAATGCAGCAAAGAGAAATAGAAATTCTATACTCTCAACTTTAGTAATTTTTAAATCAAGAAGACCAAGACCTAAAATAATTACACCGAGAATAAATGGTAAAAATTGAATAGGGTTTGTTTTAGCAGGCCTAATAGAAATCCCTATACACGATACCCCAAAAATCAGAGCAATATTTGATATATTGGATCCAATAACAGTTCCCATAGCAATAGCCTCAGTTCCATTTAATACTGATGAAATACCTACAAATATTTCTGGAGCTGAAGTTCCAAGAGCGACTATAGTTAAACCAATTGTCAGCTCACTTAGGCCAAACTTTTTTGCAATCAGCGATGAATTATCTACAAATTTATCTGCACCCCACACAAGAACTGCCAAAGCAACTAACAAACCTATGAGATTATAAAAAATCATACCTAATTCTAACATTTATAGGCTGATATTTTGTGCGCATCTATAAACGTATGCAGAATCATTATTAAAGCTAATATTCTGTGTTATTCAATATATAATGACTTTCTTATTCAAAGGAAAACTATTATGGAAATAAATAATTTATTTAGTGTTAAAGGGAAAGTTGCAGTGGTAACGGGTGGATCTAGAGGTATTGGAGAAATGATTACTGCTGGTTTTTTAGCAAATGGAGCAAAAGTATATATCACAGCAAGAAAAGCTCCTGCCCTTATTGAGAAAGCTAAAGAGTTATCAGAAAAGTACAATATAGAGTGCATTGCTCTTCCTTGTGACTTGAGCACTATTGAAGGCATAGACTCTTTCGTTAGCTTAATAGAAGAAAAGGAAGAGGGCATAGACTATCTAATAAATAACGCAGGCGCTGCATGGGGAGAGCCTTTTGAAAGTTTTTCAGAAGCAGGATGGGATAAAGTTATGGACTTAAATGTTAAGAGTCTTTTTTTCTTAACACAAAAAATGAAACCATTGCTTACAAAGAGAGCTTCTCTTGAAGACCCATCTAGAGTAATAAATATTGGATCAATAGACGGGTTAAATGTTCCTGGATTTCCAACTTTCTCTTATAGCACATCAAAGGCAGCTGTTCACCATTTAACTAGACATCTTGCAGCTCAGCTCGTATCAGAAAATATTACAGTTAATGCTATTGCTCCTGGACCATATCCAAGTGCAATGCTGGGGTCAGCAGTAAATTCTGATTATTCAGAAATTGAAAAAAGAAACCCAAGAAAAAGAATTGGCAGCCCAGAAGATGTTGCTGGTTTAGCGATTTTTCTATGTTCTAGAGCAGGGGCTTATGTTGTTGGAGAAACTATTGCTTCAGACGGCGGAATAGTAAAAACAGGCGGCCACGTTTTAGGTTAATAATTTTTTATTTTTTTGCGTCTACAAATGCACTAATAATTAACTCTTTCATCCATATGTGACCACCATCACCTTCATCGCTTTTATGCCATATTAAGAAGTATTCCATTGATGGAATCTCCGCTGGTATCTCTACGAATGGAAGATTATGCGCTTTAGCAAAACTCCTTGTTGCAAACATAACCAAATCAGTTGATTTAATTATTGTTGGGGCAATTAAGAAATGTTGACATCTTAATGCTACATTTCTTCTATGTCCTATCTTATCAAGTTCTACGTCAATTAAATGCAATCCTGTTCTTCGACTGGATACATGTAAATGTTGTTGCGAAAGAATATCATTAAGTGATGGATTATCTATCTTTGATAAGGGGTGATCTTCTCTATAAATTGCTACAAAGTCATCTTCAAAGACTTTGTAAGAATTTATTTCATCAGAAACTGGAATAACTGGATCCACAACAAAATCTAAATTATTTGTAGATAAGGCATGAACTTGATCACTCCTTTTGTATGCATAACTGCCTACCGAAATATTTTTAGCATGTTGATCAATCTCTTTCATTATAAAAGGTAGAACTCTGCCTTCAGAAATATCACCTAGAGATAATTTAAATGTTCTTGATGTTGTATCTGTATCAAATGTATCTGGCTCATTTACGCTCTGTTGCATAAGAGCTAAGGCACTTTGAATATCACTTATAATATTTTCAGTCTTTTGAGTTGGAACCATTCCAGTCCCAGTCCTAATAAATAGATCATCATCAAATTTCTCACGTAAACGTGACAATGCATTACTGACAGCAGGCTGAGTGATGCCTACAACTTCAGCAGCTTTTGTTAGGCTTCCTTCTGTATAAATAGCATTTAATATAACAAATAGATTTAAATCAAAGGTACTTATCTTCATAGCTCTTAATTTTGACAGTAATTATGCAAAACTGCATATAGCTTTGATTCAAACATAAAGCTATTATAGGAGTAATAGTTAATTGTATTATTCATCACACTTATAATGGTACCAAATATTAGTGTATATAGGGAGTTAAATTAAAATGTTACCTGAATTACGACCAGAAGCTGTAGATCTTATCTCAAGAGTAAAAGACTTTATTGAAAAAGAATGTGTCCCAGTTGAACACACTTTTCATGAGCAAATTCAAGATGGTGACGAGAGATGGAAATCCTACCCGCCAATAATGAACGAATTAAAAGACAAGGCAAAGTCACTTGGTTTATGGAATTTATTTTTACCTGAAAGTGAATTTGGTGCTGGTCTTACTAATTATGAATATGCTCATTTAGCTGAAGCTATGGGAACATGCCATATCGCATCGGAGGCAATGAATTGTCAGGCTCCAGATACTGGAAATATGGAAGTTATAGCAAGATATGGTAATGAAGGTCACCAAAAGGAATGGCTTCAACCGCTCCTTGACGGTGAAATTAGATCTGCATTTGGAATGACAGAGCCTGGAGTTGCATCTTCTGACGCAACTAACATGCAGGCAACAGCTGTCTTAGATGGAGATGAATACGTAATTAATGGTGAGAAATGGTGGACATCAGGTGCCGGAGATCCAAGATGTAAAATTATTATATTTATGGCAGTTACTAACCCTGATGCTGCTAAACATCAAAGACATTCCATGATGCTAGTTCCAATGGAGTCTGAGGGTATAGAGATTAAACAGATGATGCATGTCTTTGGTTACGATGATGCGCCACATGGGCATGCTCACATTAAATTTAATAATGTAAGAATACCTAAAGATAATCTTTTACTTGGTGAAGGAAGAGGTTTTGAGATTGCTCAAGGTCGTCTTGGACCTGGAAGGATACACCATTGCATGAGAACGATTGGTGTTGGAGAAAGGGCTATTGATCTGATGTGTCTGAGAGGAATTGATCCTACAAAGATGCCATTTGGTAAAAATATAGCTAACCTTGGAGCTAATTTTGATTATATAGCTGAATCAAGAATCGAATTAAATGCTGCAAGACTCTTAACGCTTGATGCTGCTCATAAGATGGATACTGTTGGCAACAAAATTGCTGCTAGTGAAATTGCTCAAATTAAAGTTTACGTCCCAAATGTAGTATTAAAGATAATTGATAGAGCAATTCAAATTCATGGAGGCGAGGGCGTTTCTCAATTAACACCGCTAGCATCAATGTATGCTCACATAAGAACCTTGAGACTAGCAGATGGGCCAGATGAGGTGCATAGAAGAGCGGTAGCAAGATTAGAGCTTGGCAAACACGTCCTAAGATAGTTGTCTTTTAATAATTTAATATTCTACGATACTGAAACTACTGGAATCCAAAAAGATTTTAGTCAAATCCTTCAATGTGGATCAGTATTAACAGATAGTTCCTTAACTGCTATTGACGAGCAAAACATCGGTTGTGCTCCTTTGCCATGGGTTATACCTCAGCCAATGGCTATGCTTACAAATAAGAAAATTGATCTTTTTAATTCAAATACTTCACATTATCAGATGATGAAAGATCTGCAGTCACAATGGAAACAATGGTCTGCACAGAATCCTGCAATTTTTATTACCTATAATGGACATGCATTTGATGAAGAGTTGATTAGAAGGCAGTTTTTTTGGAATCTGCTTGAGCCCTACACTACAAATACAAATGGCAATGGCAGACTAGATCTCATGTTGATGATTCATAATATCGCTGCATTTTTCTCAAATGAAATATCTATGCCTTTATTTGATGGAGGGCCAGGAATTAGTTATAAATTAGAGCACTTGGCTCAAGAGCATGGAATAGACGCTGGTGATGCTCATGATGCAATTGCAGACTGCAACCTAATGATCGACCTTTGCAAAATCCTACAAAGTAAATTGCCAGAAGTATTCCAATCCTTTATTAATATTTCTACTAAACCGGGTGTAAAAGATCTGCTTTTTTCAGATGACTTTCTAGCTCTCGGTGAAATTCATAGACGACATACTTTCAGATACCCAGTAGTAATGTGCGGTAGCGATGCTAGCAGACCAAATGAAATTGTTTTTTATGATTTAAGCTATGATCCAGAAGACATTTTAGATTTAGACTTTTCAGAGATAAATAAATTGGTTCAATCAAAAGGAAGAGATGGGCCTCTTAAGAAATACAAAATAAATAAAACTATACCTATTTGCTCTCATAAACTTTTAAATAATCCAGATGCTTTTGATATTGAATTTAGTGAATTACAGAGGAGAGCAGATATTGTAAGATCAAATAAAGATTTTCAATCAAAAGTTTCTCAAGCTATGGAAGATAGAATGATGGATTTCCCAGAATCTGAGTATATTGAAGGAACAATTTATTCCGGAGGCTTCCCATCTTATAGAGACAAAGACCTGATGCAAGAATTTCATTCCTCAGATGACTTGGACCATCTAATAAAAATATCTAGGAATTTTGAAGATGAGCGTTTAAGACTTTTTGCCGAAAGAATAATATGCAATCAATATTCATCAAATATTCCAGAAGACATCTACAAAAGATACAAAGACTTAATTGATCAAAGAAATTATGAAGAAGGCCCATGGGGATCAATAGAAAAATCACTTATACAAATCGATAAACTCCTAGATGAAAGAGATGAAGAAGAGAGTCAAGATATTCTTAAGGCCACTAAGCTAAAAATAGAATCAATGAAAAGAACCTAAAATGAAATGGAGAGCCTAAGCTCTCCACTTTTAGATATCAGCAGTTCTAATAGGGGGAGAGGAGTGCTGATAGTAATATTATATATATTTATAATTAATTATCAATAATATTTATAATACTTTGAAAACAATCGTATAAAGCATATATGTATATCTTTTAGATACATAAATGGTCATTACGATTGGTTAAAATTTCTGTATAATGATTTCTTTTTTAGACCCGTAGCTCAGTTTTGGTTAGAGCGCCGCATTGACATTGCGGAGGTCGATGGTTCGAGTCCATTCGGGTCTACCAACTTAATTCAATTACAGACTAGAAATATAATTGTCTAATCTGTCTGCGTTCATCACAAAAGTTGACTTAGTTGCACCTGCAATTGTTTTAATATTTTCAAGATTATTTTGATTATTACCAACCTCAATAATACCAACCATAGCCATCATTGCATGAGGTGTGCATTGGTAAGCATAGACTCCTTCAATGTCGAAAGTAACAGTAATGTCTTTGCTTAAAGCTCCATTCCATTCTTGAGCTCCCTCTGGAATCATGCCACTAATAGAAGCAGAATTATGCGCTGCATCAGTAGCTTTAAATGTTACTGAGTCTCCTGGTAGTATTTTTAGAACGGCTGGTTCAAAAACCATAAATCCATCAGAGCCCTGATTAAGCATTTTTACAATATGATCTTGAGACTGCACTGAGATATTTAAAATTAAAAATGTAGTTAATAATATTTTTTTCATAAGATAAATCCTGTAATAATTATAAAAAATGTGACTAATGCTAGAAAAATAAATCCTAAACAAATAGATAAAAATAAAATTTTTATAGGTGAGGGATTAATTAGGGTTTCTTTAGATCCTGCACCAATTAAAAGCTTAAAAACTTTAATCAAAAAATATTCCAGTAATCACCATTGATGTAAGCATGAATGCCATCACAACAATTTGAATAACAGCTGGAATTACAACAAACATTACCAAGGGATCAAACTTCATACCAATAAAGTAGTCATTTTGGTTCCATTCTATAGCTTCATCTTGTGTTGCATTTCTAACTTGTGTATTCAATTTAGGCTCCTAAGTACTGTATATTCGACATTATTATATATATTTATAATACTATATCAATATAATTTATATATAAATTCTTATTTTTTTTAAATACTTTGAAAAAATATATATATAATCAAAAAATATATTAAGGGGAACTTCATGACATTCAAAAAAATACCATTTTTTTTAATAATATTATTAATATCAATAGTCGCACAAGCTGATAATAATTATTTTCCTGGGTCTGAATGGGATTCAGTTTCTCCTGAAAGCCAAGGCGTCCAGACCACTAAAGTAAATAAACTCATTGACATGTCATTTAATGATAATGCAACCCTTGGCGTGGTAGTTATCAAAAATGGAAAAATTATAGGCGAAAGATATGCTGCTAACTATAACTCAGAGTCTCACGGAACATCATGGTCTATGGCAAAGAGCTATTATGCTGCTTTAATTGGAATATCTATCGAGTTAGGAGAGATTAAAAGTCTAGATGATCCTGTAGCTAACTATTTAGAATATTATAATGACGAAAGGTCGTCTATTACTATTAGAGATCTTCTCGATATGTCTAGCGGTCTTGAGTTTCCTGAGCACGAACATGAAAAGATGTTTTTTCAGAAAGATCACCTTGCTTATTCTAAGAATGTAGGAGTTGAGAAAGATGCTGGAATTAAGTTTGAATATAACAATACAAACTCAATGATTATTGGAGATATTTTATTCTCTGTAACTGGTAAAAAAGCTGATCAACTTTTATCTGAAAGAATATTAGATCCAATAGGTGCCACTGATTATAAATTATGGAAAGATGAGGCTGGGAACGTTTTAACATATTGCTGTGTAGATATGTCAGCAAGAAATTACTCAAAATTTGGATTACTTTTTGCAAGAAACGGTAATTGGAATGGTAATCAAATCATCCCTAAGGAATTTGTTGATGAAACCTTTCAAGTTGTATGGGATCTAACTCCACAATGGTGGACAGACTCAAAAAGGGGTTATTCATTACATTGGTGGATTTCTAAATACGATGATGAGAGTCAGATTTTTAATACAAGCGGCAAATTTGGGCAATTCACATTTGTAGATAGAGAAAATGATCTGATTTTTACAAGGATTACAAAATATAAGAGAAATGATCATGGTGATATTCAAAAATGGGGGCCTTTAAAGTACTTTAGGTGGATGGGTGTTGACCATGCAGTTAAAACTGCAAGAACTTTATTGGATTTAGGAGTAGTTAAAGAGGGTTCAGATGTCGTTGCTCCTGTTACAGAAGAAGAGGGTGAATCAAAAGAGTTTTATGATCAATATGCTGAAATCATAGATGCTATGGCAGATTTAAATCGTAACTAGCTTTGTATTAAGTTCCTTTTTTTTAGGAAAGAATCCATATCTTTTTTCCACTCTTCAAGGTAATAACCGTCATTTCCATGCTTATTTATGTAGCGTAAAAAGACCCTACCGTCTTCATCTTGAAATCCTGGTTCAAAAGGTTTTCCCGTTGATCTATTTGGTCTTTTGAATTGATCTTCCATATATACTAAGTCCAAACAAATAAAATCATAGGTATGGAAACGGTTATGATTAATATATCTAATGGCAAACCTAGTCTCCAATAATCTGTAAATTTGTAATTCCCAGGACCCATAACAACTGTATTACATTGGTGACCGATTGGGGTTAAGAAAGCACAACTAGCTCCAACAGCAACTACCATTAGAAATGGCTCTATGGCATATCCTAGCTCGAGGCCTATTCCAGCAGAGATAGGTGCCATTATGACCGCAGTGGCTGCATTATTAATGATGTCTGTTGTTGCCATGGTAATAATAAGTATTAGAAATAATAGCCAAAACAGGCTCATATCAGCTGCCAATAAAGAAATATTTGATGATATGAGATCACTCAATCCAGTTGTTTGAAGAGCAGTTCCAATTGGTATCATTGCAGCTAACATAATTATAATTGGCCAATCTATATCTCGATAAAAGTTACTATCAATAATCCTAATTCTTGCAAAACCCAGAACGCATAATAAGAAAGCTGCTGCAGTTGGAAGTATATTAAAAGCAACAAGAACAATGGAAACTAAAAAGAATATTAGACCTTTAAGAAGTCTGCTTCTTGATGGAATTGTCTGAAGTTCTCTTTGCATTAAGGGCATAAGACCTAAGTGCTTTATTTTATTTGTAACATCTTCTTCATCTAAATCTCTAACGCCTAATAAAAGAACATCACCAGCTTTAAAGGTTTCTCTAGTAAGTCTTGTTCGATATTTAGCTCCCTTTCTCCAAAGTCCTAGTAAATTAAGTTCCTCATATGCTAATTTTAAGAAAAATTCATATTTTCTTCCTATTAATCTTGATCCAGGAGTAATCATTGCTTCAATTTCTTCTAAGTCATCATCATCGAAAGAGTGAAGTTCCTTGGGGATTGAGAAATCAAAAACATCAAGGATAGAAGATACGTCATCCGGGGGTGTTTTAATTACTAAGATTTGACCTGCTTTAATTCTTAAGTTATTTTTTACTTTTTTTACACCTCCAGTTTCATTAACTATTCCGAGAACTTCTGTATCTTCGCCTGCTTCTTTTTTAAAAGCAGACAAGGTCATACCTATAGCAGAGCTTGATTCATTAACCTCGACCTCAAATAAGTATCCCTTCAAATCTATTAGTGAAGATCCAGCATTAGCGTCATCTCTTAATTGAATAAACTTATTACCAATTATTGATATAAAAAGGATGCTTAAAATTGTTACAGAAAGCCCTACATATGAAAAATCAAAAAAATTAAATCCTGAATCTGAAATTGTAGATTTATATTCTGAAATAATGATATTTGGAGGTGTACCAATAGTTGTATTCATACCGCCTAAGATACAAGCAAAGGCTAGTGGCATTAAAAATCTTGAAGGATGCCAATCCATTTTTTGACAGATGTTAAGTGTAATTGGCAGAAGAATAGCAAGAGCACCAATATTATTAATAAATGATGAAAGTACAGCTGCTATTAGCATTAGACTAATTAAAAACTGAAACTTAGAAAAAGATTTACCACCAATTAGCTTGCCAACTAATCCAGTAAGACCTGAATTCTTTAAACCTTGGCTAATAATAAGTACAAGCGCAACTGTCATAACTGCTGGGTGAGCAAAACCATCAAATGCCTGATTTGCTGGAATTACTCCAAGAATCATTAGAACTACAAGTGCTCCAGCCGCCAAAGCATCATATCTAAATTTACTCCAAATAAACAAACCTAACAAAGAAACAATTGTTATTGATAGCAAATGTTGATCAGTCATTGTTTTTTTAACTAACTAGATTGAGGAGTACTTTCAACATATAAAGATGTAGACGGAAAAGCAAATTCAGAATTGTTGTCTTTTACAATACTCATAATATTAAAAATCAAATTCTCTTTAATTAAATTAAAATCTGCAAATCCAACAGGTTCGGAGTAGGCTACTATAAGAACATCTATTGAGCTTGATCCAAGCTCAACAACCCTTACGCATGGATCTAAGTCAGGGTCAGAAGAAAAATCATTACTTTCTAAAATATATTTTTTTATATCTGATCGAATTTTTTCAAGTTGTTCTACAGTAGTGGAGTAAATTAAATTGATTTTCCAATTAATTCTTCTATTTATCATTTCTCCATGATTAATAACTTTTACATCTGAAAGATCTTTATTGGGTATGGTCATTGGGGCAGTATCAAAAGTTCTTATTACGGTAGATCTAAACCCTATAGTCTCAACAATACCATGAACTTCTCCAACAACTTCAATTCTGTCCCCAGGTTGAAATCTATGTTCCCCAATTATTAAAATACCGGCAATCAGATTTTTAAAGAAGTCTTGTGCACCAAGTGCAACAGCTACCGAGAAAAGTCCTAAGCCCGCTACCAAAGGACCAATCTGTATACCAAAAATATCTAATATAATTGCTACACCTATAACCCATACCAAAAATCTTGATGCTCTTTCTAGCCACATTTGCATTGATG
>Ga0209425_10007197_pt1 | contig 10498 bp, 10 predicted proteins | sample COG_05_FD_184749 | JGI IMG/M metagenome (GOLD analysis project Ga0209425, IMG submission 184749) | Pelagic Microbial community sample from North Sea - COGITO 998_met_05 (SPAdes) (version 2) | ecosystem: Environmental > Aquatic > Marine > Neritic zone/Coastal water | place: Helgoland, sampling... | reverse complement strand
TACGATTCAAATTTTTAAAAAAAAGTTGATCGCTTCCACCTATATTTTTCATCTTTTCATCAAAAACGATATTATTTTTTTTTAGAATTATTGACTTAAAAAAAGAATTATTTGTTGCGACCCAATCAACTTCTTGCCCATGATTTCGATTTGGCTCAATTAATTCAAATAAACTTAGATAAAAGTTATTTCTAACTAAATGAAACTGAGGACCTCCAACAATATCTGTGTCTGTTTTTTTAATAAATTTAATCATATTTTTAAGCCATTGTTTTGAGATAATACAATCATCATCCAAAAAACCAGAGTATTTAGAGTTATTACTTCTAATATATCTTAAAAATAAGTTTCTTGATTGTGGTATGCCCCTTTTTTTTGTCAACAAAATTTGAATTTTTTCTTTAAAAAATTTTCTTTTAATCATATTTGAATAAATAAAATTTTTTTTTTCAATTATAAAAACAAATTTAACATTATAACTGCTTGGAATTTCTAGTTCTTGAAGGGAGTTTAAAAATCTATTTAAAAATTTTAAATTTTTAGAGCTGATACTTATACCTAATAAAATTTTCATAAAAATATTTTTTTTAATCCTTTTAAGCATCTAATATAAAAAATCAAATATACCAACAATCTGTTTTGCCCATTATCAATCCTTATACGATTACACTCATTCAAATAATCAATAAATCTAATTCTTGATGACAGCCCACCTTTTCTAAATCTTCCAAATATTTCTTTTTTTTTGGTTCCTGTACCTTTTAATTTGTGCCTCTTAATCATTCTTAAAAATAAGTCATAATCAGCTGAATATTTATACTTTAAATTGTATAACCCAACTCTTAATTGAGACGCTCTTTTTATAAAAAAACCAACAGAATGAGTAGAATAAAAACCAAAGCTAAAATTTATTTTCCAGGGATTAAATCCATGAAGCAATTTATGTTTATAAACACTGCCAAATAAAAAATCTAAATCTCTCTTATTATTGAAATACTTATTTACAATTTTAAGTGTATTTTTGAAATATAAATCATCTGAATTTAATATTCCAATTATATCACCTTTAGCTTTTTTTATCCCAACATTCATTGCATGATAAAGTCCTTTATCGTTTTTATTTTTGATTAAAATAATTTTTTTTTTTTTATAGGACTTAATAATTTTAATTGTATTATCTGTTGAATTACCATCTACGAATATATGCTCATAATTTTGATAATTCTGAGATATGATACTATCTATATTTTCTTTTAGAAATTTCTCTGAATTTTTTGTAACTGTTATAATTGATATTTTATATTTTTTCACTAAAGATACTTTAAGATTATATTTTCATATTTTTTACAATTTTTTTCCAAATCAAACCTATTTAAGTAAATTTGAGCTTTTTTTGATTTAGCAATTAAGGTTGTTTTATTTCTAACAAATTTATAAATTAAATTACAAAGATTTTTATAATCTCCAACTCTAAATAAATCACCAAGTTTACCATTTAACAATATTTCTCTTGGGCCAGTTGGGCAATCACTTGAAATTATTGGTATATTTTTGCTTTGAGCTTCTATTAAAACGTTTGGCAATCCTTCGTATTTGGATGATAAGATGAATAAACTACTTTTCTCTATATAACTTTTTGCATCATTTTTGTAACCAACTAATTTAATAATCTTATTAAGTTTATTTTTAAATATATATTCTTTTAAAAATTTTTTTTTAACTCCAGTTCCTATTATACAACATTTAAACTTAATATTTTTTGATAATAATAGTTTCAAACTTTTGATAAGTGTTATTTGATCTTTTTGATCTGTTAGCCTAGCAATATTCAAAATCTTCAAATGTTTATAATTTTTAAAATATTTTAGCTCCTCTTTTTTTTTTGATTTTTCATATGAATTGTAAATTAATACTGAATTTAGTTTGAGAATTTTTTTAAGTTCTTTTTTAAAAATGATTGAGTTTACAATTATTTCATCAGATAGATTGTAGCAAAATCTATAAATTAATTTTAACCAGTAACTTTTAATATATTTTCTTATACTTGTATTTAATCTAATAATAATCTTAAAATTAAAAATTTTTGAAACTAAAATAGCAGATACATTGGATTGAAATGATAAAATTATCACATTTTTGGAAAAAAATTTTTTTACTAATATGAAAATTGATACTAAAGTTTTAAAAAATCTTTTTTTATTTACCCAGAAGTGTGAATTGGGACACAGTACAATTATTTTTTTTCCAAAACTTTTTTTATAATTCGCATTTGCCGTAATAATATAAATTTTTTTAAATTTTTTTTGTAAAAAATTTAAAATTAAAAATAAATTTTTTTCAACCCCCCCTCTTTCTATTGATGGTATAAATAAAATTAAATCTCTTTTCACAACTTTTATTATTTAAATAATTTTTTTATTGATCTTCCAATGATGATATAAATTATCAATAGGATATTTTGCTTGTTATTAAATCTAATAATTACTTCAATATATAATTTATAAAAAAAACTATGTTTTTTTGAAAATCCACTATCCCCCAAGTCTCCAAAAATTTCTTCTCCTTTTGTTTGCATTCCTTTTAATTTATGGCTTACAATCATTCTGTAAAGCAAATCATAATCAGATTGAATTTTATATTTAAGATTTAGATAACCTACTTTATCTAGTGATTTTTTTTTAATAAAAAAACTAACTACCGAGGATGGAATTATATTGAACTTTCTATAAATTCTCTCTGGCCTGAAGCCGCCAATGGCTTTTCCATCTTTAATTATCGTGCCACAAAAAAAATCAATACTTGGATTTTTGACAATATATTCTGACAAAATTTTCATTGCGTTAGGATATAAAATATTAGATGAGTCTACTATTCCAACAAATTTTCCATTAGCATTTTTTATACCTTTGTTCCATGCATCCCACATGCCTTTATCTTTTTCACTGATCCAAAAATCTATTTTATTATTATATTTTTTTAAAATTTTTAATGTACTTTTTCCTGATGCACCATCTACAATTATCAATTCAACATTTTTATAAGTTTGCTTTAAAACAGAATTTATAGATTTTTTTAGACTTTTTGATTTAAAATTTGGCATCACAACTGAAATTAGGGGTAAATTTTTTTTATCTTTTTTAAATTTTGACTTAAGTCTTAATCCACCACGATTATCATCAGATTTTATAATTTTTTTTTTAATTAATTTTTTGACCATAAATTATAATAAAAACTTGATTAGATTATTAAAATTTTAATTTGTTAATAATGTGATTTGTACCACTCTATAGTACTTCTTAATCCGTTAATTAAGTTTATTTTTGACTTCCATCCTAAATTTTTCATTATTTTATTATCTAAAACTTTTCTCATAGTGCCATCAGGATACCTTCTATTGAATGATAATTTTTTCTTTGTGTTCGTAAGTTTTTTGATAATTTCAGCAAATTTCTTAATTGTATATTCTTGCCCTGATCCTACATTAATTAGACTGTTGGATTTAATATATCTTAACAATTTTTTATTATTACTTAACTTCTTTTCCAATATAAATGTAATTGCAGAAGCTAAATCATCAACATGCATGATTTCTCTTTTCGGTAATCCAGATCCCCATATCTCAACTTTTTTTTTATTATTATGTTTAGAGTCAATAAATTTTTTAATTAAAGCAGGCACAAAATGACTATTTTTAATATCAAAATTATCTTTTGGTCCATACATGTTACAAGGCATTAATGTTAAATATGTAGTACCGTATTGTTCATTATAAAAATTACATGCTTTTAGTCCCACAATTTTTGCTAACGCATATGCTTCATTTGTCTTTTCTAATTTACTAGTTAACAAATAATTTTCTTTAATGGGTTGTTTAGAGTTTTTTGGATAAATACATGAGCTTCCAAGGTTAATGAAATGACTAATGTTGTTTGCATAAGCACCATTAATTAAATTAAGCTGAATAAGAATATTTTCATTTAAAAATTCTACTGGAAATGAAGAATTTGCTAATATTCCACCCACTCTACCTGCACAATTTATAATTACGTTGGGTTTTTTTTTTTTTATAAATTCAAACACTTTATTTTGATTTAAGAGATTTAACTCTTTCCTTGTATTAACTAAAATTTTTTTATAGCCTTTATTTCTTAAATGACTCACTAAAGCGTTACCCACCATACCATTATGGCCTGCTATATAAATCTTTAAATTTTTATTAAGTTTCATGTTTGTTTTAGATTGTCATAATATATTCTCTGTATATCAAATTATCAAATTAATATATAAACTTATTAATAAGATTTAATGAAAATAAATTTAATTTTTTTTTTAGCAAGATTTGGATTTGGTGGCGCTGGTAATTCAGTTTTCAAACTTGCACATTCACTTAATCAAAAAAAATTCATAATATCAATAATATGCCTTGGAAAATGTGCATATCAGAAAGAACTTAGCAAAAAGGGCATTAAAGTTTATATGTTGCAATCGACAAAATTGATTTTTACATTTTTTAAATTAAAAAAATTGGTATCAAATTTAATAAAAAAAAATACTAAAAACATTTTAGTATCCAATATCAACTATACGAATATATTTTGCTCAATTTTATTTTGGAACAATAAGGAATTAAAACTTGTAGGCTTTGAAAGGACTCCCCTCAAAGAACTTGAATTATATTTTGATTTTATTGACTTTTTTAAAAAATCAATTTTAAAAGTGCTTCTTTATTTTTTTTATAAAAGATTAGATAAAATAGTTTGTAATTCGGAGTATATTTGCCGTTATCTAAAAAATAAATATCAATATAATTCTATTGCCATACATCCTCCATCAATTTTAAAAAATAAAAAATCTAATAAAAAATATAAATCATTAAATTTTAAAAACAAAAAAATTAACATAACAACTGTCTGTAGATTATCTAAAGAGAAAAAAATAAAAGATATCTTACTTGCTCTTAACAGCATAAAGAATAAAAATTTTTTATTTCACATTGTTGGCGAAGGGCCCGAAAAAAATAAACTTATTAATTTGGCAAAAACTTTAGGTTTGATTAAAAAAGTTAGATTTTATGGATTTAGAAAAAAAATATCCAGTATTTTAAGTAAAAGTGATCTATATATAAATTCATCATTGTTTGAGGGTTTTCCCAATTCAGTCGTTGAGGCTGCTGACTCAGGTGTTCCAATTATTTCATCTCAAAGTCATGGTGGTATAAATGAAATTTTGTCTTATGGGAAATATGGAACATTATACAATGGAGACTATTTAATATTAAGAAAAAAAATAAATAATTTTTTACAAAACCCAAAAAAGTTTTTTTGGAAAGCTAAATTAGCAAAAATTCATGTTGGAAAATTTAATTTGCAAAATCATAAAAACAAATTTGAAAATTTAATTAAAAATCTTTAACTACATAAAATAAAATTTTAATAATTCTATCTTGAGACTATTAAGATAATATTTTTTTTAAAAATTTATAGTGTGAAAAAAATGTAAAATTTTTTGAATATTTTTTAAAATAAATTTTTTTATTTTTTAATTCTAAAGGATCCAATTCATTAAAATTAAAAAAAATTCTTACTAAATCTTTATAATTATTATTTTTGTAGAGAAATCCTCTTTTTGAAAAATTTAATATCTCTGAAGGTCCAGTTTTTGAGTCTGCTGCAAACACAATCTTATTTAGAAAACCAGCTTCAATCAAAACAAAACCTGGGTCCTCATATAATGATGACGAGATGAAACATTTTGCATTATACAAATAATTGAAAACATTATTCTTGTAGCCAACTAAATGAACCTTGTTATCAAGTCCTAATTCAGAAATTAGTCTCTGTAATTTGTTTTTTTCTTCGCCCTCACCTATGATAATTAATTCTAATTTTGGTAATTTTGTACTAATTTCTGCAAATGCATTAATTAATAATTTAAAATTTTTCTGCTTTGTTAATCTACCTATTCCTAAAATAAATTCTTGTTTTCTTAATTTATTATCTAATTTTTCAAGTTTTTTTTTATTAATTTCTCTAACTGAAATAATTGGATCATATAAAATGTTTAATTTTTCTTCAGGAAAAATTTTTAATTCTTTAAGTCTATTATATGTCGAATGTGTCGGACAAGTTATCTTGTAAATTTTTTTAGAAAATAATCTCCAAAAAAATTTTCTTATGAAATTTAACTTTGGTGTTCCAGAAATTCTTAGAATTAATTTAGTCTTAAAATTAAAAGTAGTAAATAATAATAGTGGAAGTGAAACTATTAAATGTGCAATTAAATATTCAGGTGACTCTTTGATAATTAATTTTCTTAATCTGAAAAAACTTAATAAAAAAATTATCGTTTGTGAAAATCTACTTCTTAAAAAACTGCCCTTTGGTAATAATTGGTAAATTTCTTTTTTGTATAGTTTTTTAATTTGAATTTCTTGAGTTTTTGATTTTTTTTGAGCCCATTCCCCTACAGCATCTATTAATGATGGATCAAAATTGTTATTTTTATCATAAGAATTGAGTGATTTTATAGAATTTAAAACAGCATCAATTGTTGCTATGTTTGATAAAAAAGGAGACCAATAAAATATTTTCATTAACAAAACTATAAAATATTAATTTTCTTTATGATAACCACTCATTATATCAAAAGTTTTCTTTAAGCCTGAATAGATATCATGTTTAGGTTTCCAATTAGTTAGTTTCTGAAGTTTTGAAATATCAGTTACAAATTCCATAGGACCTGTCACATCTTTATTTTCAGATATTACTTTCTTACCTGAAAATCCCTCTATTATATTACAAATTTCCTCTAATGAAGACATCTTCCCAGTACCTAAATTAATAGTACCTACAAAATCTGTTTCTATCAGCTTAAGTACTGCGTCAGCTGCGTCCTCAGTAAAAATAAAATCTCTTTTTGGTTTATTGCTCCAAATTTTAACTTTTTGTTTTTCAAAAATATCTTGCATTATTGTAGGTATTAAATCAGGTCTTCTTAATCTTGTATATCCATAAATATTACTTAATCTTACTATTATGGATGGCACTGACCCTGCAAAAAAATTTACAATTTGTTCAGATAAAAATTTACTAAAAATATATTTATTTACGTACGGATTTATTTCTTGTTCTTCATTAACTGGCAATTGAAACTTCTCCTGATTATACAGCAGGATGGTTGTGAAACACATAAATTTTTTTATTCTTCTTTTAGCAAAATAAGAGAGTGCTATATTTAAAGGATAAACATTTAAGTCAATACCCATATTATCTTTTAAATTAATCTGATGATGGTTTGAGCTTCCGATTAGAAAAATAACTTTATCAAAGTCAATATTATCCAATTTATTTAATTGGTTTAAATCATCTATTTGTATATGTTGATTTTTACACTCTATAGGTGGTTTATTTCTTCCTACTGAAATTATGTTTGAATCTTTTAAGAGAATAACAGGGCCAAAAAAACCACTTCCACCAAATAAAAGTGTTTTACCCATTTTCATTACCTTTTTTCTTTTCAAATATTTCTTTAATTCCCTCAGACAAATTGATTAAGTTTAAATTAGAAAAATTATTTTTAAATTTTGATGTATCAATATCTTTTCTCATTTGTCCATTAGGTTTACTAGAATCATATTCTATTTTTAAATCTTCTGCCTCACAAACTTTAAGTGCTATTTTTGCAATCTTATCAATTGTGTAATTTTCTTCGGTGGCAATATTCATATTGATAAATTTATCATTTATTATCATCTCTTTGATTATATTGGCTACATCTTTGGCATGCATAAATTGTCTTAAAGGAGTTCCATCACCAAACAATACAATTTTGTTTTTATTCATTTTTTTTGCTTTATAAATTTTATCTATTAAGGCTCCAACAAAATGACCTTTTACAGCATCAAATTTATCATACTCTCCGTATAGATTACATGGAATAAGATAATTATAATTAGTATTGTACTTTTTATTGTACATATCAATTTGAATTGCCAAACATCTTTTTGCGTATGAATAAGAAAATAAATCTTGATGTGGTGCACCTTCTATTAACTTATCTTCAGTAATTGGATAATTTGATAATTTATCTGGATATATACAAGAGCTTAACATGCCTGTAAATCTCTCAACTTTATTTTTAAAACTTTCTCTTAATACTAGTGTGTTCATCAAAATGTTTTCTTCAAGATATTTGACTGGTTCTTCAATATTATGATGTACACCTCCTACCATAGCTGCTAGATGAATCACAATGTTGGGCTGTATATCCCTAAACATTTTTTTGACATCAGTTTCCTTTATTAGATTATAGTCCTTTGAACTTACATAGGTGCCTTCTGGAATAATCTTTTTTAGATAACTTCCAATTAAACCTGTTCCACCTGTAATTAATAATTTTTTACTCATAAAATTTATTTTTTTACCGCTGAAAATATATATCCAATAGGATACAATTCTTTTGGGTTTGTATTCATTATAAGATTTAAAAATTTATCTGTAACAATCGCAAAAAAAATTAATAACTGATAAATAAATGGTAAATATTTCAGATAACTTCTCAACAATGAAATGCTAGCTAAAAATGGTCCAGTACCCAATTCATCAATCTTAATATTTGAAAAATTATTTTTTTTTAATAATTCTTTTATATTCTGTTTTGTAAGTCTTGAATAATCTTTTGGTGCCCCATGAATTCTGAATAAAAATGGTATGGAACCTACTATTTGACCATTATTTTTTATAATAGAGGTTATATTTCCTAATGCAAAGTCTGGATTAGGAAGGTGTTCTATAACGTTAAAAATTATTACATTATCAAATTTTATTTTAGTCTGAATTTTTTTTTGTAAATCTATTCTTACAAAAGATCTATTCTTTGATGATATGTTTGAATATTTAATTTCACAATCTTCTAAATTTGGCTTTAAGAAATTTTTTTTTAAAATGTCATTGGCACCAAATTCAATACATTTACCATTAAATTTTAAATTTTTGAACTTTTCTTCCTGCAAATTTCTTAAAACTGATTTGTTTGAAAAAATTATGTTAAAATAATTCATCATTAATCATTTTGTAGATTATTTTTTTAAAATTAACTTTTGGTTGCCATTTAAGTATTTTTTTTGTCAATTTGATATCAGCTTTATAGCCATGTATATCAGTATTTCTTTTAAATTTACTTACATTTGCAATTAAGTTTTTTTTATTGATACCCAATTGATAAAATACCTCTGTTACAAATTCTTTAAGAGAAAATACTTTTCCTGAACCAATAATTAAATCTATAGGTTTATTTCTTTGAAGCATTAACCAAATTGCATTTACATACTCGGGCGCCCAACCCCAATCCCTAAAAACATTAATATTTCCTAATTTTAGTTTTATATTTTTGTTGTTTTTAATTTTTTTTGAGACATCAATTATTTTTTTAGTCACAAATTCGTCAGATCTAAGTGGGGACTCATGATTAAACAAAACCCCAGTACAACAAAAGATTTTATAATGTTCTCTGTAAATTTTTGTAAGCCAATATGAAGAAGCTTTGGAAACACCATAAGGACTTTGTGGCTCTAATTTAGATGAAATATCGTAAATATTTTTTTTATTATTTCCATAAAACTGACCTGAACCTGCGTTGAATACTTTAACCTTATATTTATTTTTTTTAACAACTTCCAATATATTTAAAATTCCAATTACATTGCTGTTAAATGAAATATGTGGATTTTGAAATGATCCTGTGACTGATGAATATCCAGATAAAAAATAAATTTCATTAATTTTAGAATTAATTATTTTTTTACAAAAATTTAAATTTGATGCTTTTCCTTTTAATAATTTAATTTTATTTATAATCTTTAATTTTCTCAATCTAAAAAGATTATCAAATGATTTATTTCTTGTTACACCCATAACTCGGTATCCTTTGGTCAATAATAGATGTGATAAATAACTGCCATCTTGTCCACTGACACCAAATATTAAAGCTGTTTTAATTTTCATAAATTAAGGATTTATCATATTGTATTTAATATATATATAAACTAGTTTAAATATGACCAAAGCATTATTATTTTAAAAACTTATTTATTAAAAAAATTTTTATAGATTTTTATTGTCTCATCCGCACATTTATCCCAACTATACTCTTTTGATTTAAGACTACCTTTTTTTCTAAGCTCATCTCTTTTTAATGAAGAATATAAAATACTTTCAAGTGAACTTACCAAACTTGTTTTATCTTTTGGGTCAAAATAGTTCACTGCGTTCCCACATATTTCTTTGAAGACAGGAATATTTGAACATAAAACTGGACAATAATTCAACCAAGACTCAATAATTGGAATACCAAAACCTTCTGCTAGGGATGGAAAGACAAAAAGTTGAGCTTTTTTATACAAGGAATTCAAAAGATCTTCGTTTCCATAAATATGTTTTATCGACTGTTCGTTGATATTATTCTGGTAAAAATATTTTCTTTCATCATTTGAAATTTTTTC
>Ga0209425_10007195_pt1 | contig 10499 bp, 15 predicted proteins | sample COG_05_FD_184749 | JGI IMG/M metagenome (GOLD analysis project Ga0209425, IMG submission 184749) | Pelagic Microbial community sample from North Sea - COGITO 998_met_05 (SPAdes) (version 2) | ecosystem: Environmental > Aquatic > Marine > Neritic zone/Coastal water | place: Helgoland, sampling... | reverse complement strand
TAGGTATTCCCATAGTACCACCTGCTGTACTTGAAAAACCTGTCATACCTGGTCCTGATGGCCCAACCAATGATCCTGGAATAGTTGGGTTCATAGTTTGTAGATTACTTCCTAATTGTTCAGAAACAAGTTCGCCTGTTGTTGTTGTTGGTAATGTGTTTGCTCCTCCAGCTCCTAACAAATCAAGAGATTTTCCTAAATTAGCGCCGCCGTAAGCACCTAGTCCAGCACCTAGTCCAGCACCAATATCACCTTCTACTACAGCAGTTGCTCCACCTATCATAAGTCCAGCCATTAATGGTGACATTCCTGTTGCTGATAATCCAACTCCAGCAACCATAGGAAGTAAACCACTTAAATTAAAAGCTTCTGGCATTCCAGTATTAGGGTTTACAGTTAATGAAGTTCCATTTTGAACAGCTAAATTTTGAAGTCCAGCTACTTCTGATGGGTTCATATGCACTAAAGTAGAATCTCCTCCTCTACCTAAAGTAGCTAACCCTTGAGCTGTGTTTTGATAGTTTGCCATTTAATTTCCTAATCGTTTATATTGAATAATACCATGTAATGTGTTAGTTATAAACCGTTTTATGTGGCTTCACCACCACCAATGTTAACTGTACACCCTGTAGAAGAGGCTTTTACTTGAATAGTTTCAAACTCATTCATAATTTGAGAGCCTTTCCATTGTAAAGTTGTATTGGCTGCCACACTAAACCCAAAATATAATGCATTTGCTGCTCCAGGAGTACCTTCGTTTGGTACTAAAGATATATCAATAGTAATAGCACTTCCCGTAGTATTACAAACATTTATATCTTTTACATAAGTTCTTGTGTCTGTAGGTACTGTATAAATAGCTAGATAACTTGTAGTCATACTAGCTTGAGCAAGTCTTATTGGTGTAACTGTTTGAAAAGCCATTAACTATCTCCTAACCAATGTAATGTTGTAAGTGCTCCAACTGCTTCTTTCACTGCATTATTATTGGCATCTATTTGATTATAATAAACTCTAAGTTGACTTGAAGTTAAAACTGCTTGATCAACATCATACTCGTTTCTAGGAGGTGATATATTAGGCGCTTTTGTTGAAGGTATACTAGCCATTATCCCCTTCTCCCGTCCGGTTTAAAGTCTACTCTTGTTGTGCCTAATTGCCACTGCACACCTACATCATTTGAAGCTATTTTAAATGCCATCTGTCTACCTCTCGCTCTTACAAACACTTGATTTGTATATTGGTCAATAGTTGCCGTAGTAATTACATCTCTTGTTAATGTATTTCCTGCTACATCACTAGTAGATAAGTTTGCACCAGGAAAGTTTCTTACTCCTACTGTTACCTGTACTTCTGGTGTTAAAGCTGCTCCAGTTACAGGGTCTCCTGTTTCAGAATTAGTGAAGTTTACATCAGGTATAACTCTTTTAGTTAATACAAAAAAGTCTCCTTCATCAACTCCCATATCAGCAGATTGTATAAAAGATTCAATAGCTAATGGAGCTCCACCTGATGGTTGCCCATCATTATTACCATCCTCATGTTTATACACATAACCATTACTTGTGGCTAATGGAAAAGGTACTGTGCCTGAATCAACCCACGCTGTTCTATTTAAATTACCATAATACCAAATGTTTTCTTCATAGTTGTATATAACATATCTATCAATTGTAGTTGATGCTGCTGATACATAAAACCATATAACTTCATTAAATTCACTATTGATTCCTGAACGGAAGTCTTCACCTTGTACTTTATTCATATCTTCAAAAACATATTGTTTAAGTGTACAAGGTAATGTGTTGACTCTGCCATCATAGGCAAAGAACTTATCGTTACCCATCCAGAACACAATATTGTTTGCTTCTGCTACAACTTTAGATCCTATAATATTTATAGAAGTAGATATTTCGTTTTGTGCAAATACTTCTGTTGTACCTGTAAACTGTAGTGTAGTTAATGCTGTTTCGGTAAATACTAAAACTTCTTGACGTGTTATAAAACCAGTAACAATTTTTGAACCTTGTTTAACTCGTAAAAACCCTGCTGAGTTAGTAATTTCTGGTTTCCATTCTTCAGGTTGAGGACCTATATCAGTATTAACATTAGCCCATCTAATAAGTAGTGGATCGTAGGCTCCAGTAGAGTAATCTACTTTTTGATAAGTTCCTACTGTAGTAGCACTACTTCCTGGATCATAAGGTATATCATAAGTAAACGTAGTTGTAGTTGGAACAGTACGCACTTGAACCTCGCCTTGATACACTGCAGGGGCTTGACCGCTTAAATATACCCAGTCTCCTACAACTAACCCATGTGCAGATCCAGTAGTAACTGTTGCTGTTGTTCCAGCTCGAGTAATACTACTAATGCTATAACCTGCAGTTAAAACTCTACTATATTCTTGAGCTCCTAAAGCTAATAAATGTCCGCTTGGTGCAAACATACTTTTACTGGTTTTATTAGGTACTGCTCTTGCATTAGTTAAACTGCTTAATAGTACTCCTCTATTAGATAGTGCTGCATTGTATTCCCAATAATAAATATTTGCGTTTTTAATATTAAAAATAATGTCGTTATTAAAATTGTCTTGATATATTACACGAGCTGGAATAGCAATTGGAACGCTACCGCCAGAGCCCCAAGTGTCTCTACCCCAAGTATCAGTACCCCATCCATATCCATAGGTGACTGTTGCAAACCCAACACTTACTTGAAAAGCAGCGGTAATTCCTGTACCCCCTCCAGCACCAACAGTAGAAGTAGCAGTCGTAGCTACCGTAATTTGAAAGCTAGCAGTCTCTACATTAAATATTTTAAATTCTTTATTAATATCAACAGCTGGAATGCCTCCTATTGCAACAGCTCCACTAAAGGTAACATAGTCACCCTCGTTAGCTCCACTAGTAAGGTTAACAGTAAGAACATTACTTTCATCAACTGAAGCAAACATATTATCTGTAGAAGGAGATGTAGTAGAAGTAAAAGTTGTTCTAATAGGAGTAGTATCTACTAGAGTAGTACCAGTAAGCACATACATTTTGTCATTAGTGCCAATAGCAACAACTTTTTGATCATCAGTTGTACCATAAGCAATTAAACTAGATGCAGTTCCTAAAAAAGGAGTAAAGTTTATGGGGTTCCAACCACCAATTTTTTCAGGATAGCCTTGTCTAAATCTAATTTTATCGCACGAATACCACCCACCTTCAGACGAATAATTAGTTTTATCTCGGTTTACTCCAGGTTTAAACACAAGTTTTCGTAAGGCCATATCTTATTATTCCCTGCTCATCAACAACGCGTGTTCTGCTATGCGTCTTCTAAGTAATCCTTTAAGCTTGCGACCACCGGCGTAACAATATTTTAAAAGAACTTCGCCAGCTCTTTTTTTATCACCACGCTTAAACGCTGAGCGAACTGTACTTCGTTGAAAGCATCCCAAACCAAGATTAAAGCTAAAGCTGACAAGAGCATCAAACTCAAACTGTGTTGGTTGTTTAGGATGTAATAAACGAAGAACTCCATTTTCAAATTTTACTAAATCTTTTTTTAGTATTTCATTTATCTCATTAGGTTTCAGTTCGCGATCCCATGAATCAGGTAGCTCAGAACTACGAGTGATAAGATGACCAACGCCCACAGTCCAGTAGCCTGCAGGACATTTATAAGGTTTCGCACGAACTCCTTCAAAATACTTTATAAGAGCTAAGCCCTTCTCCGATGTATTCACTTATTTTTCCCAATGTCTAGACCCAAACCAAAAGCCAATAATAGACGCTAATATAGCCATTTCTTCATTACTAAACACTATATGCATAGCTTCTGCATAATTATGTCCTGACTTTATAGCCCAGTATAATCCTACGAAATCGACCACCAATAAAATAAAAACAAAAATATAGGTGATAACGGGGCGAACACTAGCACGGAGATTAATAACCCAAGTAGATGCACCTTCCGCGACTTTTTCGTCGTGTTGGTATAACGCCACTCTTTCTTGAGCATACGTTTCCATTTCAACTTGGTCAGTTTTAAACTCTTCAATTTTTTCTTGAGATGCATAGCCAGCTTTTGCTAACTCCATGGTTCGCTGTATTTCAAGTTTAGCCATCTCTTGTTCATGATTATGATCGCCTTTTTGTTCAAAAAACTTTAATACGCTAGGTAATCCTGATGTCGCAAAACCTAGTACTCCTGATAAGATTGATAACATATTTTTGCTCCTAATACAATGCTCTTATTTTACCATATTAACTACCTAAACCATGTAATTATTGAATATCTTGTACCTTCTGTTACTTCACCAATTTCATGAGGATATAAAAAAGTAGAGGGAAACATAAGTGCATCACCCTTATCAAGAGTATATTTTAGCTCTCTATCAAAAAAATAAAACTCGCCACCCTCATAATCATTATTAAGAGCAAGAGAACAACTAAGTAATCTAGGCTCTAAAATAAAAGAATCTACATGTTGTTTATAATATCCGCCTGCTTTATAACGTAATAAATCATATCCTGTGTCTTCATCTACATCAGCCCATCCAAAGTGTTCATTATATTCTTGCATACATTTCACAACATGATTAAAAACTTCATGGTCTAACTCTTGACGATAATTAGATTCTTGAACGGACACAGATAAAGAATCGCAGTTTCTATGTGTATCTTCTGTGCCTTTTCTAGTAGCTGCTCTTGACCATTGAGTGCAGTTTGCATACTCTTTTATGATGTCATCACATAGTTTATTAGGTATTACATTTTTTATTATTTTTATATAGTCAGATATACTATGCATTAAATCTATCCCCGTAATGTTCCCAATAAATTCCTTCCCCTCTTACATAATGTAAAAATACTTGTCCATACTCAAGTCCTTCAAATTTATCTCTCCAATGTGGTGATACTACACCCTTATACAATATTGCTTGTCCTGGTTTTAATTCTATACTTACTTCTTCTCCATTAGGTTTAGTCATCCATATAGGCCATTCATGGTCACCTCCTAAATGTAGAGTAATGCTTATTTCACAAGAAGGTCTGTCTGTGTGTTTTTCTAATATTTCACTATTTTTATAAAACCTTGCATAGGTGTAAGTAGGTAGCATACTTTCTTCCATAATGTCACTTACAACTTTTATTTTTTCACATAGTATATTTAAAAAAGGTTTATAGTTGTATATTGAAAATGACAAAGGACATTGATCATCTACTTGAAAAGATTGCGGATTAGTTTTTACGTCTTCTTTAAGCTCTTTATATAATCGCTCTGCTTTTTCTGACTCAATAAAATTATCAAGAATTAAATAATTATTACTTTGGAATATATCTTTATGGGTCTTATTCATTTATGTAATTTGCATTTCCTGCAATACTTACTCTAGGTATATCACTGAAGTTTTTAGTTACTCTATGTAGCATATACCCAGGAAATAAAACTAATTGACCTACTTTAGGTTCATGCACAATATCTGCTTTTTGGGACCACCCTAGTATTATTGAAAACACTAGCACCCCACTATCAGGAGGAAGTCTAGCGTAATATACCCATGCAACATCATCACAGGCGTGGTCATGTAGAGCAGTCGCTTCATACTTTCTATGCATTTGTCCCCATATTGTAGATCGTGCTAAATTTTTTTGATTCATTATATTAAAAATTTCGTTTAGTAATACTTTAGTAGCGGGGGCGTTTTCGTCTATAACAGAGTCTTCACTTAAAGTTTCTCTGGGGTCAAGTGATTGAACACTATCTATATATTTGAGAGTTTCTTCTGCTATGGCTTCATTATCTACCCCTGTTATATTCCATATCTCTAAATAATCGTCAGTTATTGGACTTACTTTGTCAAATTGTGAGGGCATTAATTTGTTTGTCCTTTTATATAGTCTACTATGTCTTGTACGGTGTGTATGTCAGCGAATACGTCTTCTGATATCTTGATGTTATACTTTTCTTCAAGGCTCATAATAATCTCAACAGAGTCTAAAGAGTCTGCACCTAAATCTTCTAGTGTGTCAGTAAGTTTTATTGCATCAAATTCTAGTTTGTTAATACTCTCTACTAATAAATCTTTCACTTCTTTTTCATGTTTAGTCATCTGTAGTCTTTCATTTGGTTAAAAATAGTTTTCATTTTACTCTTTGTGTATCCTTGCATCAACCAAAACTTTGCCTCGTGGTATATTGTATTATCTTTTACCCAATTAATAAAGTCTCGTTTCTTTTTCCCTTTCCAGAACAAGGTAATAGTTTTTTTGCCAGTAGGTTCAAGCTTGTGAAATTGATTATGCTTTCTTATTAGAATACTTCCGGGACCATAGGTTTTAGTAGTAACCTTTCCATCTTTCCATTGAGACTCTTTATATCCACCCCACAGTATAATAGATACATAGTTCCATGGATGATCATGAAAGTCCTCTAGGTCAGCGTAGATAACATTGATGCAGACTTTGTTTATAAGTCCTAGGATAGAATAGCGAACACAGCAAACACCACCGTTGTGGCTAGGCAGTATAATGGCCTGTTTTTGAATGAGTTTTATCATACTCGTTTATGTAGTCTTGTACCTCTCTAAGTTCATCTTTAACTTTTTTAAACCCTTTCCTTATTGGTGGGTGATTTCTAACTGTAGCATTATTTGGTTTACCAATCAACTTTATGATAGGAGCTGTTAAATCAAACTCACCTTTGTTAATTGCATTATTCCACAGACCTGGTACTGCATGGTGTGTATTGTGTAGTCCTTCACCTGGAAACATAATAGACCAGAAGTGACTATTTACTGTGTAATCTTTAGAGTTGTAAGTTCTCCAAGTACCTGGAAGTCCATAGCTTAATACAGGGATATGTGCAATTACTGTAGCCCAACTAATACCAATCAATGTATACCAAATAGGAATACCATAAAAGTATCCTACGTATATAGGGTCTATTAAAGCTAAAACTCCTACATAACTAAATATAACTTTGTAGTAATTTCTATGAAACCATGCATGGTCTTTATCTCTAGATAAATCTTTAATAATAATAGGGTTTATATTAAACGCTGGAACATAGTAGAACCATACTTTTATTTTATGCCATAAGTTACCATGAGGTCTATGAGGGTCTTCAATGTGATCTGAATGTCTGTGATGAGCTCTGTGTCCTGCAGCCCAACATATGGTACTACCTAGAGAACCTATAGTAGCAAACCATAATACAATCCATTTGATAAGTCGGTTTTTAGGTTCATAAGTTCTATGAGCTGCATACTTGTGTAGTCCTACACTTACACATAGCCCAAAACAAACCCACCCTAGAGCTAGGGCGATAAAGAATAATGTAGTATCCCAAGCAAAAATCATAGTAACTATAGCACTAATATATACAAAAGCTTGTGTTGCTTTTACTTTTGCATCGTTACTACATCTTCTTAAGAACCCATTATTAAAAATGAACTCCAAGACCTTTTGCATAGATTATGCCTTATCAGAGAATGAAGCTAAATATATTTCTTCAACTTTTGCATTTACTGCAGTTGCTAATTGTTTAAATTGTTCTACAGTAAGTACTACATCTACATTAGCTGTATTTCTCCAAGTAACTGATGTATCTGTATACACACCAGCAGTGATTGCAACTATCATATTAAAAATATTATTACGGCTATTTAAATCTATTTGCCAGTTAGAATTATTCCATTCTACTCCTGCGTTTAGTGCTGCTTCTCTAGCTGCATTAACATCTTTATCATGTTTATTATCTTCTAACTCTTGACTCCAAGGATAGTAAACTTTTTCGTATGCCTCTCCGTAAGAATTAATTCCACTGTATAAAGTATATCCTAACCCCACCATATAATCTTTAAAGTTTTGTGGGACGTCAGAGGCAAAGGTATCTGAAGTTACCGGTACACCAAGAGATTTACAATCATTTAACAATGTTTGTAGTGATGCTAAAGCAGTTGCACCTTCAGCAACCACAGTAGTTTCCACAGATTTAACTACATTTTTTGGATCAACCCCACGAACATTAGTTACACCTGGGTAAGTATTAAGTAAAATCGTATCTACTGATTGCACATCTGCTACGGGATAACTATCCCAAAATGTTTCCGTTGTAGGAGGAAGGGGTTCTGCCTCAACCTCATCTTCTTTTTGCTGCCATACTGCTTCACATGCTGTTGCCCAATTTGGAAGTTCTGTAATATCTTCATTATCAATAGCAGTATCAGACTCTATTTCCCCTGCAGTGTTATCCCACTGTAGAGCCGATACATTAGGTGGTATATCACATGATGAAAGATCTAGTCCATTGTGGCCTACCCCATTTTTTATTACTGAACTATCCTCGACAATTATAGTTAACTTTGCCATTTTACTTATCTCCTAATAATTTTCTTTTAGCGGTTTCTTCTAACAATTTTACACTACTCTCGTTAGCTTTAACCATTTCATTCCTAAACGACTCTACAGCCGCTCCAGTTTGTCTCTGTTGTCCAGAATTCTCAACCATTAACATCGGCAACCAAGTGACAGCACACGCATACTCATCTACATCTTTCCCAGAGTTCATGTCTGTTCCTTGTAACTTAGTGAACCACATGCACTTCAATCCAATACACTTCTTTTTCAGTAAGGGACAATATTCCCCTTTAGGTAGTTGCATTAATTAAACCTTTCTTCAAGCTTTCAAAATTAGTATTTACTAACTTAAACATTAACGTTCTTCTTTCCATATAACACTTCTTAGATATTGGTCTAACTGAATGAGGTATATGTCCCTCAAACAAATTAACTCTGCCATATCTAGGTAATACAGATTTTACTATATCATGGTTATAATACCAAGAGTCTCCAAATTCATCAGTATACTCTCCACCATAGAAAGCTGTTTCACCACCCCACTGACTATGCCATTCAGGGTTCATATAGATAATACAAGTAATTACGTTATCTTCTACTCCACCATCAATATGAGTAAACCCTTCATCACCAAATGACATAATATTTAGGTAACAAGAATTTAAATTACTATCTTGTACGTTAGTTTTACTTTTAAACCATTTCCAAATATCTTTAGCTTCTTTATTTTTAAACTCTAAACTAATAGATTGGTTATGAGTACCATAGTCACTTCCATATTCTACGCAAGTTGAGTAAAAATTTTCACCGTCGTCTGTTCTATTTCTTGTCACGGCAAAGTCTAAATCATTATATTTAACTAATAGTTCTAAAGGTATTACTTTATCTATTACTTCTATATTCACTCATTAATCTTTCGCTGCAATAATCAAATCCACATACTGTACAGCTAAATCAACTGCATCTGTATCAGAGAAGCTGTGGTTGTGGTTTGCTCCAGAGAATGGGTGATTGTGGGCTGCTCCACCACCTGCTGCTCCGGTATTTTGAATTCCTCCACTAATAAAGGCCCCTTTAGGGTTTACAGTAAGTCTGTTTACTGCTGGATTACTACCTTGTGGGTGAGTGTGGCTTGGTATTCTGTTTGTTGCAAGAGTGTGGTTACCAACAGTACCACCTGCAGCTTTGTTACCTGTTGTACCTGAAATACTAACAGTTTGACTTGTAAAGGCTGTTGTAAAGGCTACTGTACCACCTGTTCCTGCTGTACCAGACACAACTCGGAAAGCTTTGTCGTTATGTGTTGTTTGTTTAGTCCAACCTGTTGGTGCTGCTGTTTGTTGGAATAACATTAATGTCCCTACGTCAAAAGACTCTATCGCCGCTGATGTCCAATCTGTACCATCGGATGTTAAAACATTACCTGATGTACCTGGAGATACCGATGTGATAGCTCCTGTGCCTTCTCCGATCAATACTGCATTCGCTGTGTGAGTCGCTGCCCCTGTACCACCTTGAGCTACAGTTAACGCTGTAGTTAACCCAGTAAGAGAGGTAATGTCAGAGTTTGCACCTTTTAAAGCAAACGCAGCTGCTGCATTTGAAGTAGCGCCTGTACCACCTGAAGCAACTGGAAGAGCTGAACCTAGAGTTAGTGATGTTAAATGGTCAACCGCATCAACAACGTTTGAACCATCATTATATACAAACATTGATTTACCAGCTGGTACCGCAATACCTGTACCAGATGAATTCTTAACTGTAATTGTATCTGCAACACCATTTTTAATTAGGTATAATTTTTCAATAGCTGGAACAACTAAATCTTGAGCTCCGCCTGATGTACCCGTTAAATTAAGTCTTAAGTTACGAGCAGCTTGAGTTGCATTTGTGTTTGTTAAAGTAAGAGTTACTGTACCACTTGAGAACGAAACATCTGCAGAACCTGTAATAGCTTCTTCTAGGGCCGTTCCTAAGTTGGTATTTGTTGTAGTACCCCAAGTTCCTGATTGTTCTCCAGTAGCAATTAACTCGATCTTTAAGTCCGAATATGTACTTGCCATTTTTAATTTCTCCTATTAACTTGTTTGACCGCTTGCAGGTACGCTTGTAACGTGAACTTTAGTGTGTTGCTTACCATTCCACG
>Ga0209425_10007190_pt1 | contig 10507 bp, 11 predicted proteins | sample COG_05_FD_184749 | JGI IMG/M metagenome (GOLD analysis project Ga0209425, IMG submission 184749) | Pelagic Microbial community sample from North Sea - COGITO 998_met_05 (SPAdes) (version 2) | ecosystem: Environmental > Aquatic > Marine > Neritic zone/Coastal water | place: Helgoland, sampling... | reverse complement strand
GATTAAAAAAAGAAAGCGTAGAATATTTTTATACTAAAAAGAGAGAAGAATTACCAACTGGAACATGTTTAATACTAGTAACTCCAGACTCTGAAAGAACAATGTGTACTTTCTTGGGAACGGCAGGAAAAATTAATGAAGACGATGTTAGTTCTGATGCAGTTAAAAATAGCGAAATAATATTTTTGGAAGGTTACTTATGGGATGAGGGGGAACCCAAAAAAGCGTTTAATAAAGCTATTAATAATGCAAATAAAGTTGCTATGTCGCTCTCAGATCTATTTTGTGTAGATAGACACAAGCCTCATTTTTTAAACTTAGTTAAAAACAAACTTGATATAATTTTTGCTAACGAACAAGAAATTACCTCTCTAATTGAAGCAAAAGATTTTAATGAAGTAGTTAATTTTTCAAAGCAACTAAAAAAGTTAATAGTTGTTACGAGGGGTGAAAAAGGTGCTGTTGCAATTCAAGGTGAAGAAGTAATAGAAACGGGTATAAAACAAAATCTTAAGATTTTGGATCTTACAGGCGCTGGTGATCTTTTTGCTGCTGGGTTTCTGCACGGATACGTTAATAAATTTTCAATTAATGAGAGTTTAGAAAAAGGTACTGAGATGTCATCTAAAGTAATACAACAAATTGGTGCAAGACTTTAGAACTAAATTTTCTTTCTTTTAAAGCTACCCTTTCCCTTTTTTGGTTTAACTACCTTTGGCTTAAATTTTTTAGAGTACAAATCTTTGATAATGGGGTTTTTTTTATTTGATTTGATAACCATTATTTTTACTAATTATAAAATTATCATCTAAAAACTTTTTAGAAATTTTTTTTCTAAGTCTATAAATGTGGGTTTCCACTGTATGTGTTTCTAAATCAGAATGATAATCCCAAACTTGAGTTTGTAATTCATTAATACTTATCGGTTTTTTTTCTTTTGAAAGATAAATTATGGTATTTACTTCTTTTTCAGTAAGTTTTAGTTTGACATTTTTTGAGGACATTTCCCTAGCATTAATATCTAGAATATAATTATTAATTATAAATTGTGATTGTTCAACAAATTGATGTTTTAAAAACTCAATATTCATTTTTTCTATCATTTTAGAAATCTTAATTGGTAACTGACTTAGAACAAATTGATTGTTAAATTTTAATATTTTTTTTTTTGTGATAATTAAATAATTGTTCAAATTTTCAATTTCATTTCCTAAAGTTTTTTCATCTGAGATCTCTATGATTTTAAAATGTATATCTTTTTCTAACTCTTTAAGTATTAGATATAAAAGATTAAATCGATAAACTATTAAATTTTGATAATTCATATATTATTAGAATATGACAATTTTTTTGAAAAATAAACACACACTTCAAATAGATGAATTTTATTTTAAGTGTTGTATTGGAAAAAATGGTGTGACGAGAAAAAAAAAAGAAGGTGATTACAAAACACCTTTAGGTACGTTTAAAATTGAAAAATTATTTTTTAGAAAAGATAAAATAAAAAAACCTAAAACTTTATTGAAAACTGTAGAGATTAAGCAAAGTATGGGTTGGTGTGATGATATTAACTATCCAAAAAAATATAATCGCCTGATCAAAATTAATAATAAAATTAAACATGAAAAACTTAGAAGAAATGATGGCAAGTACGATTTATTCATTCCTATAAGTTATAATAGAAGAAATCCTAAAGTTAACTTAGGGAGTTGTATATTTATACATTTAACTAAGAATTTTAAACCTACAGCAGGATGTATTGCATTAAAGAAAAAAGATTTCTTAATTATGTTAAAACTAATTAGAAAAAATACAAAAATAAGAATATCTTAAAATCTTTCACCAAAGATGCTTGACCCAATCCGTAAGTAAGTAGCAGAATTTTTTGAAGCTTCTATGTAATCTGATGACATACCCATACTAAGTTCAGGAAAACCAAAACTGTTATTTAATAAATTCATTTCATTAAAATAAAGAGAAGAATCTTTATCAGCTGGTGGTAAACACATTAATCCAGCAACGTCTAGATTTATTTTTTGACAATATGAAATTAAAACACTTACTTCTTTTTTTTCAATACCTGATTTTTGTTTCTCATCTCCAATATTAACTTGAATAAAAATTTTTATTTTTTTACTTATTTTTTCTTGTTCATCTGCAATTTTTTTTGCTAATTTTTCACTATCCACAGAATGAATATAATCAAATAATTTAACCGCAAATTTTACTTTATTGGTCTGTAGTTTTCCTATCATGTGAAGCTTAATTTTTGAGTTTTTTGACTTAATAAATTGCCACTTATCTATGGCTTCCTGAACTTTATTTTCACCAAAATCAATATGTCCATAGTCTATTAGTGGTAAAATTTTATCAATATTAAATGTCTTGGATACGGCTATGATCTTTGGTAAATTAACAATATTAAGATTGCTTAGGCTTTCTTTAATTTCGTTTTCAATTTTAATTAGATTTTGGATAGTAATATGCATTATAATTTAAACATCAAATATTACTTTATAAATAATTTTGATACAAATAATATTGATCAACAAGATAAACAAACAGTTATAATTTATAGAAACTATATTTCAAAAAAAGTAAATCAGTTTGAAATTCTCAAATTTAAGAATTATTGTAAAAAAAGGGGTTTAAAATTTTACTTATCAAACAATGTTAAATTAGCTATTAAATTGCGATTAGATGGAGCATATATTCCATCATTTAATAGAAAATTTAACCATCTAAGTTGTGTTCATGATAAAGACTTTAAAATTGTAGGATCTGCTCATAATCTAAAAGAAATACGAATTAAAGAACTTCAAAATGTTGACAAGATTTTTTTATCTTCGTTATTTAAAAAAAATAAAAACTATTTAGGAATTAATAAGTTTAAATTAATTTCAAATTTAACAAAAAAAAAAGTTGTTGTACTTGGAGGTCTTAACAAAAAAAATGTTAAATCACTTAATCTTCTGAACAGCACAGAATTTGCAGGTATCTCATATTTTGAATAAAAAAAAGGCCCCATAAAGGGGCCCTTTTAATATTTTTATATACTAATAATTAGAACGCAAATGATGCACCTAATTCCCAGTAATCAACGTCATCACCAGCTGTGTTAGCGTGGTTAACGTTTTCACCTTCGGTCATTTTACCTGTAATCGTCATTCCACCTGCTGTGTAAGCAACTGTAAACCCAGTGTACTCAGCATCTACTGAACTAGCAGTACCAGCAGTAGATTCTTCAGTACCGTAAGTTAATGAAAGCTCATCAGATACAGTGTAAGATACAGCCATAGATACTAACTCTAAGTTAGTAGCTGATGTTGCAGCACCAATATCGTGATCAAAGCTTGAGTATGACACAGTTAATGGACCATAAGCGTATGAAGCTTTCAATGCAGTTTCATCACCTTCTGTTGTAGAAGTATGACCTTCTACATCCATAGATGCATAACTAACACTTAAACCTTCAACACCAGTGTAAGTAACTCCTAGACCTATCATAGAGTTTACACCAGCTGAAGCCGCAGGGTTCCAACTTGCATTGATTGCTAAACCATCCATTATAGCTGGAGTAGTATAGAAGAAACTATTGTTTCCACCACCACTTGATATAATAGCATCAGGTATAGTTGCAACACCTAATCCTTTTGTAGCTCCATCAAAGTTATCCCATAATCCACCAGCTGCAGATCCTACTAGAGCTGAAGTTGCTGAACTTCCACCGTGACCAGAAAACTTAACAGTTCCAAAGTCGTCAGATGCAATTGTTACAGAGTGGTTATCAAAACCATTTGATGAGTTGTTAGCAGCTCCTTGGTCTAATTCAAAAGCCATAGAAACAGTCATACCGTTGTCTAATTCTGTTGAACCAGCAAAGTTTACACTGTTACCCATTGTCCATGCAGTAGCACCAGAGTTACCAATTGCTCCTGAATAACCTGAAGCAGTGATTGAAGCTGAACCAGACACACCTAGTTCACCAGCATTTGCTGATACAGAAACTAGAGATGCTGCTAAAGCAGTCAAACCTATTTTTTTAAAGTTGTTCATATTAATTACTCCTTTATTAGTTTGTTAATTATTAATAATAAACAGTGTCTATATATTCGAATTATTAAACATTTTGATTAAAAACTATGTATTTTAAGTTAAAAAAGATATTTTGTTGCATTTTTACAACACTTATCGTTTTTTGCTTTATTTTAGGCAAATAAACTCAATTAATGTATAAGAAAAAATTTAATTATCATTATGAATAAAAATAAATCTATCAAAATAATAGCATTTTTCGCTGTAATAACGCTTGTATTAAATGGGTGTAATGGAAAACTACCTGGTGGGGATGCAAGAAAAACTCCTGCTGATCCTGCTAAAAGAATTGAACAAAATTTGAAGGATGGTCGTGGGATTAAACTAATGGATTTAGCTAAACCCAAAGGAGGTGTTTTTGACTTTGCAAGCTCTAATGGCCTATGGAGAGCTTCACTGGATGTCATAGATTTTATGCCTTTGTCATCAGTAAATTATAGTGGAGGTATTATTATAACAGACTGGTATTCGGAAAACAATAATCAAAATGAAAGTATTAAAATTTCAATTAGATTTATGACTAATGAAATTAGATCGGACGCCTTAAAAATAAAAGTATTTAATAGAAAATGTTCTAATAATTTATTAAATTGTAAAATAAGTGAAACCGAAGGGGTTTTGGTCGCTGAGCTTAAAAAAGAAATATTAAAGAAAGCTACAATATATAAAAAACAAGACAAGGAAAAGAAAAAATAAAAACTTTTTCAAATTCAAAAAATTAATCTAATTTTGTGGAAAGATACAATTTTAAAACAGTTGAAGGTAAGTGGCAAAAAATTTGGGAAAAAGAAAAAACTTTTTCTGCTAAACTAGATAAAACTAAGAAAAAATTTTATTGTTTAGAAATGTTTCCATACCCATCTGGCAAAATTCATATGGGCCACGTCAGAAATTATACAATTGGTGATGTTTTAGCAAGATTTAAGGCTTTACAAGGTTACAATGTTCTTCATCCGATGGGATGGGACTCTTTTGGAATGCCTGCAGAAAATGCTGCAAGGCAAAATAAATTAAATCCTAAAGATTGGACTGAGTCTAATATTTCAACCATGAAGTCACAATTAAAAAAAATTGGACTTTCAATTGACTGGGATAGAGAAATTTCAACATGTTCTGTTGATTATTATAAACATCAGCAAGAATTTTTTTTAGAATTATTTGATAAGGGGCTTGTTTATAGAAAAGAACAAGATGTTAATTGGGACCCAGTTGATCAAACTGTTCTTGCGAATGAACAAGTCATTGATGGTAAAGGATGGAGATCTGGAGCACAGGTTGAAAAAAAAAAATTAAATCAGTGGTTTTTTAATATTACTAAATTCTCAAATGAATTATTAGACAGTCTTGGTAGTCTGGATCAATGGCCCAATAAAGTAAAGACAATGCAAAAAAACTGGATTGGAAAATCTTTTGGATGCGAAATAAATTTTGAAATTTCTTCATCAAAAAATGTCAAAGAAATTAAATGCTTTACCACAAGACCTGACACATTATTTGGTATGTCTTTTTTGGCTTTGTCCGTTGATCACCCTTTATCAAAACTTTATAAAAATGATAAAGAATTTTTGAAATTTAAAGAAGAGTGCTCTAAAAATGGAACTACTGAAGAAGCTGTCGCCAATGCAAAAAAGATAGGGTTTAAAACCGATCTTGAAGCTACCAACCCATTAGATAAAAATATAAAAGTACCAGTTTATTTTGCAAATTTTGTTCTTATGGACTATGGCTTAGGGGCAGTTTTTGGTTGCCCGGCTCATGATCAGCGAGATTTAGATTTTGCTATTAAATATAACTTGAATGTTAAAACAGTTGTTACACCAGATAAAAACAATCTAAATTTTAAAGTAAACAAAGAAGCGTATACTGGACCAGGTTTTATTTTTAATTCAGATTTTTTAAACGGCCTAAAGTGTCCAGCAGAGTCTATAGTTAAAACTATAGAGTACTTGGAGGAAAAAAAAATTGGAATAAAAAAGATTAATTTTAGATTAAAAGATTGGGGTGTATCAAGACAAAGATACTGGGGTTGTCCTATACCTATAATCTATGACAAAGATAATATTCCTCATAAATTACCAAAAGAAATGCTTCCTGTTGAACTACCTAAAATTAGTAAATTGGAAGAAGCCGGAAATCCACTTGATAAATTAAATAATTGGAAAAATATAAAAATAAATGGAAAAAATTTTACTAGAGAAACGGATACGTTAGACACATTTGTTGATTCTTCTTGGTACTTTTTAAGATTTTGCTCACCTAATAATGCATCATATGGATTTTCACATGAGGATATAAATTATTGGATGCCCGTAGATCAATATATTGGGGGTGTTGAACATGCAATATTACATCTATTGTATTCAAGATTTTTTATGCAAGCACTTTCCTATAATAATGAAAAGTTTAATATTAAAGAACCTTTCAAAGGTTTGTTTACGCAAGGAATGGTCTGTCACGAAACTTACAAAGATGAAAATAACAACTGGATTAGTCCAGATGAATTAATTTCTAGAGATGGAAAAAAATATCTTAAGAATGATGAGTCAAAAAAAGTTAAAGTTGGGCCATCAGAGTCTATGTCAAAATCAAAAAAAAATACAATTGATCCAGAAAATATCATTAATAATTATGGTGCTGACTCAGTGAGGCTTTTCATTTTATCAGATAGTCCACCTGAAAAGGATGTACAATGGTCTGAGGAAGGAATAATTGCTTCATTTAAATTTATTCAAAAATTATGGTCTCTTAACGAAAAAGTTTTAGGAGAAATTAATAAAGATCATACAAAAGATAATAGTGATGAATTAACTAAGTTCACAAACAAATTTATAAAGAAAATTAGCAATAACCTTGAAAATTTTAATTATAACATAATGATTGCTAACCTTCATGAAATGCATTCATATTTAAGCAAAGAAGTAATCAAAGGTTACCAAAAAAAAACAATTCTGGTAAATTATAAAAAAATTCTGATAACCATGATGCCTATTTTACCTCACTTATCTAACGAATGTATTGAAAGTATTAAAACAGAAAATGACGAACTATATTGGCCAATTTATGATGAAAAACAAATTAAAGAAAATTCAATCAATATAGTAATTCAAATAAATGGGAAAAAAAGAGGATTAATTAATACTAAATTAGACTTAGAAGAAGTTGACTTATTTAAATTAGTTAAAAAAGATCAAAATATATATAAATATATTTCTGATAAAGAGATAAAAAAGAAAATTTACATAAAGAATAAACTTATGAATATAATCATTTAAAATTTATGAAAAATATATTTTTAATTCTATTTTTATTTTTTTTAAACAATTGTGGCTACACATCTGTTTATAAAAATCAGAAATCACAAGATTTTCAAATAAGCATCATTGAAATGACAGGGGACAATGAAATTAATAATCTAATTAAAAACGAGTTAAAATTTTATTCAAATAGAAACTCCAATATCAAGTATAATATTTCCATCAACTCAAATTATCAAAAAATTATTGTTTCTAAAAATTCTGCTGGAGTAGCAACTGACTATAAACTTATAGCAGAGACTGTAATTAGTTTTGATAAAGAAGGTAAAAATAATATCTTAAATTTTAATGAAAATATCAATATCAAAAGTAATTCAAATTCTTACGAACAAAATAATTATGAGAAAAGTATTAAAAAGAATTTTGCATCATCTATAAGTAATAAATTTATTATTAAAATATTAAATAAAAAATGATTATTAAATCTTTTGAGATAAATAAAATTAATCTCAATTTAAATAATTTATTTCTTTTTTACGGTAAAAATGAAGGCTTTAAAAATGAAGTCACTAAAAATATCCTCAAAAACAAAAGTAATATAATTAACTATGAAGAAAAGGAAGTCTTAGAAAATGAGGATAATTTTATAGAAAATTTATTAACTAAATCTCTTTTTGATAAAGAAAAAATACTGATCATTAAAAGAGCTACAGATAAAATACTAAAAGTTTTAGAAAAAATTACAGAAAAAAATATAGAAGATATTAAGATTGTTTTAAATGCTGATGTTTTGGAAAAAAAATCTAAACTAAGATCTTTCTTTGAAAAAGATAAAAGATTAGTTTGTGTTCCATTTTATCCTGATGATGATCAAACATTATCTAAACTAGCATATAGTTTTTTAAGAGATAAAAAGATTTCAATTTCACCATCTAATATAAACTTAATAGTAAACAAATGCAGTGGCGACAGAGAAAAACTTCAAAATGAACTACAAAAAATTGAATTTTTTAGCAAAAATGGAAAACAAATTGATTATGAAAACATATCAAAATTGGTCAATTTAAATGAAAACCACAACATATCTGAGCTAATTGACAATTGTCTTGCTAAAAACAAAAAAAAAATAATAAGTATCTTAAATGAAAATAATTTTAGTAACGAAGACTGTATTACTATTATTAGATTTTTTATAATAAAAGCAAAAAAGTTACTGGCTTTATCAAAAACATTTGAAACTAACAAAAATATAGATTTAACAATTTCATCAGCAAAACCACCAATCTTTTGGAAAGAGAAAGAAATAACCAAACAACAAATTTATAAATGGAAATCAAAAAGTATAAAACAACTAATCTACGCACTAAGCGAGGTAGAATTGCAAATCAAAAAGAATATAAATAATTCAATAAATTTAATTACAGATTTTATTTTGAGTCAGTCTTTAGCTGAACCTAATAGTTAGATTTAATTATATCTATAATTTTATTTAGCTGATCTAGATCTTTATACTCAAATGAAATTTTTCCTTTATTCCTTTTGTTGTTTTGTATTTCAACATTTAATCCAATTTTATTTGATACCGAAAGTTCAAGAGCAATAATATTAGTGTCTTTTGTAATCTTTGACTTTTGTCTTTTCTTTTTAAATAATTGTACAAAATTTTCTGCTTGTCTTACTGAAAGTTTATTTTCTATAATTTTATTTGCTACAAAGCTTGCATTATCCATGCCTACTAAAATCTTGGCATGTCCTGTCGATAGTTTTTTAGACTCTATTAATTTTATAACGTCATTTGGAAGAGTGAGTATTCTTAGAGAATTCGTTATATAACTTCTACTTTTACCAATAAATTTTGAAACCTTTTCTTGATCATAAGAAAATTCATCAATTAATCTTTTATAACCATGAGCTTCTTCAAGAGGATTTAGATCGTGTCTTTGAACGTTTTCAACAATTGCAAATTCTAAAGATTTTAAATCATCTACCTCTGTAATTACTACTGGAACATTATGAATGCCTGCTCTCTGAGCAGCCAACCATCTTCTCTCGCCTGCTATAATTTCAAATTTTGAATTTTCATTATTTGATTTTCTAACTATGATCGGCTGTATTATTCCTCTCTCTTTTATAGAATTTGTTAAATCTTCTAAGTTTGTTTGATCAAAATTTTTTCTTGGTTGATATTTGTTTGGTATTAAGTCACTCACTGGTAATTGATTTTTTTGAAGCTCAACCTTAGTTTCGCCAATTAGTGATGATAAGCCTCTTCCCAAACCTTTCTTAATTTTATCCATTAAGCAGCACTCCCAAATGTTGAGTCTTGATTTATAAATTCATCGGTAAAACTAAAATAAGATTTACTGCCAGGACAGGATTTATCATAAATTAAAACTGGCATTCCGTGAGAAGGTGCTTCTGATAATCTTACATTCCTTGGAATTACTGTTGAGTAAACTTTTTCATTAAAATAATCTCTAGCTTCTTTCTCAACTTGAGAAGAAAGCTTATTTCTTTTGTCATACATTGTTAAAAGTATCCCTCTAATTTTTAAATCTGGATTTAAGCTTACTTTTATCCTCTCAATAGTTTTCATGAGTTGGGTTAGCCCCTCAAGAGCGAAGAATTCTGTTTGCAAAGGTACCAGAAGTGAGTTAGAGCAGACAAGTGCCATAACCGTTAGAAGACTTAAGGAAGGTGGGCAATCAATGAGTACATAGTCGTACAATCCTCTAGAATTGTTTAAATACGAGGTTAATTTAGTCTTTAATATAAAGGCTCTATTACTATCGTCAGCCGTTTCGACCTCAAGTCCTGATAGATCTACATTAGAGGTGATAATATCTAAATTTTCAAACTGTGTCTTCTTGATTATCTCATTAATCTGTCTAGTTCCATTTAATACACCATAAATTGTGTCACTCGAATTGTCTACGTTGGATAATCCAAGACCTGTAGTGGCATTTCCTTGAGGATCTAAATCAATAACTAAAATTTTTTTATTAAGCTGTGTTAATCCAGCTGCTAAATTTATAACGGTTGTTGTTTTTCCAACCCCGCCCTTTTGATTTATTACTGAAATAATTTGCATTTAATTTTTCTTATATCTTTTTTTATTTTTCTTAGTAATTTTTTTTATATTTAATAAAAATGAATCT
>Ga0209425_10007179_pt1 | contig 10518 bp, 10 predicted proteins | sample COG_05_FD_184749 | JGI IMG/M metagenome (GOLD analysis project Ga0209425, IMG submission 184749) | Pelagic Microbial community sample from North Sea - COGITO 998_met_05 (SPAdes) (version 2) | ecosystem: Environmental > Aquatic > Marine > Neritic zone/Coastal water | place: Helgoland, sampling... | reverse complement strand
CCTAAGTTATGGAGATTTATTAGACGAAAGTTCTTTAGAAAGCAAAATTAGAAAAATTAAGCCAGATGAAATATATAATTTAGCTGCACAATCTCATGTCAAAGTGAGTTTTGAAATACCTCAATTTACTGTAAAAACTAATTCCGTTGGTGTGTTAAATATGCTCGAGGCATTTAGAAAGTTTTGTCCAAAAGGCAGATTTTATCAAGCATCTTCATCTGAAATGTTTGGGGTATCAGTTGATAAAGACAAATTTCAAAGAGAAACAACAGAACTTGCTCCAAATAGTCCATATGGTTGTTCGAAAGTATTTTCTTTTTATCTGACTAAGTTTTACAGGCGAGCTTACAAGCTTTTTGTTTGTAATGGGATATTGTTTAATCATGAGTCTCCATTTAGAGGCACAAATTTTGTAACAAATAAGATTGTTAAAGGTGCTGTTGAAATAAAATTAGGATTAGAAAAAAAATTAGTACTAGGCAATTTAGATGCTTATCGTGATTGGGGTCACTCAAAGGACTATGTGGAAGCAATGCATAGAATTATCAATCATAAAACAGCAGATGATTTTGTTGTTGCTTCTGGCAAAACATACTCGGTTAGAGATTTTTGTAGAATTACATTTAAAAAATTAGGCTTAAATTATAAAGATTATGTAGTCCAAAATAAAAAATATTTTAGACCAGGTGAAGTTCCGTTTTTAAAAGGTGACGCAAAAAGAGCGAGAAAGATTTTGGGTTGGAAACCAAAATATACCATCTACACATTAATAGATGAAATGATAGAAAGTTGGTACGAAACATTAGATAAGTAATGTTTTTAAATTTTAAAATATTAATTTAAATCTATATTTAAAAATTTTAGTTTTATCAGGCCAAAAATATTTCTAAAAGCAATACCTGGGATTTTATCCAAATGAAATACATTAGTTTTTCCACTAATTCTAAGTCTATGGTTAATTTTAATTTGATTAACTTGCATCTTTTTTTTTATACAAATCGCTGTAAATCCCCACCAGCACCCTTCAACCATGAATTTTAAATAAGGATTAATTTTTTTAGCAAATTTTTTTTCACAAAGTATATATGGACAGCTTGGATCTTTAATATCTGAAAAAAAAAGTATGCGATGTAAAATTAAAAAAGCTTTTGACATCAATAATCTTTGAAAAGAGTCTTTTCTATCAAATCTATTTCCTATTATAATTCCATTTTTAAGAAAACTTCTTTTGTCCCAAAATTTTACAAAATCATCTGAATCGACTTGCCCATCAGAATCCAAACATAAAATATAATCGCCTTTTGCAATATCTATTGAAGACCTTATAGCATTTGAATAGCCTCTTTTTTTATCATCTATATTAGAAACAAATATATTTTTATATTTTGATAACAAATTATATAATATTTTTTTTGTATTATCCGTGCTTCCATCCTCAGCTAAAATTAACTCATAATTAATTTGTAAATTATCAAGAGTATTTTTCCACTCTAACAGTGTCTTTTCAATAGTTTCTTCTTCATTGTAAATTGGAAAAATTACAGAAAGTTTTTCAGAGTTCATAAATATATATACCTTACTATATCAGAAGATTGTAAATATTTTTTGTATACAGGATGCTTTGATGCAGTATATTTTAAAAAATACAAAAAGATTTTTAGTGATAAAGACTCATCAATTTAAGCAACAAACTAGTCCCCAAACTAGAACATTTAGAGATAAAACAAGGATTTGAATATTGTGAACAAAGAAAATGCAAGTAAACTCTGGAAAATGATACAGGAAGCCGGCGATTATTTGGTTGGTCAATTACCCGATCATCCAAACCACCCTAAAGGAAGAAATCCTTATGCTCATGTTGCACTGTGCGTAAAAGAAAAGTTTAATGCCAGCTATAAAGATATTCCTAATGAAAAGTTTGATGAAATTGTAAATTATATTGAATTTTTAAAACAAAATCCAAGCTAGTTATTTTTGTTTAGGAAAATAATCTTTTAATTCTCCCTCTCTATAAACATCTGCAGTACAACAATGAAGACCTCCACCAAAAGCATAGGCATCTCTAAGTTCAACAGGAATTACTTCCATTCCAAGTTTATCTAGCTGTTCTGCTTGATATACTTCACTTTTTTCAACACAAACTGTTTTAGGGTCAATAACTAATACATTCATAGATAACCATGTTGAAGAATAGCAAAGTGGTGGTGGCTCATTATGAGCTGGTTGTGCACTATCTATAATTTCCCAATCATTGTTTTCAAATAACTTTTTTTGTTCTTCAGGTAACCTTCTTTGAGGATTATTAATTATTAACCCTTCTTTTATTGGTGTAAATGTTGCATCAATGTGAATTGGATAAGGGTCACCAGGAAAGTTAACTGCATGAACCCTATGATTTTTGTAATGTCTTTGTAACCAATCAATTCCTTTTAAATTTGTTGTAAATCCATGCTGAACTACAAGATCTTTTCCAAATCTAAGGACATCTGCGGCATCGAATAGTGGTTCTTCCTCCGTAGTTACAAAGTGTTTTTGTTCAGTCCACTCTAATCTTTTCTGAACACCAATTTTATCAGATAGATAATCTTTTCTGTAATCAGCATCTGTTAGTCTCGGTTTGGGAGCAGACTCGTGTCTCATATAAGGATCTTGATCATAATATTTTTTAAGTAATGGTCTGTAACAGAGATATTCAAACCATCTACAACGGTAACTCATTGTTGCCTCTAAAATTTCATTTCCAACAGTCAACAAAACATCTCTTGGGGGCATGCAGCCAAACATTGTTTCTGTTTCCCAATCTGGTGTTGACGTTTTTTTGTTAAAATCTAATGGAGTTGGTCGATCAACTTTAATTCCTCTTTTTTCTAACATGTTAGAAAAATCATCTAAAAGTTGATTTGCTTTATCAATGGTATCTTTAGTCCTTGGGCCAAATTTACCTCTCATATCACTGTCCTCAGGAACTTTAGCATCCAGAGCAGGTTCAGGTGCAGGAATGCAAGTACCATCAGCTTTTCCTACTATAACGTGTTTAAGTGGATCCCACTCATTCCAGCTATTAACAATGTTTTTGTTTTTACTCATTATAGATTATGCTTTTATAATATTGTGTTCAGGGCCAAAAGGGAATTTTGTAATGTTTTCAACTTCATCTTTTCCAATAACTAAAATATCATGCTCCCTATAACCACCTGCTCCTGGATTACCCTCTGGTATCATTATCATTGGCTCCATAGAAATCACCATATTTTCTTCTAATACTGTATCAATATCTTCTCTAAGTTCTAATCCAGATTCTCTTCCATAAAAGTGGGATAACATTCCAAATGAATGTCCATATCCAAAGGTTCGATATTGAAGATAGCCAAGTTCAGCAAATAGATCATTTAGTTCATGACAAATATCTGAACACTTAACTCCAGGTTTAATTAATTCTAAACCCTTTTTATGAACTTTAACGTTTGCTTCCCATGCTTTTAAAGAAGCATCATCTGCATGATCTAAAAACAATGTTCTCTCAAGTGCAGTATAATATCCTGAAATCATAGGAAAAGTATTTAAAGATAAAATATCTCCTTTTTTAAGTTTTCTATTAGTTTTTGGATTGTGGGCTCCATCTGTATTAACACCCGATTGAAACCAAACCCAAGTGTCCATATATTCTGCTTCTGGAAAAGATTTTGCAATTTCTCTCTCCATTCGATCTCTTCCTGCAATTGCAATTTCTAATTCGGTATTGCTTTCTCTAACATTATTGATAATTTCTAGACCTCCCAAATCAGCAATCCTTGCGCCGTTTTTAATTATCTCTATTTCTTCATCAGATTTGATCATTCTTAAATTCATTAAATCTTTTGCAACATTACTAAATACTGAAAAAATAAATATTGATCCTACTTTTTCTCTCATATCTAAAGAGATATGGTCATATTCAAGACCAATATTTTTTGGGGGCTCATCTCTTCCAACTATTGAAACAATAGCTTTTAAAAAATTATCTCTTTTCCAATCAGTATAAATCACGTTATCACAGTGAGATCTTCTCCATGGTTGACTTGCATCAATATTAGCTGAAATAGTTGAAATTTTATCTTTAGTTATCACGCATCCATAAGGTCTTCCAAACGAGCAATAAATAAAGCCTGTATAATAAGCGATGTTATGCATGGATGTTAAGATAATCATATCAAGATTATTTTTATCCATGACAGATCTTAAGTTAGATACTCTTTGATGATATTCTTTATTTGAAAAAGGTAGTTTTACCCTTTCTCCATTTTTAAGTGTAAAAAAATCTGGTCTTTCCATTTAATTTCTTTATATAATTAGTTTAAACCGATATGTCGTTTATTCCATCTCATAATTAAACTATAATAAAATAATGAAATAAATAAAAAAAAGCCGCCAATAATTGTATTGGTGTCAGGTACTTCGTTAATTCCAAATAAAGGTAACCACACCCAAAATATTCCACCAACAACCTCTGTTAAAGATAATAAAGTTAATTCAGCAGCGGGTATTGCTTTAGATCCTATCGAATAAAGAATTAAACCAAAACAAACAATTGTGCCATGTAAAGAAAATAACGAACTATTATAACTTGTTGAAAAGAAATCTTGATTTTTAGATAAAATTATTATTGTTGCAAAAATAAAACAAAATAAACCAGCAAAGGCAACTGTAGTAAATTTAGGAGTTTCTTTCCTCCATCTTAAAGTTACTGAAAAAACAGAAAAACCTACTGATGATGATATTCCAAAAACTAATCCAACTAGGGAATTTTCTCCAGTATTTCCAAAAGCCATAATGGCAATTCCAATAGTAGCAATAGCGATTGATATCCAAACATTTAAAGAAATTTGTTCCTTTAAAAAAATAAAAGCTAATAACGCAGTAAAAAATGGCATAGCAGCCAAACACAATAAAGTGATTGCCGCTGAAGTGTTTGTAATAGAATAAATAAAAGAAATCATTGCAATTCCAAGACCTGTTCCGCCAATGACTCCCGATTTGCCTATCCTTAAGTAATTTTTCCAAAATTTAGCTCCTTCCTCAAAATATAGATAAAGATTGAGAAGAAAAAAGATTGTTAGGCCTCTACCAAAAATATATTGCCAAGGCACAAGGTTAGGACTATCCATATAACGAACTACCAAAGGACCAAAAGACCATAAAATTCCTGCAAATAAAACAACTGGAACAGCAATTTTGGGATTTTTTAATTCAAGCATTGCGAGAGATTAATTCTAAAAATTTGGAACTACAACAAAATTTAGAAAGTTAATTTAAAATTATATTTGGGTAGTTGGGTAAGAAACAATCAATAATTTGACCCTTTTTAAACTTTGACTGCCCTCTTGGCAGCACAGCCCAAACATTTGATTTAACAAATGAGTTAATTCTAAATGATTCTTGACCTTTTAATAACTCAACCTCAAGCTTGCCATTTTTGGTATTTTTTAATTTACTTTTTATGAATCTTGTAAATTTATTTTTTTTTTCAAAATCATTTTTTAAAATAGCTTGGACTGGTTTTTCTTTTTTAATCCCTAAAATATTTTCAATAAATGGATATACAAAAAATCTAAAACATGCTGCTGATGAAATAGGATTGCCAGGAAGACCAAAAACAGCTTTTTGATTGATTTTAGCAAATAAAACAGGTTTTCCAGGTCTTATCATCACACTTTTAAAATAATGCGAAAGTCTAAATTGTTTCACAATACTTGGGACATAATCAAATTTTCCAGCAGAAACAGCACCAGATGTAATAATAATATTTGTTTTAGATTTTAACATTTGATTAATTTTAGATTTAAATAAATCAAGATGATGATCTTTTAAAATTCCGCCATTTTTAAAATTAAATAAGAAATTATCATTCAAAGATTCTATATAATTACTATTTGAGTTTCTAACTTTCCATTTCGGAATTTTATCTGAATTAGAAACCTCATTACCAGTAGAAAAAAATAAAATATTTATTTTTTTCTTAACTTTAATTTTTTTAATTCCTAGAGTTTTTAAAGCTAGAATATGATTGGGCTGAATAATTGTTCCTTTTTTAATTATTAATTGTTTTTGTCTATAGTCTGAACCTTTAAATCTAACATGGTCAAATTTATTAACTTTTTTATTAATAATAATAGATTGTGATTTTTCTTTGTTTGGATGAAAAATTATATGTTCAATTGGAATTATTGTATTAAATGGCTTTGAAATAATTCCCCCTGTCATTATTTCAATCGCTTCAAACTTTTGAATTTTTCTATTCAAAGGCTTATTACCAGCTGCTACCAATCCTACTATTTTAAAATGTTTTGGATTCTTTTTATTAATATCTTTTGTATCATTTGAATTAATTGCAAATCCATCAAAGGCAGCATTATCTTCTAAAGGGTGATAAGATGGTGATATGATATCTTTTGCTAAAACTCTATTTAAAGAATATTTTATATAAATTTCTTCATCTTGAATTTTAATTTTTGCTTTTTTTAAAATATTTTTAGCTTTTTGATAAGTTATCATTTAAAATTTTTTTTGCTTTTTTTAAATCATTTTCTGTGTTGATATTAAAGAAAGGATCCTTTTTTTCAAACGACATATTAATTGTTTTAACACCAATATTATTAGCCCATTTTTCAACTTTTCTTGAACCATTTTCTAGATCTTTTTCTAATTGATCAATTAAATCTAAAGACCATAAGCCAAAAATATTGTGTCGTTTCTCATCAGATTTTATAAAAAATAACTCACTTTCTTTTTCATTAATTTTATCAAAAAAACTATTCATTATCTCTTTTTTAAAAAAAGGTGTGTCAGAAGGAAAGGTGGCTATCCATTCATATTTTTTTTGATTATCTTTGACCCATTTCATTGCACTAAAAATTCCACCTAAAGGTCCAAGATTTTTTTTAAAATCACTAATTATTGTAATTTTTTCTGATAACATATATTTAATCGGATCATTAGCGACAATTATAACTTCCTTAAAATCATTGATAATTTCAGAAAGAATATGGTCAATAAGGATTTTATCTCCTAATTGTGCTTGGGATTTATCCTTTCCAAATCGCTTAGATTTTCCTCCGGCTAGTACTACAGGTAAAATTTTGTTATTATCCATTAATTAAAATATAAAACATTAACAATTGAATTAAAGATATTTAATGGACTTAAGAATTTTAGAAATAGCCTCTCATACTGATAACAACAAGGTTTTAAAAAACCCCACACATCAATCAAAAAACAAAAATCCAATTTGTGGTGATGAGATGGAAATAAGCCTAATTGTTAAAGATAACATAGTAAAAGATATGGGTTATCAGTGTAATTCATGCGTTTATTGTCAAGCATCTGTTAGTTTGTTATCTCGCAAGATACGAAATAGAAAGATTAGAGAAATCAATGAATTTGTTGAAAATGCTGAAAAAATATTTGATGATGTAAAAATAATATTAGACAGGAATTGGAAAGATTTTACAGAACTTTTAGATAAAAGTAATATTTCCAGAAAAGAATGTTTACTACTTCCACTTAAAACAGTTTTTAAAGCATTAAAAATTTAGAAATGATTAAGATTACAAAAAATATTTTTAAAAAAGCTTTAATTGCAGGTTTTTTTTCAGCAATAACAATTGGTGTATTAACAGTTATAACTTATAAAACAGTTTTTGGTTTGTTTATTGCAGGATCTTTTGGTTCAAGTATGGTTTTATTATTTGGTTTTCCCGAAAGCCCTTTTGCTCAACCTAAAAATGTTTTTTTTGGACATTTAATAACTGCACTAGTAGGCGTATTATTTGTTAACTTTATACCTTTACCAATTTATATTAGTATTGCTGGTGCAGTTGGAATTGGAATTTTTTTTATGATAATTTTAGATGTAGTTCATCCTCCTGCAGGAGGCAATCCTATAATGGTCATAATTGGAAGTGCTTCATTTGAATATTTAATTAATCCAATTGTATTTGGTTGTATATTGATTCTATTAATTGCAATTTTAGTAAATAAATTTTTATTAAAAAAAGATTATCCTATTAAAAAATAATGCATTCAAAATATAAAGTTACAAAATTTAAATCTGGAAATTCAAATCAAATTGATGATTTGATTTCTATAGAAGAGCCATTAGAAATTTCTTTAAAATTTAATCAAGAAAATAAACCTGTTACTCAAATATTGTCAATTACTATGAGAACACCCGGCAATGATGAAGATTTAGTGAGAGGTTTTTTGTTTAATGAACAAATCGTTAAAAAAATTGAACATATATCTTCCATTGAAAGTTTTGGAAAAAAAGTAGGTCAATATGATATTCAAAATAAAATTTTAGCGACTTTAAATAATTCTCAAAATATAGATATTACTAAAATTAAAAGAGATTTCTTAACGAATTCTTCATGTGGAGTCTGCGGAAAATCTTCGCTAGATGCACTTGAGATTATTAAAAAAGATAAAACTCTTTCTTCAGAACCTAAATTATCAAAAGAAATTATTATACAGTCTCCAGATATATTAAGAAAAAATCAATCTGAGTTTGCAAAAACTGGTGGCATTCATGCAAGTGGTTTATTTTTAAGTGATGGAAAACTAGTAAATATTAAAGAAGATGTAGGTCGTCATAATGCTTTAGATAAATTAATAGGTAATGCTCTTATAAAAGGTCAAATTGATCCAATAAATCAATTTATAACCTGCTCTGGTCGATTAAATTTTGAACTAATTCAGAAAGTTTTAATGACTAATATAGGTATATTAATCGGTGTTGGTGCGCCAACTAGCCTAGCTATTGATCTAGCGAATAAATTTGACATAACCCTAATAGGTTTCGTAAAGAGGGACAGTTTTAATATTTACACGAATAACAAAAAAGTTATTGTGAGTTAATTAAAAAAAAGGGTAATTGTGTCAAAAAATATTAGTAATTTATCAGGAAGAATAGGTTTAAAAGATAACTTATTTAAGCAAATCTCTGAAAATACGCTAAGCGAAAGTCCTAAAGACATTAAAGAAATTGCCAAAAAACATAATTTAGGTGTTTCGACACTTCATGGTGCTGAAAGTTTTTATGAATTTTTAAGACCTTCTCATAGAGAAAAAAAAGCTTTTGTATGTAATGGGAGTGCTTGCATGTGTGCTGGTACTCAAGACAAGTTAAAAGATACCTTAAAAGAAAAACTTGGTGATGATAAGGTCGGTGAAATGTTTTGTTTAGGACATTGTTATGAAAATAATGCCTTTCATTATGATGGAGAGAACTATGCTGGAAAAGATATAGAAAAAATTGATCAAATTTTAAAAGGTGAAGATATTAATCAAGAAAAATTTTTTTCTAAAAGTTATGCTACAACAAGTTTTTTGATGGATGACAAACTATCTTCAACTGAACAGTTTAAAGATCAATTAAGTAAATTTTTAAAAACAGACAAACAAAAAATTATTAAATCTTTACTAGACTCAAATCTTACAGGCAGAGGTGGGGCAGGATTCCCAACGGGTATGAAATGGGATTTTTGTAGTAAAGCAAAGGGAGATAAAAAATATGTCCTTTGCAATGCTGATGAAGGTGACTCAGGTGCATTTTCAGATAGATACTTATTAGAAGACCAACCATTAAAAGTAATTTTTGGTATGGTTTTGTGTGGAATGGTAATTGGAAGTGATGAAGGTGTATTATATATTAGAGGTGAATACCCTAAATCTATTGAAGCTATTAACGGAAGTATTAATGAACTCAAAAAATTAAATTTATTAGGTGAAAATATTTTAGGAACTAATTTTTCTTTTGATCTAGGTATTTGTATTGGTCAAGGTGCTTATATTTGTGGAGAAGAAACTGCTTTGATTGCGTCTATAGAAGGAAGACGTGCGGAAGTTGATGTAAGACCTCCTTTTCCAGTGACTGAAGGCTTGTATAAAAAACCAACAGTAGTTAATAATGTTGAAACTTTAGCTGCTGCAACTGGTATTTTAATAAATGGACCAGAAAAATTTTCTTCAATAGGAAATAAAAAATCTGCAGGAACTAAACTTGTTTGTCTTGATAGTTTTTTTAATAATCCTGGTGTTTATGAAATAGATATGGGGACATCAATGAGTAAAATATTTAATAAAATTGGTGGTGGATATAAAGAGCCTGTTAAAGCATTTCAAATAGGAGGTCCACTAGGTGGTGTTGTTCCTCTTAGTGAAATTAAAAATTTAAATTTAGACTTTCAAGAATTTACAGCAAAAGGTTTTATGCTTGGTCATGCAAGTGTTGTTAGTATTCCAAAAGATTTTTCAATGGCAGAATATATTCATCATTTATTTGAATTCTCAGCAGAAGAGTCGTGCGGCAAATGTTTTCCCGGAAGACTTGGATCATATCGAGGTAAAGAAATGTTTGATCAAGCTAAAAAAGGGACTGCTAAAATACCCCTTAAATTACTGAACGAATTGCTTATTACCATGCAAAAAGGTTGTTTATGTGCTCTTTGTGGAGCCATTCCCACTCCAATAATTAACATTCTT
>Ga0209425_10007177_pt1 | contig 10519 bp, 10 predicted proteins | sample COG_05_FD_184749 | JGI IMG/M metagenome (GOLD analysis project Ga0209425, IMG submission 184749) | Pelagic Microbial community sample from North Sea - COGITO 998_met_05 (SPAdes) (version 2) | ecosystem: Environmental > Aquatic > Marine > Neritic zone/Coastal water | place: Helgoland, sampling... | reverse complement strand
ATAGTTATATAGCCATTGCTATTTTGTTAGCGTTGGTTGTGGGTGCTATTCAATTTTTAATGGGTGTTTTTCGCTTAGGGTTTATCGTTAATTTTTTATCAAAACCAGTAATTACAGGGTTTACATCCGCAGCAGCGCTAATTATAGGATTTAATCAATTTAGAAATTTATTTGGAGTCGATTTTGTACGAAGCAATCAAATACAAGATGTACTTAAAGATGTTTTTAATAATATATCCACATTAAATATACACACAACAATAGTAGGTTTTATTGCCATTAGTATTATTATTTCTCTTAGGAAAATAAATAAGAAAATTCCAAGTGCACTTATTGTTGTTATCTTGGGAATTCTTACCATTAAATACTTAGGGAAAAGTTTGTCTGATATTGCTATCATCAAAGAAGTTCCATCAGGATTGCCTTCTTTTAGCATTCCAGAAATAGATTTTCAGCAGATAAGAGAATTGTTGCCAATTGCATTGACCTTAGTTTTAGTCGGATTTTTAGAAACAATTTCAATCGGAAAATCATTAGAATCAAAACAAGATGAATACAGAATTCGACCTAACCAAGAATTAATTGCATTGGGTTTAGGAAATATGGCAGGATCTTTATTCAAAGCATATCCTACTACATCCAGCTTTTCAAGATCGGCAATTAATCAAGAATCAGGAGGAACTACTGGAATGGCAGCACTTGTTTCTGTTGGAATGGTTGTTTTAACCTTACTTTTTTTAACGCCTATTTTTTACTACTTGCCCAAAACAGTTTTAGCAGCAATTATTATCGTTGCCGTTTTTGGTTTGGTACGAGTTAAAGATGCAGTTCAATTATGGAACGCAAATAAATTAGACTTTTCTTTATTGCTAACAACTTTCTTAGCTACCTTATTTTTAGGAATTGAATATGGCATATTTGCAGGAGTTGGGATGTCGATAATCATCTTAATTTTTAGAACATCAAAACCATACATTGCTGTTTTAGGAGCTGTTCCAGATTCAGATTTTTATAAGAATAGCGAACGATTTAAAAATGTAATTATAGAAGAAGATGTTTTAGTTTTTCGATTTGACGCACAATTATTCTTTGCAAATGCAAGTTATTTTAGAGACAATCTAGACGATTTGGCAGAGAAAAAAGGTGAGGCATTAAAATTGATTGTTATCGATTCAGAAAGTATTAATAGAATAGATAGCACTGGAGTTGAAATGCTAATAGAAAGAATAAACTACTATAAGAAAAAAGGAATTACAGTCTATTTCGCTGGTTTTAAAGGACCCGTAAGAGATACATTATTTAGAGCAGGAATCTTAAATAGTATAGACATCAATCACTTTTTTATGAACATTTTTACAGCAGTAAAATATTATAAAACAGGAGATAGAGATCATCAAATAAAGTATGCTGAATACATTCATCATACCTATAAATAAAGAGTAGAATTAATTATGAGAATTGAACAGATTTATACCGGTTGTTTAGCGCAAGGTGCGTATTATGTAGAAAGTAATGGAGAGGTCGCTATTATTGATCCGTTAAGAGAAGTATCTCCATATATGGAGAGAGCGGAAAAAGACAATGCAAAAATTAAATATATTTTTGAAACACATTTTCATGCAGATTTTGTTAGTGGCCACTTAACTCTTGCTAAAAATACAGGAGCAAAAATTGTATTTGGTCCAAATGCAGAAACAAATTATGAGGCATACACTGCAAAAGATAATGAAGAGTTTAAACTTGGAGATATCACCATTATTGCTCTTCATACGCCTGGTCATACCATGGAAAGTACTTCATATTTATTGAGAGATAAAATCGGTAAAGACCATGCGTTGTTTAGTGGAGACACACTTTTTTTAGGTGATGTGGGAAGACCAGATTTAGCGCAAAAAGTAGGCGTTTTAACAGAAGAAGATTTAGCAGGATTTCTTTTTGATAGTTTACGAACTAAAATAATGCCTTTAGCAGATGATGTAATTGTGTATCCAGCTCACGGAGCAGGTTCTGCTTGTGGTAAAAATTTAAGTAAAGAAACCTTAGGCACAATAGGCAATCAAAAGAAAGTGAATTATGCTTTGCGTGCAGATATGACCAAAGACGAATTTATTAAAGAAGTTACTGATGGATTGTTACCTCCACCAGCTTATTTCCCTTTAAATGTGAAACTAAATAAAGAAGGGTATCAGCATATTGATAAAATTATTGCTAAAGGAACAACAGCACTTTCTGTTGACGATTTTGAGAAAATCGCAAACGATACAGATGCCTTAATTTTAGACGTTCGCCATCAATCTGAATTTATAAAAGGGTTTATTCCACGTTCAATATTTATTGGAATTGATGGAGGATTTGCACCTTGGGTTGGAGCTTTAATTAAAGACATTGAGCAACCAATTTTAATAGTTGCACCTAAAGGAAGAGAAGAAGAAGTAATTATTCGCCTTTCTCGTGTAGGATTTGACCATACCTTAGGGTATTTAGACGGCAGTTTTGGTGCTTGGAAAGCAGCAGGAAAAGAAGTTGACACCTTAGTATCTGTTTCTGCAGATACATTAGAAAAAGAAATAAAAGAAAATAATGTACCCGTTTTTGATGTACGTAGACCAGGAGAATATACAAATGAGCATATTATAGATGTTCCTAGTACACCGTTAGATTATCTAAACAGCCATATCAATGAATTTCCTACAGATAGAAATTTTTATGTACATTGTGCTGGTGGTTATCGTTCTGTTATCGCATCTTCCATTTTAAAAGCAAGAGGAATTCACAATGTAATTGATGTAACTGGCGGATACAAATCAATTAAAAAAACAGGAATTTTAACCACGGAAAAAGTATGTCCATCAACATTAAAATAATATAAAATGAAAAAAATAGTTGTTTTATTTCTAGTATTAAGTTTAAGTTCTTGTAATAGTCAAGAAAAAAAAGCTACAACTTTTGAAGATGTTACAGTTGAACAGTTTCAAAATATGATTGGCAAAAACGGAGCACAACTAATAGATGTGAGAACTCCTGGAGAATATGAAAACGGACATATTAAAGATGCCTTACTGATAGATTATATGTCTACTGATTTTAAAGACAAAGCGTTTAAAGGTTTAGATAAATCAAAGCCGGTATTAGTATATTGTGCTTCTGGTGGTAGAAGTGCAAAATCAGCAAAAATGTATAAAGATGCAGGTTTTGAAAAAGTGTATAATCTTTTAGGAGGGTTTAGAGCTTGGTCTGCTAAAAATTTAGAAATAGAGAAATAATGGAGGCAAAAATATATATAGAAAATTTAAAATGTGGTGGTTGTGCTGCTACGATTAAAAAAGGGATTTCATCTATTGATGGGGTTTCAAACATCAACGTAAACGTAGATGAATCTTTAGTAGAAGTAACCACAAACAATGATGTTATTGGAGCCGTAAAAGTGAAACTTTCTAAAATGGGTTATCCAGAAGTAGGTGATGTAAATTCGTTTTTACACAAAGCAAAATCTTATGTAAGTTGCGCAACAGGAAAAATGGATTCATAATAATAACTAAAATTTAAAGTCATGACTAAAAATGTAGGTAGTATAGATAAAGTAATCAGAATAATATTAGCACTTGCCGTTACATATTTTGCTTATATATCTAAATTTGAAGCAGTTTGGATTGAATACGTTCTTTGGGCTTTTGCAATAATTTTATTGCTTACGGCATTAACAAGTAAATGCCCTTTGTTTTCAATATTTGGAATCAATTCATGTAAGATTAAAAAATAAAAAAACCCGATGCAATGCATCGGGTTTTTTATTTCTTTTTGTAACCAAATTTTCTCAAAACTTTAAAGTTACACCAACTAGAAAATTACGCGTTGCTTGTGGATAATATCCTGCACCGTCTAAGGTCGTTGTTTTGTTTGGAGCAGACCAAGTGTCATCATAGGTGTAATAATAACCTCTATCTACATATTCTTTATTAAAGATATTATTTATCAATCCTGTAAAAATAACTTCGTTAAAAATATTTTTAGGTTTTAAAACATAGGTGAAGTTAAGATCAGAAGTAAAATAGCTTTCTAAAACATCATTGCTAGAAACAGCACTTTGAACATTACTCATATATTGTTTCCCAACATATTTTGATAAGAATGAAAACTGCATGTTTTCTGATGGATTAAATACAAATGCATTTCCTGCAATGATCGCTGGTGAAAATGAAATTGCTGTGTTTCCTAAGTTTTTTAAATTACCATCGATAGAAGAAACAAAATCAGTGTTTTTATGATCACTGAATGCAATATTTGGTTTCAAACTAAATTGATTTGAAAATTGAATATCTGCCTCAATCTCTATTCCTAATCGGTAACTTTTCCCACTAGTAACTCTAATTGGAGCACCAACATTATCAATAGCACCCGTTAGTACCAATTGATTTTTATACAACATGTAATATACATTTGTGTTTAAGGTAAGTGATTCGTTTTTTAAACGCCAACCTAATTCGTAATCGTTTAAGTTTTCCAGTGTTGTAATTCCGTTTTCAAAATCATTTCTATTAGGTTCTTTATTTGCTACAGCAAAAGAAAAATACAAATGTTGCTCTTGGTTAATTGTATAAGTTGCACCAAATTTTGGATTGAAGAAACTAAAATTTTGATTTACATTGATTGGGTTTCTATCTGAAGTTAATCCAACAGTTGAGTAATTTACTTTTCTAATTTGCAAATCTGCATATGCAGTAAATTTTTCTCCTAAATTAAAAGTTGCTTTTGAGAAAACACTAAAATCATTTTTGGTAGAATTACTTTCGTAATAACGATCTCTAATGGTTGCAGTTGGAGCAAAATGTTTAGCCCAAATTACTTCACCAAAGTGTAAGTTAGAATAGTTACTGTACGAAAAACCAGAGATAATTTCTAAGTATTCTTTTTTATAAGTAGCATTAAAATTTACAACATAAAATTTGTTATCTAACCAACGACGAACTATCAAATCAGTTTTTCCGTTATTTGTGGCTACAACTAAATTTGCATACTCTGACGGATTTTTATTGGCCTTATATTGTTCAAAATACCCTTGGCCTTTGGTATAATTTAACCCGATGTTGGTAGACCAATTTTCATTCAGTTTTTGATTCCAATGCAATTGATAATGGTCTTGTTGATAATCGTCAACTTCATTTTCATACGTATATGGATTTTGTTTTCTATCAGCAGCTAATTGTGTTGCGTCAATTCCAGCCCAAGCTTGATAGGTTCTTTCTTTGCCTCCAAAAGTCAATGCTTTTATTAAAGTGTTTTCATCTACATACGAAGCTTGTAAAAAATACGATTTTAAATCTGTAAATGCTCTGTCAATATAACCATCAGAGTAGATTTTAGACAAACGACCTGCAATTTCTAAACTTCGACTACGCTCAGTATCCATTAAATTTCCTGTGCTAAATTTCACCGTATGTTTTTTAGTGTTGTAAGAACCAAAAGAATTTGAAATCTCGGCAAACGATTTTTCAGAAATAGCATCGGTTAGCATATTTAAACTTGCTCCAAATGCAGCTGTTCCGTTTGTTGAGGTTCCAACACCACGCTGCAATTGTAAACTTTGTGTAGAGGAGGCAAAATCTCCTAGATTTACCCAAAAAGTTCCTTGACTTTCAGCATCGTTATACGGAATTCCGTTAATGGTAACATTTACGCGTTCTGCATTTGAACCTCGAACATTCATATAGGTATAACCAACTCCAGCACCTGCATCAGAAGAACTGATAACAGAAGGCAAATAGTTCAATAAAACAGGAATGTCTTGCCCTAAATTTCGCTTTTCAATTTCTTCTTTTGTAATGTTAGAATGTGTTACTGGCGAATTTGATTTTACTCGAACTGCAGAAACCAATACTTCATCCAACATATTGTTTTCTGGTTGTAAGTAAAAATCTACAATCACATTTTGATTTGTAACTTTTACAATTTGAAGTTTTGATTTGTAGCCAATAAATCGGACTTCAATTTTGTGTGTTCCTTTTGAAAGATTTAATTGATAGTTCCCTTCAAAATCAGAAGAAGTTCCTTGGTTTGTGTTTTTGATGAATACTGTTGCGCTCGCTAAAGGTTGTTTGTTTTCGTCATAGATTTTACCTGAAACGGTAAAGTTTTGGGAGTTTACAAGCATGCTTGTAAACAAGAATAAAAAAAAGATGTTTTTTTTCATTTTAAAAAATTTTAAAACGAATAAAAAGAGGTAATTATTCTTGTATTGTTAATTGAATAATTTGTTTGTCATTACGAGGAGTTTACGACCTGGTAATCTCTTTTTAAGATTGCTTCTGATTAAAAAATCATCGCAATGACGGTTTTATAAATCCCTAAACAGCATTACCTGTTCTAGGTTCATTGGGTATGATCTCAGCCTTTATAAAATTTTTGAGTTTTTAAGTGTAAGTGTTGAGTTACTAAAACTGAAAATTTACAACTCATAACTAAAAAAAGCACCCCTTTATGAGAACGATGCAAAGGTAGAGTAGATTTTTGAAATGTGAAACAACAAATGTGTTTTATTCTAAACCTGGTTTTTTACGCAATGCTTTTTTTACAGAAATTTTCTTTTTGTTTTCTGCTTTCTTTCTAACAGAAGCTTTGCTTGGTTTTGTGGGTTTTCGTTTTTTTGGAATGATTAAACTTTGTTTTATCATCTCTAAAAAACGTTGAATTGCCAACTCTTTGTTTTTATGTTGACTTCTACTTTCATCACAGGTAAGTAGTAAGATGTTTTCTTTTGTGAGTCGTGTTGCCAAGTTTTTAAAAAGCAATTTTTTTTCTTCATCAGAAAACTCTGCCGAATTTTCTACATCAAAAAACAATTCAATTTTAGACGAAACTTTATTTACATGTTGTCCGCCAGCACCAGAACTTCTAGTAGCTTTAAAATTGAGTTCTTTAATGAGTTTTTCTGTGTTCATGTTTTTTTGTCACTTTGGTTTAATCAAAAGGTCTCGACTGCGCTCGACCTGACATTGATTACTTTTCTAAACTCTTTGAGAAAGAAGCTAGGTTTTTTCTGTTTGAAATGAGTTGATCAATAGCATTTACGGCTATTTTCAATCGAGTTTCTTTGTTGCCTTCTAATAAAATATATGGTCGGTTGTATTTTTTTAAGGCATTTTCAAACGCATCAAACATTTCTCTTCGTAATTCTGGTCTGTCGCGTAAATCGTCTTCTTCCCAAGGCGTATCTATGAAGGTTAATAAATACAAATCGTAGGTGTTATTCTTTGCTGCTTTGTCTAAAAGAGGATCTACAAATCCGCCATAATATTCTTCAGAATATACTTTAGTTTCTAGTAAATCGGTATCACAAATCAACACTCTGTCAGCTTTTTTAACAAGTTGATTTTCTAATTTCATTTGACCAATTGCTATCGGAAACAAATCATCCGCTTCACAGGTTTTTCGTTCGTTATTCCATTTTTTTTGCAAGTATTCTCGAGCGTATTCAGGTGCCCAAACGGTATGATAATGCCGAGCCAATTGTTTAGAAAGTGTTGTTTTACCTGTAGATTCTGGACCAAATAAAACAACTTTTATAATGTTTGCTTGTTGCTGTCTAAGCTTTTCTTCCATGCGTAATATCCTTGAAATGCGATGATTAAAAATATAGTAAATTGAATTCCAGAGAATCCTAATCCTTTAATAAAATATAACGGAATCGAAATGATATTCCCCGCAATCCATAAAGACCAATGGGCTAATTTTTTATTTGCCATCAACCACATTGCGGCAAAGAAAATTCCGGTTGTAAACGTATCAAAATAATCAGTAATTCGATCAAATTTATTAAAATACAAATAGACACACACTACAAATAGCGCTGTAAAGATAAAAATTCCTAACGCCTTGAGCTTGTCTTTTTTTGTGGTTTTTGTAATTTCTATAGGATGATTTCCAACTAAACGGGTCCACATATACCAACCATACAAACTCATAATTGTATAATAAATATTAATGATTAAATCGCCATACAAGGTAAACTGATAACAGATAAACACATAGATTGCAGTGCTAATAATTCCCGTAGGATAAACTAAAATATGCTCTTTTTTTGCATACCAAACTGATGCAATACCAAAAACTACAGCTAAGATTTCTAAAACAATATTAAGAGTAGTTGCTGTTTTGTAAGGTTCTAAGAAAAAGTCAAAAATATCTGACATTGTAAAGTTTTGAAGCGTAAAAATACTATATTTTGCCAGTTCGAGTGGATTTTTCAATTGAAATGACAAAAAAATTGTACCTGCCTACTAGGAGGTAGGTCGAGAACGATTTTAGCGTTTTGTCATTCCTGCGAAGGCAGGAATCTAAACTGAGATATTATGGATTCCTGTTTCCACAGGAATGACAATTAATCTTATTTTTTTAATGCCTCAAGAAAGTCTTCATCATTTTCAAAGGCATTTCCAATAACCACCAAATCTGCTCCGGCTTTGTAGGCCGTTTCTAATTGATATTTGGTTTTAATTCCGCCACCAATAAGTAAAGGAATAGTAAGATGCTCTGCAACCTCTTTTATGATTTTTTGTCCGACAGGTACTTTGGCTCCTGAGCCAGCTTCTAGATACATGAGTTTTTTTCCAGAATATTGACCAGCCAATGCCGTATTTACAATTAGATCAACATCGTTTTGAGATATCGGTTTTGTATGGCTAACTTTTTGAACTGCCGTTATGTTTCCACCATCAATTAAAATATACCCAGTCGGAATAATTTCTAAATCTGTTTTTTGTAAAATGGGTGCAGCTTTAATGTGTTGTTCAATTAAATATTCTGGATTTCTGCCAGAGAGTAAACTCAAAAAAAGTATTCCATCTGCCTTATTTGTAATTTGGTTGGCATCACCAGGAAATAAAACAATTGGCAAAGAGGAACTTTTTTTTAGAGCAGCTACTACTTTTTTTGTTTGATTGTTTGTGTCGGTGCTTCCACCTACAAAAATATGTGTACGATAGACAATTGTACCTTTACTAAAAAAGCAGGAATGTTTTTAAGAGTGATTTTTTCAGGATCAATTAAAACAGCGAGTAGTTTTTTGCCGTTATTTTTTGCCGATACAATGTCTTGATAAATATTCATATTAGATTTCAAAAATACGTCATTACGAGGAAGAATAACGAAGTAATCTATTTTTTAAATAAGAGATTGCTTCGTAAACTCGCAATGACAAAACTTAGCCACTCTGCAACTCGGAAACTTTGACCCTCTGTAACTTTTCTAAAAAGCATAGACACAAGTAAAACCTTCAAATTCTAGAAAATAGATACAGTAAGATTCAGTCTCATTTTCAAATCTGATTTCTCCAATTGTTCTTTCATCTTCAAACTTAAAATCATCAATATAAATGTGTTCTAAAAAGCGCAATTTTTTCTTTCCATAAATTTTATACAATGACTCTTTTGCTCCCCACACAATAGTTAGTTTGCTAATTAATGCCGTGTGATTTGCTATGGTTTTATACTCTTGAAAAGGAGTAAATTTATGTGCAATTTTTAAAATTTTATCACGCTGCTTTTCAATATCAATTCCAACAGGGCCTTCCTCAGAAACAATAATTCCAGTAAAAGTAAAAGAATGTGTTATAGAAATGTGTTTTCCGTTTTTTAAATGCGGTTTTCCATATTCATCATAGATTAAATCTGCGTCAACTAAACCAACCTTTTTTAATAAATGGCGTATGCTTAAAAAACCTCTTTGATGCAGTTCAGATTTCATAGCATCTAACCGCTCTTGATTTTTCTTTGTTAAACTTATGCCAATTGATAATTCTTCAATTGACTCTTCAATCTTCCAAATCAACACTTTAGTTGAATTATTAACAGTTATCGTCTTAAAAAGAGGCATAAATTTTAAAAGTTATTATGTAACTTTGCGGTTCAAAATTTTATATAAAAACAAATATAGTAATATGAGTACAAAAACAGCAACATACGTTCCGTTTAAAGTGAAAGATATCTCTTTAGCAGCTTGGGGAAGAAAAGAAATTGAATTAGCAGAAGCAGAAATGCCAGGATTAATGTCTTTAAGAGAAGAGTATAAAAATGCTCAACCTTTAAAGGGAGCACGAATTGCAGGATGTTTACACATGACAATTCAAACAGCTGTATTAATTGAAACTTTACAAGCATTAGGAGCAGAAGTTACTTGGAGTTCTTGTAATATTTTCTCAACACAAGATCAAGCTGCAGCAGCAATTGCAGATGCAGGAACAGCTGTATATGCATGGAAAGACATGACAGAAGAAGAATTTGATTGGTGTATAGAGCAAACGTTATTCTTTGGAGAAGACAAAAAACCACTAAACATGATTTTAGATGACGGTGGAGATTTAACCAATATGGTCTTAGATAGATATCCTGAGTTGGCAGCCGGAATTAATGGTTTGTCAGAAGAAACAACAACAGGTGTTCACCGTTTATACGAAAGAGTAAAAAACGGAACCTTACCTATGCCTGCAATTAATGTAAACGATTCTGTTACCAAATCGAAGTTTGAT
>Ga0209425_10007176_pt1 | contig 10519 bp, 8 predicted proteins | sample COG_05_FD_184749 | JGI IMG/M metagenome (GOLD analysis project Ga0209425, IMG submission 184749) | Pelagic Microbial community sample from North Sea - COGITO 998_met_05 (SPAdes) (version 2) | ecosystem: Environmental > Aquatic > Marine > Neritic zone/Coastal water | place: Helgoland, sampling... | reverse complement strand
GGGCGCTTATCAGCGTAATCGGCGTTCGAACCGATACAAGGGTGGGCCATGTTGTACGGTGACTCTTCGCACCACAACATGGGTCGTGTGTAAGCAGACTTGTATCGGTTCGAACGCTTGAAGGACCAGCACGCTCGTGGCGCGTGCGGGGCGGGAGCACGTTGTTGAATAGCACAAAGTGCGTTCGAAGCGAGGTCACCGCGCTTCACGTAATCACGTATTTGTTGTCCTGGTGGACTCTTTCCCCTCAGCGGTCCTGACAACCCTCAGGATCGCTGAGGGGAGATACGGTACACGTGAAGTGGGAATGTAGTCTACTGAAGACCTCGCTTCGAACGCACCTTAGGACAACGTGCTTCTGTTAGCTTGTAATTAAACTGAAGAACCATTTTCGTTTTGGAGGCAGATTTCGGCGGCGGTTAGCGGACGTTGGTGTCGTCACAAATTGCGGGCCGAATAATCCACTTGGCATTGGACCGTCCGAGCCCCCTCCACAGCCACCCCGCGCGCCACCCCAACCTTAAGGGCGCGTCAGGCTGGGAGAATAGTCGTCGACGTCGCGGCCCGGCGCTTCAACCGACGGTCTATCCCGCTCGAACCCGCAACCCACGCGGGGCGGATCAGAATCGGGGCGGACAAATTCAGATACCTTCTGTTTATCCCCCGACAGTGTCACCCGGCGGGGCCGATGGACCTCTCGTCGCTCCCCGCGCCGCTGCGCACGCTCCTCGATGCCCCTCAGGACTGGATGGAGGACGGCGAGAAGGTCAGCGGGGAGATCATCCTGCGCTCCGACGGCACCTGCATCGGCGCCGGGGGCAAGAAGGGCAAGTGGAGCTTCCCCAACGCCGTGACGGAAGAAGGTGCCCTCATCGTCGAGGCGACAATCGGCGGTGTCGATCACACGATCCGCTACGACGTGCCGGACCAGAAGAAGGGCGGTCGCCTCACGGGCGTGGTGCTCGAGCCCGAGCGTGAACCCAGGCCCCGATGCCGCGCGCGAAAGGACTACGTAGCCATGTCGAGCGGCTCCTTCAAGCTCGGCGCCGACGCCGATTCCGAGGGCGTCATCGTCGGCATCTACCAAGAGCCGAATAAAGACCTCGCCACGAAGCGAATGCGCGCGCGGCAGGCGTACGATCACGTCACCGGCGAGATGCCACCGCTCGACATTGGATTCGAGCGCACCAGCCGGGTCTTCGGCTCCGGCATCTGCTTCTACTGGATCCTCGTCAGGGACTACGCAGTCGCAATGGTATCATTCACCGTGCTCTCTTTTTGGTACTACCACATGATTCGCACCCGGACGGAACAGAACAACACATCCGTCGAACGGCTCCCAGGGCTCTCCCGCGCGTCCCTCGGCGCGCTGCTGATGTGGGGTAACCAGCAAGCGCAGGAAGGGTACGTGTTCACGGACGAGGACCGCGACGGCATGCTCGCCATCTCCGTCCTCGACACGCTGATGATGTTCGCGCTCGCCGGCGTCGCGCTCTACCACTTCTTCCGCAAGAAACGCGCCCGGGACGAGGCTGACATGAACTCCATCACCATGGACGACTACAGCATCGTCGTCGAGGACCTCCCGACGGACGTCACCGCGGACAGAATCCGGAAACATTTCGAGAAGTTTGGAGTGGTGAACGAGGTCGTCATGGGCTACGGTGAGTTTCTTTTTATTTCCGTACAGGCAATTAGACTGACGACGACGTGTTTTTCAAACAGACCTCCGCGAGATGATGGCGCTTCGCCGGAAACTTCTGGACCAGGAAGGTAACCAAGAAATGCTCGAGTGGATGCTCAAAAGGGCCAACTCCATGCTGGGCATCGACGACGACTTCAACAAAGACAAATGGGTCAAGGTGTTCGAGCACAGAGCCGGCGAGGGCGTCGTTTTGGACTTGGGCGCAAACGCGATAAACGAGATGTTCGCCCGAACCAAGATTTGGAGGTTCGACTACGCCGACCAACCCAGGGCGTACTACGCTCGGCACGGCGACATCACCAACGACTTCGACGCGTACGCCAACATGCTGCGGACGTGGTCGGCGCGTGATAACGTCCCGGGTGAGGATTTCGAGATTTACGGCTCCGAAGATGACCTCAAAAACGCTCAAAACCCGTGGACTGAACACGCCGCCGACGCCGCCGGCGTCGGTTTCCCGCGCGATTCAGGCGCCACAAATGCCCAGCCCGGGATGTACGCGTGCCTCCCGGACTCTGCCGAGTATCGAACCCACGGCAGGGGAGATACGACGTACGCGTTTTACCTTCCCTCGTCGCCGGTGCTCTTCGGAGAACCGGTTGCGTACAAGCCGCCGCCGTCGAAATACTCCCTCACCGCGTTCAGTAACGCCATAACGCCCACGAAGAGCGTGTTTTACACCAGCGGTACGTTCAGCGTGCGGTCCCCGGAGGTGATGAAGGCGCTGTTCAAGACCAAGGCGCAGAAACGGGAAGAGGCGGTGTCGCGAATCCAGCGCAACTACAGGGCGTACAGGCAGCGCCAACTGTTTAATCAGGAGGAGGCTGATAAACTGGTGCAGGCGAAGAAGCTGTCCATGTCCCAACGCGCCGCCTCGATGGCGAAGCGCGCGAAGAACGCCGCGAAGAACACCGCCGTGAGCGCCGTCAAGAACACCGCGGGTAAGGCGGGTAAAGTCGCGGGCAAAGCCGGGAATGCCAAAATCGGAGTCCTCAAAAAGTTTCGACCCGACGACTTCAACCCGGACAAACTCCGGGAACGCATCGCGAACACCGCCGAGTCCGTCAAGGAGACCAAGGCGACGATCGAAGCGCGCGCCAAGGAAGGGTACACGGTGGTCAAGGCGTGGGTGGTGTTCGAGGATGAGCAGAGCAGGTTCGACTGCATGGACCTCGTGGTGAAGAGCGAGGAGGAGGTCCGGATGAACAAAAACGGCACAGCCGCAGCCGCCGCGGACGACGTGTGCGTCTTCGAGGGCCACAGGATCAACCCCAACGCGGCGCGCGCGCCGTCCGATACCATGTGGGAGAACCTCGGGTACTCGAAGAAGCAGGCGGGACTCAGGACGTGCCGATCGCTCTTCGTGCTCTTCGCTTATTTGGTCTTCAACGTTCTCACCGTGGCTGTTGTGCAGTCGCAGATTAAGAATCTGCCGCCCGAGGCCATCTGCGAGGAGATCGAGAACGGGCTGGTGGACAACCTGCACTGCTCGAAGATTTGGGACGTGGAGAGCACCAACGCCACGGTCGCGGCACTCGCCAAGCGCGGGCTCAAGGCTATGCAGAAGCCGCTGATCACGCTGAACCAGTGCGACGTGTACATGGACTACAAACTCTTCTCCGGAGACGCGACGCCTTACTACGATTACTACAACGGATCACACCCGCTCGCGCCGACGCCTACGGCACTGGAGAACGCGATCGTGGCGCAGGAGGCAAAGACAGTTGCTGATCCGAACCCCGTGGGTATGGATCCAAATTCCTTGATCGACGAGTGCGCCGCCGCGGTTTGCATGGCGTGCTACTGCTCGGATTACGTCGCGGAATCCGACGACGACACGTACTGCATGAAGTACTCGATGGACAACATCATGCGCGCCTTGTTCGGCGGCGTCGCGACGGTCATCGCGGCGGTTCTCAACGTCCTGGTCAAGACGCTGTCCATCTGGCTGTCGGAGAAGGAGCACCACCACAGCTACACCGACTTTGAGAAGAGCGTCACCTGGAAGATCATGTCCGTGATGATGCTGATCATGGTGCTGCTGCCCTTGTTCATGACTGCGAACATTCCGGCCGCAAGCCTCGGTTTCTTGTTCAACGGTGAGCATAAAGACTTCTCCCCTTGGTGGTACAGCGAGTTCGCGACCAAGTTTCAGCAAGTCGCGTTCATCAACGCCTTCTCCTTGCCGTTCTCCATGGCCAGCAAGGTGATCGTCTTCGAGCTCAAGCGCCGGTTCCTGGCGGGCGGCGTGAAGACGCAGACGCAGCTGGACGAGCTGTACACACCCCCGCCGTACCTAATCTCCGAGCGCTACGGCATGTTCACGTCCGCGGTGTTGTACACACTGATGTTCTCGTCGGGTATGCCGCTGCTGTACCTGATCATGATGGTCATGTGCGGCATGCTGACGCTGGTCGACCGCGTGGTGTTGCTGCGGTTCAACGCGAGGCCGCCGAGGTACACCGGCAAGCTCTCCGTGATGTTAGTGCACAGCGTCCCGGTCGGTATCCTCCTCCACCTGCTCATCGCCGTGTACATGTACGGGGAGAGGGACCTCCCTTCCTACACGCACATGGGCGGAAAAACCGGAAAGTGGGGCGACGGCACCGGCGTCGCGCAAGACGACCACCAGTTCGACGTCGCCGCGCGCATCGCGCGCCTCAACGGCTTCATCCCTTTCGTTGGCTTCATCGTGTTGGGCGCGAGTTTCCTCGTGGCGTACGCGGCGCTGGTCTATGCGAAGATGAAGCAGAAGGGCGAGGGCGACGCCAACATCGACGAGGATTTGCCGCCGATCACGCAGGTGAAGAAGGCGAAGCAGATTTCTGGTCTGTCCACGTACTCGATCACCGCGCACCCGGAGTATCAGGCTCTGTTCCCGCCCGGTAACCTGGTGAGCAAGTCTCTGTGAGACGGAGGGGCAGGCGGGCGGAGGGTCGTAGGAGTGGGGAAGGAAGTTTCCCACGGTTTCGAGATTGCTTTTATTTTATTCGAGAAAGTTGTCAAGTATCGCCGCGGGGCTGGTCTCGACGCACGCGCCTCCTTCATCGCCCTCTCACTCGCTCTCTGTTGATGGTATAACGCCTGGATAGGAATGCTTGATGATGATGCTACCAACTACTATCTATCCAGGCGTTAGAAACAAAGATCGATGCCTCTTTTCTACGTACAGAGAGCGAAGGAGAGGGTGATGAAGAAGACGACGTCCGAGCCCGACTCCGCGGCGCTCTCAGCGCGGTGCCATCGCTCTGCTGCTATTTACCACCGGGGCGTGCACGTTGGGTCTTCCTTTTTGAGCTTTAAAGGAAAATCTTCTCAAAAAGGAAGACCATAAACGCATTAACTGAAGCACAGATTGAACGCCTCGGTGAAAAACATGACGCAAGTACAGTATTAAACCAGCACCTTATCAAGCAGAGCGATAGCGTGCGCTCAGTCACCCGCTCACTGCGACAGCACCTCCTTCGTGTACCTCCACGCGTTGCTCCAGATGGGCTGGCACAGATCGATCGGCATCCGTTCCTGCTTGTTCTTGCGGTGCCTGTCCGCGCCGTTCAGCAGCAGCAGGTTCACAATCTCCACGTGGCCCCGCATCGACGCCCAGTGCAGCGGGGTGTTATCTCCGAGGTCAAGCGCGTCCACCTCGGCGCCTTGCTCGAGGAGAAACTTGCACGTCTGGAAGTGCCCGTTGTGCGCGGCTCGGGACAGCGGAGTATCCTTCATGATGCCGCACTGCTGGATGTCGGCGCCCTCGTTGATGAGGAGCTCGCAGCAGGAGGTGTGGCCGTTGCCGGCGGCGAGGAGCATGGGGGGATCGCCGCAGTGGTCAGCCTCGTCGAGGGGCGCGCCCTGATTGTGTTCGTGAGTGAATGGGTGGGTTCGGTGACGTCAGGATGGGTATCGGGTAGTGTCGGCTCCCGATGTATTCTCATGAGAAGCAAGGGATGATGCGTGGATTCGTGGATATATACCTCGTTGATGTGTTCCTTGACCCAATCGTAGTACCCGTCGCAGCAATCTCGCCAGATGTTGGACTTGTCGGGGATGAACCTTCCGCTCTGCGTCGGTGTTGGCGTGCGTGAGTGTTGGGACATCGGTCAGCTCGGTGGTCAATTCGTGGTCGTGTAGAGACGAAACGGTGATTCGAGGGCGTGAAGACGGGCGTTGAGTCGTGGATACTCCCACGCCGCGGGCGCCTCGGGGCGTCCGAACCCGAAATCCCTTTCGGCGGAAGCCGGGCGGTTCTCGCGACGACGCGGGCGGGTTCGTTGGGCGCGAAGCGAGGGACGCACCACGAGGTCGAATGGCATCGCGGCTGAATCCCTTTACGCACGCTCGAGTTGAGTGGTCGCCGGGAGGTCAAAGAGCGGACGTGCGCGCTCGGGGAAGTGAGGTCGCGGCTCCCACCCTCTCGTTGCTTCGACAGTTCCGAGGAGCCCCGCGCGGGAGAAAACGCTCGGGAGGCGGGCGGTCAAAAAAGTCAAAAGCCGCTCGAGAAAAAATCTGCCGGCGCGTTGCCAAAGGACCCCAAAAGTAACATCTCAAAAGCGTCAAACCTAGGAGCGCGCCCCAACGATGGCAGGGTTGCTTCGTTCCGCCGTTCGCCGCGGGTTCGCATCCGGCGGTGTCCTCGGACAGTCGCGCGCGTTCAACACCCGCGCGTCCGTCATCCTCGCCGACACAAAGTTCCACTACCAGGACCTCTACGAACCGTCCGCGCCGAAAGATGTGCCCTGGAGGAAAATCACGGGCGACCACGTCAGCGTGGTGGAGGCTGCCGGGCGGTCGGTGCTCAAGGTGGAGCCCGAGGCTATCCGTCTGTTGGCGCAGGAGGCCATGACAGACATCGCCCACCTGTTACGACCCGGCCACCTGGCGCAGCTCTCGAAGATCCTCAAAGATCCAGAAGCTTCCGACAACGATCGCTTCGTCGCGGTGAGTTTACTTTTAATTCTTCCTGTATGGGCAATTAGTATGACGTCGTGTTTTGTGTACAGCTCGAGCTCCTCAAAAACGCCAACGTCGCGGCGGGGATGGTCCTCCCCGGATGCCAGGACACCGGCACCGCCATCGTCAGTGGCAGCCGCGGTCAACTCGTGTGGACCGACGGCAACGACGAAGCGATGATCTCCAAAGGCGTCTACGACACCTACGTCCAGCGCAACCTTCGATACTCGCAAGTCGCGCCGCTCACAATGTTCGACGAGAAGAACACGGGGAGTAACCTCCCGGCGCAGATCGACCTCTACGCCAAAGACGGCGACGAGTACCACTTCCACTTCATGGCCAAGGGCGGCGGCAGCGCTAACAAGACCTTTCTATACCAGGAAACCAAGGCGCTCTTAAACCCGGAGCGGATGGTTCAGTTTCTGGAGGAGAAGATCAAAACGCTCGGTACGTGCAATTAGATTCTTCATGTATGGGCAACGTGACTGACGTCGTGTTTTGTGTATAGGCACCGCGGCGTGCCCGCCGTACCACCTCGCCTTCGTCGTCGGCGGCCTCTCCGCGGAACAAAACTTGAAGACTGTCAAGATGGCCAGCGCGAGGTACTACGATAACCTGCACACGTCCGGTAACGCGCACGGCCGCGCGTTCCGGGACGTCGAGATGGAGAAACAGATCCACGAGTTGACGCAGACGATGGGTGAGTTCATTTTCATTCTCCCTGTATAGGCAATTTGACTGACGTCGTGTTTTGTGTACAGGCATCGGAGCTCAATTCGGCGGCAAGTATTTTTGCCACGACGTGAGGGTCATTCGCCTCCCACGGCACGGTGCGTCGTGCCCCGTGGGCCTCGGCGTGTCGTGCAGCGCGGACAGGCAGGCGCTCGGTAAGATCACCCGCGACGGTGTCTTTCTCGAGCAACTGGAGACGGACCCGGGCAAGTACCTCCCGGACGTGGTGGACGAACACTTGGAAGAGGTGAGTTTATTTTGATTCGCGTACGGGCAATTATATTGACGTCGTGTTTTGTTCACAGGATGGACCCGTCGTGGACGTGGATCTGACGCGGCCGATGGCGGAGGTTCGCGAACTGCTCTCCGCGTGTTCCGTCAGCACCAGGCTCAAGCTCACCGGCCCGCTCATCGTCGCGCGGGACATCGCGCACGCCAAGATCAAGGAACGACTCGACGCGGGTGAAGAGATGCCGGGATACATGAAGGACCACGCCGTGTACTACGCCGGCCCGGCTAAGACGCCGGATGGAATGGCGAGCGGATCGTTCGGCCCGACCACCGCGGGGCGCATGGACTCGTACGTGGATACCTTCCAGGCGGCGGGCGGGAGCATGGTGATGCTGGCCAAGGGTAACAGGAGCGCTCAGGTGACGAGGGCGTGCAAGAAGCACGGCGGGTTCTACCTCGGCAGCATCGGCGGCCCGGCCGCGATTTTAGCGCAGAATAACATCAAGAAGGTTGAGGTTCTGGAGTTTCCCGAGCTCGGCATGGAGGCCATCTGGAAGATCGAGGTTGAGGATTTCCCCGCGTTCGTCATCGTGGACGACAAGGGGAACGATTTCTTCAAAAAGTGGCAGACCTAGGCGAAGAGACGGTACAAGTACACGGACCGAGTGTGATGAGTTGTCAGTGAGTCGTTTACGTTGAGTTCTTATGAGTATCGAAATGAATGTCATACGCTAAGTTGAAGCTACGGGTCACGAGCCGCGTCTCGAGTTAGGTCCGTCTGTCGTTTGTATGCGTCGGCGGCCGGGTGCGGGATGGATGCGCAAAAACATCCTTATACGTTTATCCCCGGTCGCGTCATCGAAACAAACTGCCTGACGTCCCACACGGCGCGCTCGTTCGCTAATTTTTGAATACTGTAATTGAGTACTGCATTCATCGGCCACCCTCGCGGCCGCCCCAGGCGTTCACCCACTGCTGCGCGTCAGCCGCCCGCGTGGCCTTGGCGGCTCGATGCTTTCGCATGTAAGATTGGTGCCTCTCTTCCGCATCCGCCCAAGACTGGAACTCGAGCACCTCCGTGACCACCTCCGTATCGTCGCCGATGGAGGAGGAACACAGCTGTGCGATGGACGCGTCCACCGCGGCGCGTTGGTCTTCGTCGACGACCCACACCGCGGACTTGTACTGCGCCTTTGGCCTACGCTTGAACGCTCTGCTTCCCGACACGTCCCAGAAGTGAACGAGGAGTTGCTCGTACGTGAGGACGGCGGGGTCGAAGGTGACGCGGATTGCCTCGGTGTGCCCGTCGCCGTCGCACACGCTGTCGTAGGTGGGCGCGGGGGTGTCACCGCCGGTGTATCCCACCCGGGTGGCCACGACGCCGTCGAGCTCGCTGAAGATGAGCTCGGGTTTCCAGAATCATCCGACGCCGAAGTACGCGACGCTCGTCGTCTCGGGCGTCGTCTTGGACGATGGGACACATCGCGCGGTGACGCCGACGCGATGCGAAGACGCGCGGGCTTGGCGGCGCGCGGGCGCGACCGTCGGTACCGACTGGGCCAGCGCTGACGCCATCTCGGCGCGTGCAAAAGTGATGATAACTTTCGGAAAGCCGAGAGCCACGAGTCACTCGGAGTGAGCGCACAGCACGACGCCATGTCGGCCGCTGCGATGCGTTCTTGTCTCCTCGCGAGCGTCGCGAGGGAGTTGCGGCGCGTATCTTCCCGTCCCTCGCGGCACAGGGCGCGGGTGGTTCCGGTCAGATGGAGGACCAGATGTCAGATGTCGACGTCGTCGTCGGTCGAGGTGCGGGAGACCGAATCCTTCGGCGACGTGGACGCGCAGCATCGTATCCTGAGGCTTCACGCACCGCGCGCTGACGTCCACTACGTCGTCGCGGGCGACGACGCCGCCCCCGCGGTGTTGATGCTGCACGGGTTCCCCGACAACCACGCCACGTGGCGGGGACAGATCCCACCGCTCGTCAAGGCTGGCTATCGGATAATCTGCCCTGACCTGCGCGGGTACGGTCGAAGCGGCAAGCCGGCCGGCGTGGACTCGTACGGCCCCGTCCCCGTCACCGACGACCTCGCCGCGCTCCTCGAACACGAACGCGTCGACAGGGCGCGCGCGGTCGTCGGGCACGATTGGGGCGCGGCGGTCGCCTACGCCTTCGCGGCGAGGCACCACGACAAACTCGAGAAACTATCCATTCTCAACGGAGTCCACCCTTCCATCTTCCTCGAGCACGTGCTGTCCAACCCAGTGCAGTTCCTCAAGTCCTACTACATCGGCTTCTTCCAGTTGCCGATGCTCCCGGAAGCTGTGGTGTCCGCGGCGGACTTTGCCATCCTCCGACTCATCTTCGCGGTGGACCCGGCTTCGCCGCTACCGAGGGAAGAAGCAGACAAATTGATCGAAGCTTGCGGACGGCCCGGCGCCATGCAGGCGGCGCTGAACTACTACCGAGCCGCGGGGCCCATGCATAACCTGTGGAACGATGTGGGGGTGTGCCGCGTGCCGCTGCAGGTGCAGTGGGGCGCGAAGGACAGGTACCTGGAGGAGAAGATCGCGATACCGAACACCGATGAAAAACAATTCGCTCCGCTGGCGGTTCCGTCCTCGCTGGTCAGGCACCCGAACGCGACGCACTGGGTGCAGTGGGACGAACCGGAAGCGGTGTCCGACGCCCTCATCGAGTTCCTGAACGATGAGTGATCATAGTCTACCCGTAATAGAGACGACTCGTCGTATGAATAGTCAGTGCTAAGGAAGCAGTTCGTCCAACGATACTTTTCGATCCGGGAGGTAAAACTCGGCGCTGACCGGTATCATGTCCACCGGTCCGCCCCTCGCGTCGCCGTCCACGCCCAAGTACCCCCCGTTATCCGCCACGAGCGCCTT
>Ga0209425_10007175_pt1 | contig 10520 bp, 10 predicted proteins | sample COG_05_FD_184749 | JGI IMG/M metagenome (GOLD analysis project Ga0209425, IMG submission 184749) | Pelagic Microbial community sample from North Sea - COGITO 998_met_05 (SPAdes) (version 2) | ecosystem: Environmental > Aquatic > Marine > Neritic zone/Coastal water | place: Helgoland, sampling... | reverse complement strand
ACAAGAGGATTTACAAAAACTGAGTGAACTAAAATAACTAAAGATGCTAAAGATGCAAAAGCTGCAAAAACTCTAATATGACCAACTCTAGATATAAGAACAGTAATTGTTGATGTACCAATAAAGTATCCAACAAAATACCCAGACATCATAAAACCAGTTGATGCTAAACTAAATTTTTCTTGCACAGCTCTTACACCAAGTAGCGAGCCTTGAAATCCATAGGCCATCATTAAGAAGCCCATACCTAAAAATAATGCCCAAGAATTCTTTAAAACTTTATTCATAAATTAGACCCTACTTATTTGCGATCTACTTGTAAATTAAGTCTTTATTGTGACTGATTTAAGAGTTTTTTAATTTGATGAAAGAGTGGACTGCAATCGCAGTAATTATGACAACTCCACCCTGTATGGTTTCAATACTAGGCTGTTCTTTAATGATTAGCCATACCCAAATTGGTCCAATAATTGTCTCTAATAAGAAGAATAAGTTAACTTCAGCAGCAGGTATGAACCTAGGAGCTATGGTCACTAATACAAAAGGTATAGCAACACACATAATACACATTAGTGGGACTATAATTAAGTCACTGTTAATTAATGCAAAACTTTCAATGAATAGTAGAGCAAATAGAGCCACTATTAACTTACCAACAACAGCTGCAGGGATTAGGTTTTTGTCTTTTGCTGATCTAATAGTGACCGCACCAACAGCTAAACCTAAGGCAGTTACTAAGCCCAGAATGTCACCATAAAAATTACCAATTTGTATTGAGTCATAGAAAATATATATTGCTGCAGTGAATGTTACAAATATTGTGATCCAAGTTTTTCTATCGGGTAATTCCCTTAAAAATATAGCACCAAGGAAAGCAGATAGCATAGGTGCCATAGCAATCATAACCAATGTATTTGCAACATTTGTATTTTGTATAGATACAACGAAGGTAATGTTTGTGACAGAAAAAGTTCCTATATAAAGCACTCCATGATATCCACTTGATAAAAGCATTTTAAAGAAATTTAATTTATAAATTATTAACATACCTAGAAAAACAGTAATAAAGGGAATTACTCCTCGATAAAAAACTAAACCCCAAGTATCAACATTAGAAAGTCTAATAAATAAAGAGTCTGGAGTGATAAACATTACTGCAACAAACGCTAATAAAGAACCTTTTTGTTGTTCAGTTAAATTTTTCATGCTCCTAATTCTTTCCAAAAAACTTTAGCAAGATTAATTCCAGATAAATCAAATAGTGTTTTTAATCCAGTAGGTGAAGTTACATTAATATCTCCATTAAGTTTTTGATCAATAAAATCAATACCTGCAAAATAAATATTTTCTTTTTTTAAATCTTTTGCAATTAAATTTGATATCTTTTTTTCTATTTTAGTTAATTTAATATTAATAGGTTTTGCACCCTTACTCATATTACTTAAAAAAGATCCTTTTTTAGGAACTCTTGATATTGCACCACATACTTTTCCATTGATTAAAAAAACTCGTTTATCTCCTTTATTAATTTTGTATAAATATTTTTGACACATAATGTGATCATGTTTTTTTATAAATTTTTTAATAAATTTTAAATTTAAGCTATCTAATAAGTGAATATCGTTACCACTATAGCTGTGAATAGGCTTTATAATTACTTTTTTATGAGTTTTAAAAAATTTTTTAATTTCATCAATATTTTGAGTGAAGATAGTGCTTGGCATTAACTTTTGATATTTAGCGGAATAAAGTTTTTCAGAGATATTTCTTATTGATGTGGGATTGTTAATAATTTTAACCTTATCTTTGATAGTATCTAAAATATAAGTTGCTGAAATATACTCAAGATTAAAAGGAGGATCTTGACGAATTAGGATATATTTACAATTCGAAAGATCTAATTTCTTTTTTTTTAATATCTTAAAGAACTTTTTTTGATTGTAATTAAATTTAATAAAAAATCCTTTGGCAACTACTTTAGAATTGATTATCGATAGATCTTTAGGGTCATAATAAAATATTTTGTACTTTTTACTCTGAATTTCATGAGCTAGAAAAATACTTGTATCTGTAGTAAGGTTTAATTTAGAAGGATGATTTCCTTGAATAGCAATTATTTTATTTGTCATATAAATCATTTAAATTTTCATTTTTAGAAAATTCACTAATCATATGATCTGCGTTTGTTGTTTTATTATCAATTATTTTTTCTAAATGACTCAAGTAATGTTTTTCGTTATATCCACCTTTACCAATTATATCTCTATTTTCTAAGCCTTTTTTCGAAATTTCTAATAGTGTCGATGTCCAATAGAATAAATCTTTGCCCATCAATTCTGTATTAAAACCTTTTTTTGGAGCTTCAAGATATGCATTTATAATTTTATTTTTATCCCATTTAGAAATTAAATCATATGCTTCATCTAAGTTTCCATATAAAATTCCAGTATTGAAAGCAGGTCCAGAACACAAGCATTCCCATCCACATGCATCCATTGATCTAAGTTCTATGTATTTTTTTAATCTATTTTCTGTGAAGATTGTACTTAAGTGAGTAGTCAAATCATTTTCAGTAGGTAGTTTATTTTCTAATTCTTTAATTTTACCATTCATAAAATCTGAAAATAAATATTTTTTTCCAGAAATATATTCGTTATCATTTTGAATAAATAATATTGGGAAATTTATTGCAAAATCTGCATATTTTTCAAAATTCATATTTTCAAAAAAAGCTTCAGGCAATCCACCTCTAGATGTATTTTGCCAAACCTTAGACCTATAAGAGAGATAGCTACTATTCTTTTTTTCTACGATTGATGAGTTTGCAAATAAAGCAATTGAAATAGGAACAATAGAATTTGCTACCTTAAACTTTTTAATAAAATCTTTTTCAGAACTGTAATCTACATTAAGCTGTGTCCCACAAGTTCGGTACATCATGTCTAAACTTAATGCACCACCGTTGGGCATATCTTTTGTCATTACCTCGTATCTTTGTTTTGGATTGTTGGGTACTTCTGAAATTTTAGAAATTGGATCAAATCCAGCACTTACTATTTTTAAATTTAGTTTTTTAATAATTTGCTTAATTTCAAACAGGTAATCTTGGGACTCTGAGCACGCTTCGTGAATGTTATTTAGTTGGTCCCCTGAAAGTTCAATTTGATTTCCTGGTTCCAAAGTAATACTTTTTCCACCTTTTTTAAGACCAATAACATTTTTATTTTCGAAAATAGGTTTCCAGCCAAATTCATATAAGCCTTTGAACATTTTAAGAATTGTTGGATAATCAACTCTTTTATTCTTGTTTTGATCAAATAAAAATTTTTCATGCTCGATACCAATTTTAAAATTTTTAGTCTCTCTGATACCAGATTTAAAGTAATTTATAATATGTTCTTTATGAGTAATCATTGAAATATATATAGTGATATAAAGATTAATTTAAAGTTATTTAAGTAAACTTTGCTCTACTTATTTTAATTTCCTGAAGCAGTACTTAGTAAAGATAGTTGTGTTATCTTATCATCACCCAGGATATCTATTGGCTTTACAGGGTAGTCACCAGTGAAATAATGATCTGTTAATTGAGGGTAGGCATCGTTACGTTTTTTAAAGCCTATTGCTCTGTAGAGTCCTTCAAGTGATAAAAAATCTAGGGATTTAGCACCAATATATTCACAAATTTCTTCATTTGTTTTATTTGCTGCTAGAAGCTCTTTTTTAGTTGGTGTATCGACACCATAAAAATCGGGATATTTAATTTCTGGACAAGCAATTTTAACATGAACTTCCTTTGCACCAGCATCATAAAGCATTTTAACAATTTTATGAGAAGTTGTTCCTCTAACTAAGGAGTCATCAATTAAAATAATTTTTTTATCCTTAATAGTTGACTGGTTAGCATTTAATTTCAATTTAACACCCAAACTTCTAATCTTTTGACTGGGCTCTATAAAAGTTCTTCCAACATAATGGTTTCTAATTAGTCCTAACTCAAATTTTTTACCCAAGCACTGTGCAAATCCAAGAGCTGCAGCATTTCCAGAGTCTGGCACAGGAACAATTATATCTGCATCAATCTTATTTTCCTTAGCTAGCTCTATCCCTAAATTTTTTCTATGCTCATAAGCTGATTTACCATCTAATAAACTATCTGGTCTCGCAAAGTAGATGTATTCAAAAACACATGGCTTTACTTTTTTATCAGGAAAAGGTTTGAAACTTTTTAATTCATTATTTTCAATTAAAATAATTTCTCCATTCTCTACATCTCTCACATATTTTGCACCTATAATATCTAGGGCACATGTTTCTGAAGCCAAAACATAACTGTCTTTTATCTTACCAATAACTAGAGGTCGTATCCCATATGGGTCTCTAACACCTATTAATGTACTTTGCGTGAGCATAACTAATGCGTAACCACCTTGAATTTGAAATATTGCATCAATTACTTTATCAACAGTTTTATTTCTTTTTGATTTAGCAATCAATTGAACAATTGTTTCAGTGTCTGAGGTTGTATAAAAAATAGCTCCATCTTCAACTAGTTTATTTCTAAGAGTAACTGAGTTTGTTAAATTTCCATTATGTGCAACACCAATCCCACCAGCGTTAGTATCTGCAAAAAAAGGCTGAATATTTCTTAAAGTATTTTCACCAGTTGTACTGTATCTATTGTGACCTATAGCATGATTACCAAGTAAATTTCTTAAAACTTTTTCTTTATTAAAGTTATCTCCAACTAAACCAAATCTTTTTTCTGAGTGATATTTTTTTCCATCAAAAGATACAATTCCACATCCTTCCTGACCTCTATGTTGAAGTGCATGAAGACCTAAAGCAGTTAGGGCAGCAGCATCATCACTATTGCTAATACCAAATACACCACACTCTTCTTTAAGTTTTGGATTATAATTCTTCAATTTTTTCTTTAGAATTTTGATATGTTTTTTCATTAGGAAATATTTTTATTAAATAAATACTACCTTTTTTTATGTATGGAAAGCTGTATGATTTTTTATCATTAATTGGCCATTTGTTATGATTATAAACAATATCTATAGCTGAAAATAAACAAACACAGATTACGTAACTTCTAATAAAACCAAAAAACATACCAAATATAGAATCGAGTCGTCCAAGTCCAACAAATTTAACAGTTTTACTTATCCCTTTGTTTGCAATTAGAATTACAAAGATTACTAAAATAAAAATACTTAAACCCAATGTTACATCAAGAACATATTCATTATCAATTATGTTTTTAAAATAAGGCTTAATATTAGGGAATAAGATTAGAGTTATAACGTAAGCCAAAAGCCACTTGGAAATTGAAAGTAAACTTAAAATAAATCCTTTATTATAACATTTAATTATCGATAAAATAGTGATGATCAAAAAAATTAAATCTATAATTGAGATTATTTCATAGAAATTTTTTAAAGCATCGAACATGATATTTTTTATTTACCAAAAGGTTTTATTATTAAAATTAGAGAAGGGAGCAAAGTTAATACAGAGATCATGGCAAGCAACATAGCTATACCTGTAAATACTCCAAAATAAATTGTGGGTATGAATTTTGAAAAAACAAGAATAGAGAAACCAAATACAATGGTTATTGAAGTGTTAAGTATCGCAACACCAACAGTAGAGTGACAAAATTTTAAAGTCTTATTATAATCTCTGCTCCTCAAAAACTCTTCTTTAAACCTGTAAATATAGTGAATACTGTTGTCAACAGCTATGCCAATTGTAATTGCAGCAATTGTTATAGTCATCATATCAAGAGGTATTCCTAATAAACCAATAATACCTAAAATAAAAAAAGCAGCAATAAAGTTTGGCACTACTCCAATTAGCGATAATTTAATATTTTTAAATAAAATCATAAACATTAAAAAAATTCCAATCATCACCAATCCCAATGTTAGTATTTGTGATTTGAAAAGACTTTGAAGTAAATTATTAAATAAAATTAAAACACCAGCTAGTTTAAACTCATCATTGTTGAGCTCTAATTTATTTTCTAAATCATAATTTATTTGATTTATTAAATCATTTCTTCTTAATCCAATTTGAGAATCTATAATTCTTAAGCTTATTCTAGCTTCATTATCTTTAATTGATATATATGGATCAATAATATCTCTTTTTATAGCTTCTGGTATTTTGGAATAAAGAACACCCATTTCTAATGTTCCCAAAGGTTTATTATTATTCAGTTGTGTTGCAACTTCTACAATTGAGCTAAATGATAAAACTTTTCCAACAGCAGGCAAGTCATCCAAGTAATTATGAACCATTTGAATCTTATCGATTTTATCTCTAGTAAACCAATATTTATCATCATCTTGGTTATCTTCATTTCCCCAATCTTCAAATTCATCATCTGTTTCATTTTCCTCAATTTTTTCAGGAAATTTTAAAATGACCTCCAAAGGTGTAGTGCCCCCTAAATTTTCATCTATAAGTTTCATACCTTTATATATTTCAGTATTCTTATTAAAATAATTTATAAAGCTATTCTCAACTTCTAGACGACTTATTCCAACAATACTAAATACAATAATAAAACTAGTAATTATAAATATATAATTTTTATTCTGAATAGAAACTTTTCCAAAAAAAGAAGTAATTTTTGAATCGCCATCTTCTTTAATCTTTATATTATTATTAGACATAAAGCTTAAAAGAGTAGGAAGCAAAGTAAATGTAATTATAAAAGATGTAATTAACCCAAGGGTCATCATCCATCCAAAATCTATAATAGGTTTAATACTACTAAAAATTAAAGATAAAAAAGCACATACAGTTGTAAGCACAGTATAAATAATTGGCCAAAACATTTTACTAGTTGTTTTTGAAATAATTTTAAAGTTGCTTTGTTCTGGAAAATCATTTCTTAACTGTAAAAAGCGAGTACTCATGTGAATATTCATAGCCATGGTTAAAATTAGCATTAGTGCAATAAAGTTTGATGAAATAACCGTAACTTTCCAACCCATGAGACCAAGTAGGCCCATCATAATTAACACCGAAAAAAAGCAACTACTAATTGGTACAATGATCCAAATTATTTTTTTAAAAATAAACCACAGTGTAACAATAATAAACAAAAGAACGCCTAAACCGAAAACAACTATATCACTTTTAATAAATGACATCATATCATCAGCGATCATTGGAATACCTCCTAAATAAATTTTTCCAATATCCTCATAGCCATTAATCACTTCTCTTATTTGTGAAATGTTTTTATGATTTTTTTTCTTTAAAGTATCTTTGTATAATTCTATTTCTTCCTCTGTTTTATTTTTTAGATATTCTAAATCTTCTTTTTTGATATAAACAATTATCCCACTTGTTTTACCATCTTCGCTAATTACAAAATTTCTAAAGACTGGACTTTTTAGTATTTCTTTAAACCCTCTTTCTATATTTACATCTTTGTCTTTTAATGTTTTAAAGCTATTTAGTCTTTCTTCTAGTGTAGCATCAGAATTATTGAGTAAGGGAATATCTAATAATGTTATAACACTATGAACCCAATCGAAACTTTGAATCTTATATTTTAAACTCAAAAGATTGTTTATTGATGAATCAGAAATCATCTCTTCATTAGGAGTATAAGTTAAAACTAAAAATTCTTTAGAACCATATCTTTCTGTAATCTCTTTTAAATATTTAAGATCAGGATCGCCTTCAATTAAAAGAGTGTCAGAAGAGGCATCTAATCTAAAGTCTTTTGAAAAATAACTAAAACTCAAAACTATAATTAAAAGTAATACAAAAATAGATTTAGGATTTTTTAATATTGTATTTTGATATAAACGAGAAAGCATTTAATACTATTTATATTGGAATTTAGTTAATTTGAGTATCTTTATTATTTCTGTAAATCTTTAAATTTAGTAAACATTTCTTCAAATTCTAGATCAATATTTCCAATTGGGCCGTGCCTTTGTTTGGCAATTAAAATTTGAGCTAAATGTGAAATCTCACTCATTTTCGCTTGCCATTCAGCATGCTCAACAGTAGCAGCTTGTGGTTCTTTTCTTTGTAAATAATATGCGGCCCTATAAACAAACATAACAACATCTGCATCTTGTTCTATTGATCCAGATTCTCTTAAATCTGATAATTGAGGCTTATGATCATCTCTTTGTTCTACAGCTCGAGACAGTTGAGATAAAGCAACAACAGGAACTCTTAACTCTTTAGCAATTGCTTTAAGACCTTGAGTTATTTGTGAAATTTCCTGAACTCTTCCATCTCTATTATTTATGGAGCCTGTCATTAATTGAATATAATCTACAATGATCATATCTAAACCATATAATCTCTTAATTCTTCTTGCTCTATTGCTCATCGCAGCAATGCTGATGGCAGGCGTCTCATCTATAAATAGTGGTAGTTCAGATATATTTTTTGATGTTTCAATAAATTTATCAAACTGTTCATCGGAAATCTTTCCTCTTCTGATATCATTTGATTTAATTCTAGCCTGCTCTGCTAAAATTCTAGTTGATAGTTGTTCAGATGACATTTCTAATGAAAAAAAAGCTATTGATGATTTTTTTCCATCTTGTAAGAGTTTTTCAGCTGCATGGAATGCTATATTTGTAGCCAAAGCTGTTTTACCCATAGAAGGACGACCAGCAATAATAATTAAGTCTGAGTTATGAAGTCCACCAAGTCTATCATCTAAATCAGTTAAGCCTGTGGGAACGCCCACGATCCCTTCATCATTTTGATAGGCAGTTTTAGCCATTTCTATTGTTTGTCTCATAGCCTCATCGAATTTAACCAAGGATGAATTAAAAGATCCTTTTTCAGCAAGATCAAATAAAAGTCTTTCTGAATTTTCAATTATATTTTGTCCACTTGCATCAAGAGTATTTAGTTTTGCAGCATCAATAGTATTTTCAGATATTTTAATTAACTCTCTTCTTACAAACATATCATAAATGATTCTAGAATACTCTATTGCTTGCCTTGGAGGCGTAGAAAACTTTGTGACTTTAACTAAATATTCAGGAACATTTAATTCATCTTTTTCATTCTCAAAATAATTCTTTAATGTAATTGGATTTGCAAGCATTCCTTTGTAAATCAGACTCTCAATTGCTGAAAAAATACTTTGATGCATTGGATCGTAAAAATTGATATTCGAAATTATAGTATTTATTTCATCAAAAGTTTCATTTTGAACTAATATAGAACCTATGACCGCTTGTTCTGCTTCAATGTTATTTGGAAGTTCTTTAAAGGTATCTTTAATAATGCTTAGGTTATTTTCCATATATGAATATTATCTTAAATAAGATTTTAAAAAATACCAAATATATGCTGGGGAAAAAATTGTATAATTACTGAATTGTTTCTGCTGTAACTACTTTTACAGTAATCTCAAAGTCAATTTCAGAGTGTAAAATAATTTTTACCTTAAATTTACCAAGTGATTTAATTTCAGTTATTGGTTGTATCATTGAAGGTTTAATATCTAATTTGTCATTTTCTTGTATTAATTTTGCAATTTCAGTTGGTTTAACTGAACCATAAAGCTCTTTATTTTCTGTGCTTAATTTTTTAATTTCATATTCTTTATTGCTAATTTGATCTAAGATTTTTTGTGCTTCTTTCTTTTTTTCTGTGTCTTTTTTTCCTAATTCAATTTTAATTTTTTCAACTTCAGCAATGTTTTCTTTAGATGCATAAAGAGCTTTTTTATTTGAAATTAAATAATTTCTTGCAAAACCTCTTTTAACATCAATAATTTCACCAATGGATCCAATTCTTCTTAAGTTTTCTAAGAGTATTACTTTCATTTAAATAAGCGCTAAATTTCTAGCTCTCTTAATAGATAATGAAAGCTCTCTTTGTTTTTTTTGCGAAACATTAGTAATTCTTGAAGGTAAAATTTTACCATTTTCAGACATGTATTTTTTTAATAATTTGATATTTTTATAATCAACCTCTGGTGCTCCTTTGGCTGAAAGTGGACAAGACTTTTTAAATTTATATTTGTTTGGTTGAAATATACTTAACTTAGCAAAATTACTTTGGCTTCCTTTTTTTTTATTTCCCGCTCTTTTTTTTGATGGCATAATTAATCTTTTTTATATTCTTTTCTTTCGTTTTCATCTTTTTTTGAAAAATATTTAGACTCTAAATTGAATTTTTTTACTTTAACTGTCATATATCTTAGAAGATTTTTATCAATAATTTCATTTTTCTCTAGTTCATCAATAATTTTTCCAGTACCTTTAATCTTAAAGTGCATGTAGATACCTTTTTTATTTTTTTTAATGATATAAGCTAGATTTAGCAAACCCCAATCTTCAGTTTGCACTATTTCTCCATCATTTTTTTCTACTATCTTTGAATATTTCTCTGTTAATTGCTTAACTTGAGCTGGGCTAGTATCTTGTCTAGCAACTATTGTATGTTCGTATAAATTCATAATTGTTCTTTAATAAAAAGTGAGGATATACTATTATAATTATTGAATT
>Ga0209425_10007164_pt1 | contig 10534 bp, 12 predicted proteins | sample COG_05_FD_184749 | JGI IMG/M metagenome (GOLD analysis project Ga0209425, IMG submission 184749) | Pelagic Microbial community sample from North Sea - COGITO 998_met_05 (SPAdes) (version 2) | ecosystem: Environmental > Aquatic > Marine > Neritic zone/Coastal water | place: Helgoland, sampling... | reverse complement strand
AACACCTTTTCCAGAACCTACTAAAATTATTTCATCATATTCTTTTAAAGAATTAACATGAATTTCTTTATTTATAATTTTTTTAATTTTGGATCTAAAAAATTTGTATGTAATTCCTTTGTAAAATTTACTAATAGGTGAAAAGACTTTATTATCTTTAATAAAAAGTAAATTTGAAGTTCCTGTTTCAAAAATCTTATTTTTTACACATAAACCAATATCTGATTTTGAATTATCAATTTTAGATAGATGTTTTAAAATTTTTTTATATTTTAAATTTTTATATTCGGGCTTCTCTCTCTTTAAATTCAAAAGTTTTAAATTGAAATTTATCTTAGGTTTAATTTTTTTTCTTAGTGAAATTGAAATAGTGGTTTTGTTTATTGCAACTCGAAGAAGATGGTTATAATTTTTTTTTGCATCGATATTTTCTTTTATTATTTTAAAAATTTCATGTTTAATAGATGGTTTTGATATAGAATAGGCTTTAATAGATTTAATTAAGTTATCAATATGATTTTTAAAAAAAAGAATTTTTGGTGGTGTGCCATAAATCCACATTGTTGTAAACACACCATGCTCTCCCCAAAGATCTTTAAATTTTATTTTTTTAAGATCTCTAAGCTGATAAGATTTTTTTAATAAGTAAGTTGCCATTAATAGTTAAAAATGATTCAGGGTGAAATTGAAATCCATAAATTTTATCAATCTTATTTTCAAAAGACATAGCAGAGCCTGAGATAACACATCTCATCGTTATGTCAAAATTTTTTGCTGAAAAAGGTTCTTTCAATTTTAAAGAATGATACCGCCCAACTTTAAACCTAAGATTATTCTTAAAAATAGAATTCTTATTGATAACTTGAATATCTGATTGAAAGCCATGATAAATTAAATTTTGTCCAACAATTTTTGCTCCTTCAGCATAAAGTATTTGTTGAAAACCTAAACAAATACCAATTATTTTTTTTTTTCCTTTAAATTCATTATAAATTTTATTTGTTTTAGGATAATCTTTTGGCGCACCAGGGCCTGGAGACAAAACTATAGTAGAAGCTTTTTTTAATTTTGAATAACTAATTTCATCATAATTTGCACACTCTACTTTATCAAATAAGGAGAACTGATGCACTACATTGTGGGTAAATGAGTCTTTATGATCAATAACATAAATCATTTATATAAGTCGATTAGCGCTTTAGCTTTAATAAAATTTTCACTGAATTCGTGATTTGCATTACTATCTATTACAACTCCAGAAGCGACTGAAATTTCTGAATCGTCTTTATAGTTTAGAATAGACCTTATTATTATATTGAACCTCATATCACCGTTAAATTTAATATAACCAAAACTTCCTGTGTATATATTTCTGTTTTCTTTTTCTTGATTATTTAAAAGATTAAGTGTGCTTATTTTTGGGCAGCCAATAACTGAGCCACCTGGCATCATTGATTTAATAATATCAATAGTCTTTATATTGTTTCTTAACTTACCTTTTATTAAACTTACATAATGGAAAAGGTCTTTATATTCCTCAACTTTTTTCTCTTTTTCTATTTTAACAGATCCAGGAACACATATACGTGATAAATCATTTCTCTCCATGTCAACAATCATATTGTGCTCTTTAGTTTCTTTAATATTTTTTTTAAAAAACTTTAAAGCTTCTTTTTTGTTTATTAGTTTATTTTTTTTGAGGGTTCCAGCTATTGGTTTAGTTAAGATTGATTTACCTTTTTTCACTATTAAGGTTTCTGGGGAACAGCTAATTATTGAATAATCTTTATCTTTTATTAAGAAAGCTTCTGGTGCTAAATTAGATTTTGTTAATCTACAAAAATAATTTAAGGGATCAACTATTGATTCATTCTTATATTTAGTACAAATTTTAATTTGATAAGTTTCACCTTTTTTTATTTTTTGTTTAAATTTATCAAATATTTTAGTATAACTTTTTTTATTAATATTTATTTTAAAACTTCTATTTTTTTTCTCAATTATTTGTGATTCATAAAACAAGTTTTTATTTAAACTTATCAAGGTTTCAGGTTTATAAAAAATTCCTTTAGGAAAATTATTACTTTTTTGTTTTGGAAGATTTATATTAATTAAATTATTCAAAAGTTCATAACCAAAAAAGCCTATATATAAATCGGTTTTTTTAAATTTATTTTTTTTTTTTGAATTTTTTTTTTTAAGAAAATTAACAATATTTTTTCTTGATAAAATAATTTTTTTTGAAAAATTTGTAAAAAGATCAAATCCTCTTGATGTTTTATAAATAACATAAGGTTTCCCAGATGCATTAATTTTTTTTAAAATATTAATAGTATTCAACTTATTCCGTTTTTAATCTCAAAACTGGTTGTTCTTTAATTGGCAAGTGAATTAACGCTGCAAAAACAGATAAAGCAATTGCTAAATACCACGCATAGTCGTATGAACCATAAAGATCATGAAATAACCCTCCTAGATAAGCACCAAAGAATGAACCTATTTGATGACTTAAAAAAACTATTCCATATAATAATCCCAAAAATTTTGTACCAAATATGTGTGCAACTATTCCACTTGTTGCTGGTACTGTTGATAACCATAAAAAACCAAAACTCGCTCCAAATATAAAGGCGTTAATATTACTTGCAGGTAAAAATATAAATAAAATAATTGATATCCCTCTAAGAGTGTAAATTGCACTCAATATAATTTTTTTACTCATTTTAGTTGAAAGATATCCACTGAATAATGATCCAAAAATATTAAATAATCCAATTAATGATAAAATCGCAGCAGCTGTCCAACTCTCTAAACCTCGATCTATTACATAAGTTGGAACATGAGTGCCAACTAGAGTAATATGAAACCCACATACAAAAAAACCAGCAACTAAAAGTATATAGCTTTTTGATTTAAAAGCCTCATTAACTGCCTCAAATATTCCTTGAGAGTTAGGTTTTTCAATACTTTGTTCCAATGATGGAGATCTAACAAACCATGATATAAAAAAACCTATAACTAGCACTATTAGAAAAACAAACAAAGTATAAACCCAACCATTATTTTCTAATGAATAAGATGTAAACAAGGGAGAAATAAAATATCCAAATGAACCAACAGCTGTCACTATACTCATTGCTATGGTTCTATTAGACAGTGGAAAATGTTTACCAACTATAGACATCGGAATACTGATTGCAGTACCACCTAAACCAATTCCAATTAAAATCCCCATATCAATTTGAAAAAATATACCTGTGTTTGGGCCTGCGTATAAAAAATAGATTCCTGCTATAAAAAATAAAAAAGCTAGTGCAACAGCTTTATGTCCACCATATTTGTCTGCTATAGCTCCAAATATAGGTCCTGTTAATCCCCACATTAACATTTGTAAACCTATTGATAAACCAGCTTGTGTTAAAGAGATTCCTAAATCATTTTTGAAATCCATAAAAAATAAACCAAATGTTTGTCTCACCCCCAAAGAAATAAGAACTACTAAGCAAGCCGCAATCAAAGTAATTAGTGCAGTTTTATTTCGTATAAATTTTTCAGACATCATTTAAGATTACTTTAAATGTTTTAAAGCTTGCTTGATATCGCCAATAAGATCTCTAGGATCTTCTAACCCTATGTGAAATCTAACAAGATGTTCATCTTTTGCTAAATTCAAATATTTTCTATTTCCAGTTTCTCTAAATTCCTGGTGCAGCACCAAGCTTTCAAAACCTCCCCAACTATAACCATATCCAAATAACTTGAGTGAATTAATAAATTTTCTAACTGAATTTATGTTTTTTGATTTAATCTTAAGCCCCATTAAACCTGAGGCACCTGAATAAAATTTTTTCCACATTCTAAAATTATAGGAATTTTTTTTATATGGATATAGTAATTTAAATTTTTTATTTTTAGATAAAAAGGACGCAATTTTTTTTGCATTTTCTCTATGTCTATCTAATCTGACATCAAGAGTTCTTAAACCTCTAGTAATTAAATAAGCATCATCAGGCCCTAATCTTAAACCTGTTATTTTTTCAGCATCTTGGATTTTAGAAAAAACTTTTTTGTTAACAGCCAAACTTCCACCCATTACATCAGAGTGCCCTGAATAATATTTTGTTGCAGAAACAATTGACATATCAAAACCAAATTTAATTGGTTTAAAATAATATGGGGTCGCCCAAGTGTTATCAATTGCAGTTAAAACTTTATTTTTTTTTGCAATAGAAATAATTTTTCCCAAATCTTGAAATTCAAATGAATTACTACCTGGATTTTCTACAAAAATTAATTTGGTTTTTTTATTAATATTATTTTCTAAAGTTTTTAAATCACTTGGATTATAAAATATCGTTTTAATATTAAATTCTTTTAAAAAATTTTCTGTAAGCAATCTTGTTGGATTATAAACTGGATCTGCTACGATGATTTCATCTCCAGGCCTTGTCACACTAAATATAGCTAAAAAAACTGCACCAAATCCTGTTGGTGTAGTAAAAACATGATAACTTTCCTCAAGCTTAGTTAAAATTTTTTGAAGTATGTGAGTTGTTGAGGTTCCTTGCCTTCCATAATCATAATGGCCACCTATTGGATTTTTTTTGGCTTTAGCTTGAGTTTTTCTAATATGTTGCATTGATTTAAAAATTATCGTCGAAGCCCTCACCACAGGCGGATTTACTGACTGATTATGAAAGTCTTTAGCCGTATGTTTTAAAAAGGTTTTAAATGAATTTGACATAAAAAAATTTGATAACTCTTATGGAGAATGCTATATCCCACCAATAATTTCAATTAAATTATAACTAAAGGAAGTAATGGGTTATCCAAAGAAACATCGAGGCCGAAGAAAACAAGGGTCTAAAAAAAGAAGAGCTAAAAGAAAAAACAAGAAAAAATAGTTCAATGGAACAAATCAATAAGGTTAAATCCATTAGCATATGGATTTTTTTAGTACCGTTTATTGCGGTTAACACTTGCTTAATTTTAATAACTCAATTTCAGGGGTTATTTCCCAATCAAGAGGATATAATTCATAACACGCTACCATATTTTGATGGTGGGGCTTCTATTAGTAGAACTGCTAGACCTTATCCATCTTGGTTGGTATTTAAACCTGCTATGTTTTTAACATCATTTCTATTAGTAAAATATTGGCTATATAATAAAAGTATAATTTCTTTTTTTGATAAAGATCATAAGAATATAAATAAGATGGTTTATTTTGGAATTGCTTCAGCAGTTGCTTTAACCATTCACTCAATTTTTTTAGGAATTAAATTTGATAATGATTTTTATAAATTATTTAGAAGGGTAATAATGCTAATGTTTATAATATTTGAAATTGTCGCCCAAGCATACCTTGTTAGTACTCTATATTCTTTTAGAAATAAACTTTCTCAATATATAAATAAAAAATATTTAATTTTAAAAGTTTATTTAGTTAGCATTTTAATTATAGTGGCAATCTTAAGTATTCCGATTTTAAGTCTTCCAGGAAACAATTTTTTTGGTTTTAATCTTAAATTTTTTAAACATGCTTTGGAGTGGGATTACTTTATAGGGGTAATTTCATTTTATTTACTTACATATTTTATGTGGAAAAAGAACTAGTAAATATTTTTGCCATTAATTATATGAAATGTGCAAAATATCATTATAAGTATTAGTATGAGAAATTTAATTTTAATTTTTAATTTCTATTTTATATTCTTAACGAATAATGCTTATGCTTATTTAGATCCTGGAACAGGAAGTATAATTTTGCAGGCTCTTTTAGGCGCTATAGCGGCCGCAGCTTCTTATTTTATTTTTTATTGGAATAAAGTTAAAATTTTTTTTAAAAAGATATTTAATAAAAAGAAAACTTAGTGAGTTTTATGAATGATCTAGATTCATTTCAAAATCCAATAAAAAAGTAATTTAAACAATGATGAATTTAGTAAAGATTAATTTCTTGTTATTTTTTAGTTTTTTTCCAGTTTTTACATTAAGATCAAACTTTAGTTTTTATGAAATTTTATTAACAACAATAATTTTTCTTTTACCAATAATACTTTTAAATTATTTTTATCATCAACAGTTTAAAAATAACAAAATTTTAATCAATCTTTATATAGCTCTTGTTATTATATTAGGAGTTGATAACAATTTAGGTTTATGGAGTGGATTAGTTGAACCAAATAGTACTTTTATTTTTGCTTATTTTAAAACAATCTATCTTTCGGTTTTAATTTTCTCAATAATCATATTTTTATTAGTTTTTTTCATAATTCATCTTAATAAAGAAAAAATTGTAAATATTTTTTTAGTTTTTTTAGCAACAATCTTTATTTTTAATATTTTTGATAGCACCAAATCTCATAAAAACATTATTGAATTTGAAAAAAAAATAAATTTAAAAAATTTTGAAACAAACGTTATAATCATATTTGATGAAATGTCAGGTTTGAATAGTTTATCTAGTACCACAAAAGATGGTCAAGATTTTAATAAGAACTTTAGAGACTTATTTAAGAAGTATAATTTTGAATTTTATAGTAATATCAAATCTATTTCCAAGGAAACACGCACTTCAATTCCAAATTTATTAAATTTTTCAAAAGACAAGGATATTAGACATAAGCATGTAAAAAGCTCCAAAAGTTATTTCACTGAATTTGAATTAAGTAAAAATCTGTTTTTTAAAAAATATGAGCAAATAAGTGTTTTTCAAAATATGTATTTAGATTATTGCAAATCTAATAATGTTTATAAATGTCAATCTTACAACCCCTTTAAAAATTCTGAATTCATAAAAGGTTATAAGGACAACTATCTAAGCAAAACTGTTTCTATTTGGAAACTTAATGGATCAATTTTGTCTACATTTGTCTGGAGATCGTTAAGAGAATTGAGAATAATAGATAGTATATTGGAACCCGAAGGTGAAAAAATAAAGATTAATAGTTTATATAAAGATATTAAGGATGATATTTATTCAAAAAACTTTGATTTAATTTTTGTGCATATGCTAATTCCCCATAGACCATATGGTTTTAACAAAAGTTGTAATTATGATGGAAAACTATCTTTAAATAATCGTTTTTATTCTGAAGAAGATCATATCACTCAACATAATATTGAAAGAAATTGCGTAATAAATTTTTTTGAAAAATTTTTATATGATCTAGATAAAAATCAATTTTTAAATAAAATAAATTTAACAATATTATCTGATCATGGTTCTAGAATTAACTCTAATGAAAATAGTTCTTTATCATCAATTTATGCTTCAAGGTCTAAAAATTCGAAATATAATGAAATAACTAGTTTTTCAATTATTCATGATGTTTTTTTAGATAATTTTAAAAGCTCAAATTAATTACTAATCCATCCACCACCCAAAACCTTGTAGCCTTTTTGATCAAGATCATAAAATACACAAGCTTGGCCTGGAGCAATTCCATCTTCAAGTTCTTTCAGATTGACCTCAGCTGAATTATTTTCTTTTAAATTTATTCTAGCATTCAATAATTTACCTGTGGATCTTACTTTAACTAAAACATCTTTACTTAAATAACTTTTATCTACTAATAAATTTAAATTATTGATATTAATATTTTTTTTACCAAGATTTTCTCTAGGACCTACTGTGATTTCATTTTTATCAGAATTAATATTAAGAACATAGAGTGGATTTAAATCTGAAACTTTAATTCCTTTTCTTTGACCAATTGTAAAATTGATAATTCCATCGTGAACTCCAATTACTTTTCCTTTTAAATCCTTAATATTACCCTTTTTAAAAGAGTCTGGTCTAAACTTTCTAATGACTGATGCATAATCTCCATTTGGTACGAAACATATATCTTGACTATCTGGTTTATCTGCAACATTTAAATCTAATTTCTTTGCAATAGTTCTGGTTTCATCTTTAAGCATTCCACCTAAAGGAAACCTTAAGTAATTCAATTGTTCTCGTGTGGTATTAAATAAAAAATAACTTTGGTCACGGTTTTCATCAATTGCACGATACATGTTAGTTTCAGTACCTGATGTAATACTTTTAACATAATGTCCGGTAATTAAAGCATCTGCGTTAAGTTCCTTAGACACTTCAAATAAATCTTTAAATTTTACAGTTTGATTACATTGTACACAGGGTATTGGTGTTTCTCCTTTTAGATAACTATCCACAAATTTATCAATTACACCTTGTTTAAATTTATCTTGGTAGTACAAAATTTTATGCTCGATACCTAATTTGTTTGCAACTCTTTTTGCATCCATAATATCCTGACCAGAGCAGCATTGTTTTGATGTAGCTACTTCTTTACCGTCATTATAAAGTTTTAGTGTAATTCCAATTACATTAAACCCATCTTTTTTCATCATTCCTGCAACAGTTGAAGAGTCTACACCTCCGGACATTGCTACAACGACAGTTGTATCAGATGGTTTTTTTATTAACCCTATCGAATTTAAGTCTTTGTTCATTAACTGGTATTTATACTTATTTCTAATATAAGTTAAATAAATGATATTAGATTTTGAACCTGGAGATAAAGTTTATAATCCATCTAAGAAAGAATGGGGTATTGGACAAGTTCAATCAATAATTAAAGAGAAAATTACGGTCAATTTTCAGAATGCTGGCAAAAAAGTAATAAATTCAAATAATATTGAATTAAGAAAAATGTATGACTGAGCTAAATATAAAAAAAATCGTAGAGAGCTTAATAGATACATTTATAAGTGCTGGTGAAATATCTATTAATTTAAGAAAAGCTGGACTTACCAAAGAAATTAAATCTGACAATACTCCCGTAAGTAATGGAGATTTAGAAGTTAATAAAATTATAGTAGATAAATTAAAAAAATTAACTCAATCAATACCTATCGTTTCTGAAGAAACGTCTGAAAATAAATCTATAGTAAATCTTAAAGATTTTTGGTTAGTCGACCCAATAGATGGGACTTATGACTATATAAATAACCTTGACGAGTTTACTATCAATGCAGGATTAATTTTAGATAGAAAACCAGCTGCTGGATTAATATATGCGCCTGCTAAAAAAAGAATGTTTTATTCTCATGGTGATGATCAAGCATATGAAATAATAAATGGAAAAATTGTGAAACTGGAAGGATCTAAAAATTTCAATAAGAATCAAATTAGATTTGTTTCTTACTCAAATAAGATAAAACCTGAAATTGATGAAATTTATAAAAAGCTTAATGTTAAAGAAAATGTTAGAATGAAAAGTTCATTAAAATTTTGTGTTATTGCTGCTGGTGAATACCATGGTTATGTGGCTGAACCTAGAGCTTGTGAATGGGATATTGCTGCTGGCCATGCAATATTAAAACATTCAGGTGGATCAGTTACTGATTTTGAAAATAATGAAATTTTATATGGAAAAAAAGATTTCAAGAATCCAAGTTTAATTTTAAAAAGTAAAAACTTAGTATAATGGATGAACAATTAAGAATAATATTGATTATTATTGTTTCTGTTTCTATTTTTGGACTACTGGTATTTGTTTTTGTGAGAAACTATCTAAGAGATAAGGTTGATAGTTTAGTTAAAGAAGAAAAAAAGAAATTAAAGTAAATTTACTATTTTTAAATAATCCTCTTTTTCTAAATCCATTACTTTTTTAGAGGTTTCAAAATCAAAACCATTCCTAGCTAACAAAGATATATCTTTTTTGTAAAATAAAGGCCTATTATCTTCTGTTCTTGTAGGACCTATTCTTTTTTTTTTACATAATTTGATTGCTGAAAAAAAATCCTGATCTGAGTTTTTGTGATAAATATTTTCTATTGTTTCTTTAATAAATTCGTTATTAATTCCTTTTCCAAATAAATAACTTCTGATTTTATTTATAGAGTTACCCCGCTGAATCATACTTTTTGCCTTACTCTCTGAGTAAAACTTATCATTTATAAACTTGTTTTTTTCCAAATCTGAAAGAACAATATCTATTAAATTTGTAACATCCTGTTTTTTTACATTTGGCACTGAAATTTTTAAATATTTTTTTAAAAGATAGGTTTTAAGCTGTTGTTTTGATGGTGCATACTTTTCAACATAAGCAAATGCAAAATTACGCATTTCTTCTACTGTTACCTCTAGAGTTTTTTTTTTGTTTCTTATAGGAATCATAATAAGATCTAATATAATATAATTAGCAATGATCGAACAAATTTATAATTACTTTACCATTGAAATGCTCTACTTTTGGGTAAACATTGGGGTATTGCCATTTTGGATTTTGATCATTATTTTTCCTCAATCACAGCTAAGTAAGTATTTGGCATGCTCTATAATCCCTACACTTTTGCTTGGAGGAGCTTATAGTTTTGTGCTCTACAAATCTTATCTAAATTCGTACGATTTTTTTGGCAACCTAAATCTTTACCTAGGCATAAATTATTTAAGTGATTTATTTGAGGATAATTCATATTTGTTATTATTTTGGATACATTTTGTATCTATAAATTTATTTGTTGGTGGATGGATTGCAAAAGACTCACAAAAATTTTT
>Ga0209425_10007155_pt1 | contig 10545 bp, 7 predicted proteins | sample COG_05_FD_184749 | JGI IMG/M metagenome (GOLD analysis project Ga0209425, IMG submission 184749) | Pelagic Microbial community sample from North Sea - COGITO 998_met_05 (SPAdes) (version 2) | ecosystem: Environmental > Aquatic > Marine > Neritic zone/Coastal water | place: Helgoland, sampling... | reverse complement strand
AGTATCATTATCTCTGTGTAGTCAGTTGCGACACCGCCCATCAGAAATGCAAAACTGTTTCCCGGTGCACCCGCTCTTGAAAGAATGTCAGCGGCAATCGGTGTCGAACCTTCGGAACAAACCTCCAACACTGTCGCAACGACTATCGTGACTCCCAGCCCTAGTAACGTGGGGCCAAAGTAGGCTTCGAATTGATCAGGCGAGACAAATGCCCTCACCACGCTGGCGAGAAGAACGCCAAACAAAATCCAGCGAACGACCATTCTAGAATCTTTGACACCATCAACCGTCATTTGCCAGATGTACGCTGAATTGACATCAAGATCAGATAAACCTTGTTTCGCTTCAGGCCAGAATTTGAAGTCCTCCGGCAAGTCGAATTGTGCTTTGTTTTGCGGCAGCACTGACATTGCGACGAGTCGGTCGAAGACAACCCCAGTTATCACAGCAATCAACATTGACAAAACAATGAACGCAATGGTCCAAGGAAAACCAATCAGCGCAATGAGAATGAGCGTCAAAGAAAAAGAGTTCCAAGGACTTGAAACTAAAAAGGCGATGACCTGTCCCGCGCTTGCGCCTCGCTCATAGAGTTTCGCACCCACCATCAAGATACCGTGACTACACAAATCCAGCAGCACCCCAGCAAGCGTTGCACGTACAATTCCACGTGTGCCTTTTTTTGTCCCAAGAGCACTCATAACAAATTCTCGCGGGATACGCCCGAGTGCCGCGATCATCACTATGCCAATCAAAACGCCCCACCAGACAGTGTTCACAAGCTCAAAAACGGAGTGTGTCAAAACGCCCAGCCACTCTATGGAATGAGCGAATTCCGGAGCCAGCGTGAACAGTAAGTAGAGCATCAAAACCGACGCACTAGACACCCATAACAGCCAATCTGGCTTCTTTGCTGGGTGGGGGCCGTGCTCTGCTCCATGACAGGAGGCGTGTTCATGCACGTCGCTAGTAACCGTATCTTCTCTCATTGTGATCATCTCATTCCACCGATAACACAAAGTGTAGAAGGTGTGAGCAACTCACAGGTCAAGCATTGATTGACTCAATCAATGTGCATACAGAATCACCCGTGGGGTGAGAATCAGGAAGATGACTCCACGACGCTAATGCTGCTTCCATCTTGGCATGTAACTCATTTAGCTCCCGCAGCCTTCTTTCTGCATCTGCCATTCGCAGTTCTAACACTGAACGTACTCTCGGACATGGGGATTCGCCTTGTTCTGCATCCGAAAAAATCCCCTTTATGTCTTTGAGTGTGAAGCCCAAGCTTCGGGCGGCCAAGATGAACCGGAGACGACGAACATCTGCTTTCTTATAAACTCGATATCCGTTATCAGGATTGCGATCCGGCTTGAGCATTTCAATTCGCGTGTAATATCTCACCGTGTCCGGTGAAACTCCGGCTTTGTTGGCCAAGGTAGTTGCAAACATGATTGCCTCTCTGCGTTATCTTTTTAAGACTCCTTTAACTTCGTGTCTTCTCTGAGTGTTGAACAACCAGACTGTAAATGGCCGGTAGCACCAATAGCGTCAATACCGTCGTGGTTAACATGCCGCCTATCATTGGCGCTGCGATTCTCTGCATAACATCAGCCCCTGTACCGTTGATAAACATGATTGGCAGCAATCCTACGATTGTTGAGGTAGCGGTCATGACAACCGGCCGAACTCGTTGAGACGTCCCATCCCTTACGGCATCTTGAATCTCCTCCACAGAGAGCGTTCTGGATGCATCGCCTTGCTCTTCAGCTTTCTCTGACCGTAGCCGTTTAACTTCCTCCTCGATGAATGTGAGCACTAATACGCCGGTTTCGATTGCGACTCCTGCTAATGCAATGAATCCCACCGCAACCGCAACAGAAAGGTTGTAGCCCAGCCAGTAAACGAACCAGAACCCACCCACAAGCGCGAAGGGTACTGAGAGCATTACCAGCATCGGTGCAGCAATGTTTCTGAAGTTGAAGTACAACAACATGTAAATAAGCAACAAGGTCAATGGAATCACCAATCGAAGCCTCTCACTGGCTCTTTCCATATATTCAAATTGACCCGACCATACGAGCGTATATCCGGGAGGCAACTCGACCATTTCATCAACAACTTGTCTTGCTTTGGCAACAAACCCACCTACGTCGGAAGTATTCAGATCAACATAAACCCAAGCATTGGGTCGAGCATCTTCACTTTTAATCACGGGCGCACCACGACGAAGTACGATATCTGCTACCTGCGAAATTGGAATCTGTGCTCCTGAAGGTGTTGGAATCAGCACTCTCGCCAATCTGTCTGGATCGTCCCTTAACTCCCGTGGATAGCGTAGATTTATTGGATAACGCTCCAAGCCCTCTACCGTCTCGGTGATTTTCATGCCACCAATGGCGGTCATGATGACATCCTGAACGTCGCCCACTTTGAGACCGAATCTCGCAAGCTCTTCGCGCTTGATGTCAAAATCTAGGAAGTAGCCTCCAGCAGCCCTGTCTCCGAATGCAGATAGAGTCTCTGGCATTGTCTTCATCGCCTGCTCAATCTCTTCTGCCACACTTTGCAGTACGACGAGGTCAGGACCGCTAACTTTGATACCAACGGGTGTCTTTATTCCCGTTGATAGCATGTCTATGCGCGTTTTGATCGGCATCGTCCACGCATTGGCCACTCCCGGAAACTTGATTGCCTGATCCATTTCTTGCATCAATTCCTGCGTCGTCTTGGTGGGATCAGGCCACTCAGCTTTAGGTTTGAGTCGGGCAATTGTCTCAAGCATTGAAAGCGGAGCAGGGTCCGTTGCCGTCTGTGCACGACCTACTTTTCCAAAAACAGATTCAACCTCCGGGAAGGTTGCGATGATTTTGTCAGTTTGCTGCAACAACTCTCGCGCTTTCGTAATCGAGATGCCCGGGAAGGTAGTTGGCATATACAGAATATCCCCCTCATCTAAGGGCGGCATAAATTCACTTCCGAGCTTCGAAACTGGAATTGCCGTTGCAGCCAGAAGCAATGCGGCTACACCCACAACCAACCACCTAGCCGACAAAGTTAACTTGAGAGCAGGAGCATGAAGTCGATGCAGTATCCTTGTGAGAGGGTTCCTCTCTTCGGAGACAATATTGCCGCGGATAAAAACACCGGCCAGCACTGGCACAAAGGTGATCGCTAAAATTGCTGCTGCTGCCATTGCATACGAACTGGTAAACGCCAAAGGCTTAAACAATCGACCTTCCTGAGCTTCAAGTGTGAATATGGCGAAGTAGGAAACGACGATTACCAACAAAGAGAAAAACAATGCAGGCCCAACCTCCAGCGAGGCTGTACGTATTGCCGCCCATCGCTGACTGGAATCCAGCTCATCGCCAAAACGTGATCGGGCAAGAGCAAGATGCTTGTGGGCATTTTCAACAAGCACAATCGGTCCATCAACCATTGCACCAATCGCAATCGCGATGCCACCTAGGGACATGATGTTGGCATTGATTCCTTGCAGTCTCATGGCGATAAAGGCCAACAAAATGCCAAGCGGTAAACTGACAATAACAACCAGCGATGAGCGGAAGTGCAGAAGAAATGCTCCGCAGATCAAGGACACAAGAACAAATTCAATAATCAGCGTGTTGGTAAGGTTCGCCACTGCACGATTTATCAAATCACTGCGATCATAAACAGGAACGACCTCAACACCTTCCGGTAATCCTGATGCTAGGTCCGCAAGTTTTTGCCTAACGCCTTCAATGGTTGCCAGCGCATTCTCGCCATACCGCATGATGACCACGCCACCAGCAACTTCTCCTTCACCGTTTAGCTCGGCTATACCGCGTCTTAATTCAGGACCAATTTGGACATGAGCAATATCCTTTAGCCGGATGGGTGTGCCTTTTTCATCAGCCTTGATTGCAATCTGTTCAATATCTGAAACTGATTGAATGTATCCGAGGCCCCGAACCATGTATTCAGTTTCAGCCATTTCAATCAATCGTCCCCCAACATCATTGTTGGAGCGCATGATGGCATGGCTTACAACCGAGATAGGAATGCCGTAGGCCGCCAGTGCATTCGGGTCTATCTCCACTTGGTACTGCTTGACGTGCCCCCCTATTGACGCAACCTCAGCCACACCTTCGACGGTTTGAAGCGGATAGCGTAAGTACCAATCCTGAATTGATCTAAGTTCAGCAAGATCATGACGCCCTGATTTATCAACCAGCGCATACTCAAAGACCCAACCAACACCAGTTGCATCTGGTCCCAGTGTCGGCGTCACATTATTCGGTAGGCGTCCACTGACGTAGTTCAGGTATTCCAAGACTCGGGCTCTGGCCCAATAGAGGTCAGTGCCATCCTCAAAAACGATGTAAACGAAAGACAAACCAAAAAATGAAAAACCACGAACATCCTTGGCCTTAGGTACGGCCAGCATCGCTGTTGTCAACGGATAGGTGACCTGATCTTCGACAACCTGAGGCGCTTGTCCTGCGTATTCAGTGAACACGATGACCTGTGCATCAGACAAATCAGGGATAGCGTCTAAAGGCGTGGTCCGCGTTGCCCATAACCCCACAACAACCAGAAACACCGCACTAACCCAAACTAAAAACCGGTTGTCGAGAGCCGCTCGGATGATGGCGTTAATCATGATGATGCCCCTCATGATTATCGGTCTCACCGCTCATCTCATGACTACGGTGATCAGTACCATCTGGCTGATGATTCATTCCGGAACGATCAAGCTCCATCTCGTGATCACTGTGATCCATCACATGGCCGCTGTGATCCTTCTGGGAAGTTCCAGCAGACATTTTGGCAACCGCTTCTCTCAACTTTGATTCCGAGTCGATCAGGAACTGAGCAGATGTCACTACCGACTCGCCTTCCTGCACACCTTCCAGAATCTCAACCCAACCTTTGCTGGCAAGTCCAAGTACAACCTCTCGTGGTTCGAATTTGCCTTCACCCACTTGAACGAAGACCTTCTCGCGAGTTCCTGATCGGATGACAGCTTCTGAGGGGACCGCAGTGGCAGACTCCCTTCTTCCAGCAGCAATCTCGATTTCTGCATACATGTCAGGTTTGAGTACTAGGTCTGGGTTATCAAACTCAAGACGAGCTTTTATTGTCCGGGTCTTTCTGTCAGCGTAAGGGTAGATGTAAGTTAACTGACCAGAGAATGTCTTTCCCGGTACTCCCCTAACTGACATCACAGCCTCATCACCTTCTTTTACCCAAGCCAACTCATCTTCAAAAACATCAACGAAGACCCAGACTTTTGCGAGGTCAGCGATAAAATAAAGTTCGGTCTTTGGCGTTACATATTGCCCCTCACGGGCACCAACATTAATGACGGTTCCAGAGGCTGGAGAATGAATATGCAGGTACTTCTTTACTTCACGTTTCTGCTTTAGCTCCTCAATTTGATGATTAGGTACATCGAGTAGCTCAAGTCTCCTTAAAGCTGTTTGTGCAAGCTGACCGGAGGCAGATGATGAGGAAGTTCCACTAAGTGCCAGCAAATACTCCTCTTGTGCCGAAACCAATTGAGGTGAATAGATGCTCAATAGAATGTCATCATGCTCAAGTGATTGACCCGTAGTCTCTACTCGCATTTGTTCAATCCAGCCCTCAGTTTTTGGATGAAGTCGAGTAATAGAGGTTTCGTCATAGTCAATTCGACCCAACGTATAGATAGTTTTCGCCAGTGACTTTTGAGCAACCTTTGTGGTTCTGACGCCAATCGTCTGGGTAGTTACGGGGTCAATCAAAACCGTACCGGCTACGGATGAACTCGCGTCACTGTCCGCATAAACAGGGATGTAATCCATTCCCATCTCGTCCTTAGCTGGTACAGGGGATGTAATTGCCGGGTTCATAGGATTTCGGTAAAAAAGTGGTGCTTTCTCACCACCTGCTTCAGGCATCACCATGTTGGTAGCAACCGCACTGCTTCCAAGCCAGTAACCAACAGCGCCTGTAATCAATGTTGTAATTAGTAAGACCGCAACTAACGTTCTGTTATTCATAGATAGACTCCTTGCCAACACCTGCTGCCAGCCTTGCCAGTGCCTGTTTGGCACTTGCCATTGCATTCCAGTAATCAATAGACGCGTTGTAGAGCATGATTTGCCCATTCACGACGTTGAGAAAATCAACCTTGTTGACTTCGTAGCCAGCCAGCATCGCCGAGACGGTTTGTTCAGCCTGTGGAATAATTTCATTCTTCAAGTGCAATGCCTGCTCTCGGGCGGCTGAGTACTCGGCAGCTTGCACTCCTATTTCTGTTTCGATGATTCGTACGGTGTCGGACAAGCGATAACGCTCATACTCACGTTCATGTATTCGTTGCTGTAGTGCCTTGTCTTGTTTTTGCCCTGAATACAGTGGCAAATTGATGCTGAACATCAGGCTAAGGAAATCCGAACGACTTCCTCTAATAGGGTCACTGCCTTGTCGATCTGCATAGCCAACACCCACCTGAAAGTCAGGCCAACGATCTTTCTCTGCTAATTCGACCGTTTTGTCCGCTGCCTCAAGCTTAAGCTCAATGGCTTGAATCAAATCACGACGTTCGACGGCAAATTGTGTCAAGCTGGTGACAGACTCAAGCATTGGAAGCGTCTCACTTGGCGGTTCTTCGGGTAGGGTGATGGGATGCTCTGGAACCCGATTAAGCAATCCGTTAAGCGTTGCTTGAATGCGACGCCGATTCCCAGCTAATTGAAGTTCGCGGTTAGTCAGTCTCGATAGCTCAAGCTCTGCCAAAAGAACATCCTGCTGGAGACCTTTACCAACAGCGTATTTTGTCTTTGCAATTTCAACGAAGTCCCTGAGTAGTCGTTTGTTGCTATCCACTATTTGCAAACTTCGATCAACAGAGAACAGGCGCCACCACGCTTCACGTACTTTGCCAGTAAGCACATCTCTGTATTCGTCAGTTTGCTTCTGGGCGACACCAACCATTGTTTCCGCTACTTCCCGTCGTAGTTGACGCTTTCCCGGGAAAGGGAATTTTTGAGACAGCATTAGTTGTAGCTGCGTCATCGGCTCTTGATCCAGATCGAACGTATCTGTCGGCAGATTCATCGCATTAAAAGAGAGCATCGGGTCCGGGAGTGCCCCCACCTGCGAAGGTGCAAATGCCATTGCTTCCGCCTCCGCGTTAAGCGTTAGGAGCCTAGAGTTGGCCTCAAGGGCAATTTGGACTGCGCGGCCAATATTGAGCGATTCTGTTTCGCTCAAGAGTTCCGACGCATATATTCGTGAGGGTGCAGTCAGCACAATGCTGACAACAATCAACGATTGATAAAAAAATTGAGTAGTGAGAAATCTCATCTGCTTCCCTCATCAAGTTAAGGGTATTGTTTAACGACGTTTTTGTGTCTGAGAGACACAATCGAGCATTGCTGCTCTTAAACGGGAAGCAGATTTATTCCAGCAGCAGGTCGCGCCGGGTTACAGGTGTGGATGGTAGAGCGGCTGAATAATACGGTGGACCAGTTTCTGTTGCGCTTAAGGGTTTTTTATCAAAGGACGTAAGTATCGAATTGTTAGCCGCGTCATCGAGATCAACAAATTGGACTGATTTAGGCGTGAATTCAGTCTTACTGAACGCTCCTGTCGCAAGGCAACCATTGCCGCAATCTGAATGATCACAAGGCATTGCCTGATCCATTTGATGCATGGCACCGTGGTCGGTATCGCCATGCTCCATCGGCATCGCCTGCGAATCACATGCACAGGTTACACCTGCTACAAGCAAGCAAACACTGAGAATTGTTGATACAAACGCTTTCATGACACTATAATGCTATACCCCCCTAGGGTATAGGTCAAATCTTGCGCGAAGAAAAATCTGCTATTAGACAAAGGCTCCGTCGCATAGAGGGGCAGGTTCGCGGCATTGATCGCATGATTGAAGAAGAACGATATTGCATAGATGTGTTAACGCAGTTACAAGCTGTCAAAGCTGCTCTTGCGAAGGTTGAGGACGCCATACTTAACGATCATGCGGCTACGTGTGTTGAGGCGGCCATCGAAACGGGTGACCGGGGAGAGCAACATCAAAAGTTTTCGGAGTTGGTTGAATTGATCTCTAAAATAAAGAGGTAGACCGACAGGATGTATGGACGAACACTTTTTACCCTATGACGGAAAAGTTCCACACTTCGCTATTCCTATCAAACAACTAACGCATCTGGGTGGTAGTCCAGCCTTAATATGACGACCATATCCACATGACGTTATCTCGTAAGATAAAGGGTGATAACAGATTCGGTAACACCAATTTTATACGGTAATTCTTGATTCTGGATGACTAAATCTCGCTGTGAAGCCTTTTTTAACGATTCAAACAACTTCCTTTAACCTATCAAACATCGCAATGTGGTTGCAGAACCTAATCGCACTGCAAACCCTCCAGCAAATGGTCTCGCTTAACAGTAGATTCTTCAATCTCGTCATCATCTGAGATAAACACCCTGCCTAGCTTAATTTTCTTAAAGATACGACCACGGCTACGATTACCAAACTCGAAGTTCTTCTCTTTCAACTTCTCTGTGAATTGACGCTTCTTCATTGGCCATTCGTTGTTACGCTCAGCCCAAGCTTTGTAAGAGTCGAAGAGTTCTTGAACGTACTCAAAGTCCTTATCCGTAACCTTTTCGACCTCACAGCACTCATCTAACCATTGCTGCACTACATCCTGCTGCTTACGATAAGCGTCTGTCTGTTCTTCAACTTTCTGAGGTGTCTGCAAGCCTTCTTGTTGCCATTTGAGGCACCCTTCTATCATCCAGTTCAGGATACCGGGCAACTCCCTCAGCAGCTTCACATCCAACAGTTTGTCACGATCTTCTGGTTCAAAATATGCACCGAACTCAATCAGTCTTACACGGCGCCACATACCCTGATCTGTCCCACGAATATTCGGTCTATGATTGCCGACCATGAAGAACTTAAACTTAGGAAAATAAGAAAATGGGTCCTTGTAAAGGAAACGTGTGTCAATCTTGTCTTCGCCAGTAACCTTCTTCACCAAAACTTCACTCATGAGTGCGTTTTCTTCCAGTTCATTCGCCACAACAAGACGTTTGCCATCCAGCTTTGCAAGCTCGGGTGATGCACCTCCACCGCCATACTTCTTTATCATCAGGTTCTCTGAACTAATTGTGTCTGCGTAGTCTCCCATTAATGCGTCAATCACATTGATAAGCGTAGACTTTCCGTTAGCACCAGAACCATGCAGGAAGAACCAGCATTGTTCACGTGTCGATCCTGTCAACATGTAACCAAATACTGTTTGTAGGTAGTCCACCATAACTTGGTCACCCTGCATAACGTCCAGTAGAAAGTCCTTCCAGATGGGGCAATCTGCTACTGGGTTGTGCTCTACACGGGCCAGCTTTGTGATGAAATCTTCTTTTTGGGCTTCACGCACTTTCCCGGTCTTTAAGTCAACCACACCATTTTTGACGCCGAGCAGGTAATCATCGGTATCCAGTTCATATTTGGGTGTCACAACTTTCGGCTTGAATCGTTCGATAGCTGCATTGATACGTGCGTTTGCTTGGCTCTTGTTAAAATGCCCCCAAAGTTCCTTGGCGATTTCAGCGTTTCCGGCTTCACCCGCTTGTATGGCTTCAGTTTCAATGGAGTACACCATCTCTTCTGCTCTGATTTGAATCTGGAGCGCGTCATCGACCTCCCACCTATTGTCGTTCCACAAGATATACTTATCTAGTTGCGGGATATAACGAAGCGTCTCACCGAATAGCCTTGCCATCCGCTGGCCATTACCCATATCAGTCGTCGCTTCGTGCTCGATAGGGGTATTGGGGTAGGAATAGGCACTCTTGAAAATTGCCGCTACTTCATTGCTATCAAGTGGTGGTACGCACTTGCCGTCGTTTAGTTCGATCAAGGTTCGCAGTGCTGTCTCTTCCGGAACATCCATTGAACGTAATCTGCAAGCATCTCTGAATAATGCATCGTTACGTGATCCTTCACTGACAACGGCTCTAGTAGCACCAGAAGATTGAGACTCATCGTTTGCTGATTGTCGGATAGTTGTTGTCGAAGCCTTGGCTGGTACTTTCTTAGCATTCTTTGGCTTGTTTACAACCAATGTGGCCAACCAATCAGGGCATTCAGATATATTTTCGGTGTTGATACTAAACCCATTCATAGTAGACACCTCCGATCTGACTGGGTGGTGCAACGACATAGCCGCCATCACAGCGGAAATCGAGTCCATCCATAAAGTCCACACCGTTCTTATAAATATGATCAGGCTGTGGCCAGAAGTAGAGATGGAGACCACCAGTTGGTGTTTGTACCACTAAAGTCGGCAAGTCATCGTGCTCTTTCATGAGCTTGGCAAGGGAACGTTTCCCGTTCTTGTTTCCCTTCACATCGACATCGAGGACAACGACTGAGTCGAATCCTGTAGCGAGTCCCAAATTGGCGTCAGGATTCTGTTGCCACCACCTCGTGATGATTTGAGTGTCCGTGGTGGCGTCTTTACAGCCGTGGGATGTAATG
>Ga0209425_10007153_pt1 | contig 10546 bp, 13 predicted proteins | sample COG_05_FD_184749 | JGI IMG/M metagenome (GOLD analysis project Ga0209425, IMG submission 184749) | Pelagic Microbial community sample from North Sea - COGITO 998_met_05 (SPAdes) (version 2) | ecosystem: Environmental > Aquatic > Marine > Neritic zone/Coastal water | place: Helgoland, sampling... | reverse complement strand
CAAATGAGTCTGTTTGTTAGCAATTTTGGACCACAATATACAACTTCAACATTACATTAGTTATTCGAGTGTTAACACGATTACGGTAATAATTTTAGCGAAGGTTAAATAGTTATTTTAAATATGATTTCGTAAAGACTATCTAGCATAAAGAAATAGAGATATATTATAAAATGTATAAAACAATCGACCAATATATCTCAGATAATGACATCAATAATGCTCTTTCTCAGTGTTTGCGCGAATCCAAATATCATTTCGGGTTGCTCTTGGCAAAAATTTATAACAACTCTGTTCAGAATGCCCAATTCCACGAGTTGTATTCGCAGTTACAGAAAAGCGCAGATGGGGTTGATACAGATGGTAATCAAATAGAAGTATCGGAAAATATTATAGCCGACAACCCTAAACTAATTGACGAAGAACCTGAACCCAAAGCCGAACCTGAAACCGAACCCAAAGCCGAACCTGAACCTGAACCTGAACCCAAAGCCGAACCTGAACCTGAACCCAAAGCCGAACCTGAACCTGAACCTGAACCCAAAGCCGAACCTGAAACCGAACCCAAAGCCGAAACCGAACCTGAAACCAAATTCACCAGAGTGATGTTGTATTGTAGTTGGACCGATTCCAAAAGTCTTTGCGACAGTTGGAACAAGATGAGTAAAGGTGATTACAAATGGAATAACATTCAAGTCGTTTGGGAAGAACCATCAGACTATTATGTTGTTATTAATAAACCACCACCCGACATTGAGTTGGATCTTAAAAAGACTATATTTTTTTGTATGGAACCCAACATGGGTAGAAGACCTGATATTTGGGGTGAATGGTCTAATCCGTCCCATGATCTTTTGTTTCGAGGTGTTCACGAAATGCATTATAACAATAACGAATGGTGGCTGTCCAAAACATATAATCAACTTATGGTTGATGAAATCAAAAAGGATGCCGAGGTTTCTGAAATACTGTCAACTGTTCTGTCGGATAAATATTCTGACCCTGGTCACATTAAGAGAATAGACTTTGTTAAATTCATAGAATCAAAGAGTTTCCCCATTCACGTATACGGTGGGAACAAATTTTTGTGGAAAGATTATAAGGGATCGCCTCCACATAGGAATAAAGATTCTGCTATGATGCCATACAAATATACTTTTAATGTTGAAAATCATTCATACAAGAATTATTATACGGAGAAACTAATTGACGGTATACTGTCCGAGTGTTTGGTATTCTACAATGGTTGTTCTAATATTAGGAATCATTTTGATAGCAACGCATTTGTCTGGTTGGAATTATCTAACTTTGAAGCGGACTTTAAAAAGATTAAGGATGCAATTGCAAATAATTTGTGGGAGGAACGCCTACCATACATAAAAGCGGCTAAACAAAAGATTCTTCAAGAGCGTCAGTTTTTCCCGCGTATTGAGGGGATTATAAACAATGTCTCTAACAAAACATAAATTACATAGTTGTATTTGTTTCTTAACCTGTTTAGGCTGGTTAAGAAATTGATTTAAAAATAAGATTATTACGAATTAAAACAATGTCTAGAGCAAGAAAAGTAGAGAAAAATGAATTAAACAAATTGGTAAAGGAAATTAACCGTCGTATGGGCGATTTTGAGGATTCAGTACAGAAATTGACTGATCTTAAGGATACACTTGACGAGGTCGATGAAAATCTCGCTCAACAGGCTGCTATTAACAAACATAAACTCGATCAACTAAATAAAGATTTCCAGGAGAATAAAATCAAGGCTGTTAACCAAGCGGTTAGTGATCTTGGGAAAGTTCTTATTACAGAGGAGGAACTCGCTGAACTTAGAGCGGAACTCGAAAAGGTGAAGGAGAGTGGTAAGCAAGAAGTTGCCGACGCCATTTCATCATCAAAAGCATTGCTTGCTGAGAAACTTGAACAGTCTATTCAGGTTAAGCAATTGAAACATGAGTGCGAAACTGCTCAAATTCGAGCAGAAGTTGAGACCTATAAAAAAGAGGTTGAGAACCTTAACGCAACCCTCCAGAGAATGTCTGACGAACTTACTTCTCAGAAGCAACTTACTGCCGACGTAGCGGGAATGAGTCGTCCAAAACCCCCTGCCTCCCCGAAGTAAGTATACACCCTGTTATTATAATTTTAACATAAATTATAATTTTAACTATCAACAATTTACTTAGACATGAATGCCTGAATCTGAAAATAAGAGATGTCCTTTCTCACCAAATCCTTAATAGGTTTGAGGCGGTCCCTCCCAACTTTAGCAATTGCCTTTGCAATATCACACTTTTTAGTCGGAGTCAACCCAATCCGCTCGTAATCAATCTCTCCAGGATTCTGTTTCCAATAACTAATAATATGATTTTCAATAGTACGCTCCTTTAATCCGCGAACCTTCGCGATATCTCTTATAGACTTACCATTCTTATAGAGACCGTAAGAGTCTGCCAGAGAATCTGAACTTTTTGTAACAGGTATGAAAAATACCCCATAAGTGGATGCGAATTGCATAGAAACCCCGTTGATGAAAATAAGTTCCTTCATAGTCTTTGGCTGAGCCTTGGAAATCTCAACAAGAACCTTATCGTTAGCAACCATATAGGACGGGATGTTGTTCTCAATAGCCAATTTATCCCGAATCTTTTTATACTTACCATAGGCTGTAGACTCGGGTGATTTCTTCAGACCTGAAATCGTAACAAACAATTCTGTCAGGTTGTCTACTGATTTAGAACCACTACCGATGACCGTATATTTGTTAAAAAACTTTGATTCCAAATAACCGTTACATTCCAGACTTGTAAAAATCTTCTTCCAAATCTCAACCGAGTGTCCACTTCCTTTTCCAAAGAATGGGTTACCACGAAGTGATGAAATTTTTGCGGCTTTTGACCCCCTCAACGCGTCTATAATCTTTGTTTTACCATAGTTGACCGGTAGAGAAAGAACAAAACTGGTTGCGATTCTAGCCTCCTTAATAATGTCTACCTTGTTTGATGTAGTCCTGTCGGTTGGTTTGCAGTTATCGCAAATACCACAAGCGTCGTATTTCTGGTAAGACTTTGTTGATGTTGCCAATTTACCCTCGTCAAAATAATATTCCAACATACTTTGACGGCATACTGACTCATTGTTCATATAAGAGTTAAAAATATTCAGCAACTTCAAACGGTGTTCCTTTTTAGCAGATTTGGAAATAAGGAACATGTTAGTCCTTGCATCCGATGCGTCGTGAAACAACACAGCCGAACTGTTAACACCGTCGCGACCAGCCCGACCAATCTCCTGATAATATGTTTCCATGTCACACGGTGAACCATAGTTAATAATTTTTCGAATATCAGGTTTGTCAATCCCCATACCAAAACAAACAGTCGCGACCAGAAGTTTAACTCTGTCGTTCACAAAATCTAGATGTGTCTTTGTCTTCAATGCTGTTGTCATTCCAGCATGATACGGACGAGAGTCATAACCGTAGCAATTAAGCAATGCGCTGATTTCCTCGGTTTTTTTCCTAGTCTGAGTATAAATAATAGTAGATTCATTCTTATCTATCTCCTCTTTCAAATCATCCATGATATCCCCAGATTTTGGGAGGATTTTGATAGCCAAATTATCCCTCTTAGTACCGAGACAATATTGGTTTGCGTCCTCAACACCGATATGATCGAACATATCCTCAAGAACCATAGGTGTAGCAGTCGCCGTTAGCAACATAATCGGAATGTCGGGGAACTCTTTGGTGATAATATTAAGTTTCATGTAACTTGTTCGGAAGTCATGACCCCATTGACTCAAACAATGAGCCTCGTCAATGGCAAATAACCCAATATTGTCCAGATTCTTAAAAACATGAATGTTGGACGTGATATACTCTGGTGTACAATAGATAACACTATACTTCTCCAACGAAGAAGGTTGTTTTGATTTTCTAAGCAAAGAACCACCACTTACACCAGTTGTGTTTCCGTTCAGGCAAATGGATGAAATGCCAGATTTTTCCAAATGTAACTGCTGGTCTTCCATCAAAGAAATAAGTGGTGACACAACGATAGACTGTTTACCAGAAAACGTAGCCGGGAACTGATAACACAACGATTTACCCCCACCGGTTGGGAATACAACGATCGAATTAGTTCCAGACAAAACGTCGTTCACAATATCTTCTTGAAAAGGTCTAAATTCATTGTACCCATATACGGTTTTCAGATGTTTCAACATTTTCCAATCTTTATAAATAGAAATTTTAAATTCGTTTTAAAATTTCAAACCAACAACCTTTATCAAATTCGAATAGGATCAATCAACGTGTCGGTGACATGTATAAGACCATTATCTGCAACCACGTCAAACTCTACGATATTTATATAACTATTAAGTGTTGTATTGTCACCAGTATTCCTTATAAACAACCGATTCATAGGATGATTGGTATGATAATAAGAAAAAGGGGAATGTTTTATAACTTCTGAAGGTATTTTCCGTTTCAATGTGCTAGATTTGACAATGTGTCTAGCGGATGCCCTATCAATAGTTGTAACATCAACATCTTGTAAATATTTATCGGAAGGTACAAATACAGTTATTTCTGAATTCTGGTGATCAAACAAATTCCCCATACCAGAAACGGCTAAAATATGTCTAAATTTAGTAAAATCGGAGTGAGTCTTGATAACACCTGCGATAGACTTATTGTTTTGTGTGTAAGTATTAACCCCTATGATACGATCCATGTGACTCAAAGCAAATTTTTGAGAATACGGTCCTAATGAAGTCATCTTTTTATAATTACAAACATTATAAAAATATAATTAACAAGAATCTAAAGTTTGATTTTAAACTTGTTTCGCTCTTCGTTTTCTCTATTAATAGTAATATTCAACACTCCGTTGTCAGCAGATACATCAACGCTTTCTCTATTAACCACACTAATCGGTATTTTGATTTTCTTTGTAAAACACCCGTACATTATTTCATGGGAAATCAGATCGCCAACAAGCCTGTCATCACGAGTTCCCGAAATCTCGACAATATTATTAAAAAATTCAACATCGACGCTATCAACTCTGACACCAGGGATGTCAATTCTTATTTTTATCTGTTTAGCATCAATTGCCATATCATGAGGAGGCTTGTAAAACTGGGACATATCAACCCCCTGTGTAGCCATATAGGTGTTAACCAAATTTAACACACTCCCGCCCCCTGAATTCTCTATCGTATTTAAACTTTCCATTATTAACTGAGGAAATGACATTTTGTTTTCTCACTCCCTTTCTTAAATCACATTGCCAAATTATTCAATCGGTCTAACCTACTACCGGGTGTTGCTGATGGTGGTGAACCACATGAGGACGGGGAATATGATTCCCCTACAAACATACTACTTTCAGCCGGTTGACGATCTGCCATCTTCTTATTGTACATCATGTAAGCAAGGAGAGCAGTACATATGACTGCTATAGCAATAAAAATGTATTTCCAATTTACAGATTGTTTAGAATCATTAGGAAAGCCGTGGGCAACGAAATTCTCTTTCTGTTGCGGTAACGCAGGATGATTTTGTTGTTTCATGGGGATTTCCTTAACATCAATTGTAACATCACAGTTACATTGTTTATCTCCTTTCAGGAGTAAAAAATAATTCTGATAAACACCCTTGTCTGAAATCAGATTCCCAGAAATTGTACCATGTGCTTTCTTGTAATCGAATTCTGTATCCGTTTCACTATCCAGGGTCGTTTGGTCAACGACAACTACGTAAAAATCAGATCCATCCTTAGATGTCGCTGAGAATGTAAGATCAAAATTGGTAAGATCACCATTTAGGTCGATCAGTTGTTTTCTATTGCTTAGAGTGTAAGTCTTTGTTTCCGGCATTTTTATTATCCGCTTCAATCCTTTTAAAACAAATATCTTTTTCATTAACAATTACCCATTCACTGTTGAATTCGTTACTGACGAATTCAGTATCAACAACAATATATGACAATGGTTCTCCAAATTGTAAAGTTGGTTGTGTACATTGTAAAACCATTAGTTGAGTTGTTAGAGGTAAAATAGAACGAAAAAGAGGTAATTTATACAACTCTTTACTGTATAACAGGCTTAATACAGGTGAATTAATACTAAAAGCACCGGGCTTAGCCGATTGCGTTCTTAACCGTTCAAATAAACCAATCTTTTGGTTATCTGAACGGGTTGATTTTTCATCTTTGCTGTCCATTTTTAATATATAATATCTTTTTAACTACGATTTATAACTACAGTTATAAATTCATCATGCACTCACTTAAACTGACCACTACCAAGACCCCCGGATTCCCCCCTATCGGTCGTGTCAATATTAGCAACTTTTCTCGGGTTATCCATAATGATAACTTTTCTCGGTATAATCTGAACCAACTTACAAGGAAGAACAATAGCCTTCGGTTTTTCTACCGACGGGACAAGTGCAACTATTATAGACCCCCTGTAGGACATATCAATTATACCAACATTGTTGGCTACCATCCAACCAGTTTTAGAAATAGAACTACGGCCAACAAGATCAAAATAATAACCAACCTCTGGTTTAACCTGTATACACGTATCATAATAATGAACCCCATTAACCTCTTTTATCTTTTTAACCAAATGTAAATCGTACCCAGAATCTGAGATACGAGACTTAGATGGGGCGACCGCGTCCTTGTGGGTTGTAGAATATTCAAATGAAGGCAACGAACTAGGAGTCCATTGAACCATTGATACGAATTTAGAATAATTTGACGCCAAATGAATATTTGAACCCATATATAGTTTACCCATAAAATCCAATGCAGATACACCATTCCAGGTGATGTCTTTCTCTGTTATCAAACACGGCATTCCACTAAATCTCTTCAATTCTTCAAACGGAAATGTGTCGTTTTTAGAATTGTCAAATTTACAGTTCGGTCTACCATTTGAACATTTACCAAAAGTTCCCCATGAGTCGAACATCCCCCGAACGTAATCATGTAAAATCGAGGGGTTTAATGGTGGTAATGTGTATAGTTTATTATACATCATCACATGAAATAATATGTTGTTAGACACGGCAACGTCGGTAATAATTAGGATTAATGTATTTTCTCGACGACCAACGTTAAAAGATGTAAACTGTAGGTTTCTCTTAATAGTATTAAAAAAAATGGATTCCGTTATGTTAAATGTTACTTGAACCGGACCACCAGTTTTCGATATAGGGGTTGTCATAACCATCCCTACAAAATAAGCCTCGAACCGGGTTTTTATTTTATCAAACGGTTTGTGATTTGTTATCATATTTGTTTTGTTGTTAGAAGTCATTTACTTTAAATTTTATTTAATTTGTTCGACCTTATCAAATAAAAAATACTAACGCTTAAAGATTTCTAACTATATATTAAGATGAATGCCCATTAAAAAAGAGATTGTATACCCGCTTTTTTTAGAATGCTGCCAATACACCACCGACATATTTTGGGAAAATATTTTCGAAGATTTAGCGTACGGAAAACCCCCGTACGGTACTTATATTAGTAAGGATTTCCTATGTTGTAGTTACAAGAAGAAGGAATTTAGCTACAAGATTGAAAGGAAAACCCCTGAACTTTTACACTCCGACATTTATGGACTACTCAAAAATAAACTTGGGCTACTCTCACAAAAGGAAAAAATAAAGAAACGAGTCGCTTTTCAAACAATAGAAGAGAAAATGAACGAAACTAGAAAGAGTTGGAGTAAAATCAGAAAGAAAAATATCAAAGATCTTTTGATAGAACAATTTGTTATTAGCATGAGAGCAAAGTATTTGCTCTCAATAGTACAAGCCAGATATCTACTATCCGTAATTTTTATATCAATGGTATTCAAAGTAATAACATCAAATGATATAGACTACCAAGATGGATGTATTTTGAGTATCAATGGTATTTCTTTCAACAAAAAAGAAATAATCCTAGAAAGAGATCTGTACGACATGGACGTCAGTTTATCACCAGAAATCTACGTCGAGAAAAATTCAATGTCTGACACATGGGACAAATACATTAAAGAGTTAGTGAAAATCACCGTGAAATAATCAATCTATCGTCATAACATAATTGAGAAATTCAAGATGTACATTCGACAATTCAGCAAAGTTAACCCGTTTTAAATCCCAACTAGCCGTAAACACGGCTGTTTTACAGTCATTGGATAACACAGTTCTCCAATCAATACACCGACCCAACTTCTTAGGTGGTAACTCAACATCCATACATTTTACCCAATCAACAGTCATCTCTAACAAAAGATGATATTTAGTCTTAACCCATTTTATTTTATAACCATTTGATACATAAATGTTATCCAGATTCATAGTAATTTATAACATATAAATTACAGTTTAAATGTTATTTGTACAATTTCTACACAACAAATACTGAAATTGATATTTTTAATAAAGTTATAATATCAAAATCACATCATGTCTCTCACATCACTTTGTCTTTCGAATATAGCCGATATGGTCGGCCAAATGCCACCCCTCATACAGGATATGGTTATCCAAGAAAGCAGAGATGTTATCAAGGCTCAAGTAAAGGACGAACTTGAGGCAGAAGCCAAACTGTCAGTACGCAAGGATATACAGAAAGAAGCAACTAACTACCTATCGGACCTGATACCCGAAATCATGTCAGACATGATCAGCGCCATAACAGACGGGAGGGCTCAAATGGATTACCTCCAAGAATATAAACATATCCCAACATTCATCGTACAATGCGCTATTGACACCGCTGAACGATCAGTCACCGTAATGGAGGAAAGATATGTTCACCAGTCATTCGAAATGGCTAACACCCGTAGCCGCTACGACTTTGACGACTACTAAACAACCGCATACACATAGTTATAATACCTTCGGGTATTATAAATTTCTTATAACTTCTCACTAAAAATTCATCCATAGACGACTATACCTTATGATATCAGCAGGCTCAACTGAACCACCGCTAACCTGAGGTAGGATTTTTTCTATCACATTTTTCACAGTGGATTTGTCCATTTTACGACCACCATTAGTGGCTAAATACCCAAGGATATAAGCCGATGGATTCTTGTACTGAACATCCTTTATGTCTTTGATATGCGTCAACATCTCAATAATGTCATTGTCAACTATTTCAATATCCCGATTCGAATTGAGATTCCGGGAGATGGCATCGACATATACAGCGAACCTCTCCACCGGATCTTGAACCATTCGATTTATTTTACGCTGAAGATCACCAAAATCTCCACCTGAAATAGTAGAACCAAAAAAGGCCGCAGCCGGACCAGGCATACCACATCTCTCATACACATTTATCTCAGCCTTGTAATTATATTCATCACCTTTGGAAGTCTCAGGAGCACTTGCCCACTGTTCACCCAGAAGATATTTTGTTTCCCGTTCAGTCATTGTTTATCTTTTATTAGTAAATTCAGAATAAAAATCAATAATAAAAAATACAAATTAAAGATTAGGAAGGAAACCATAAACAAAATGAAAATCAAACTAGTCAGTGATCTACACATCGAATCAAGCCAGTATACAATACCGTACGACGGTGAAAATGTACTCATCTTAGCGGGTGACGCAGGAACAGACACAGAAGAAACAAAAAAAATTATAGTAAACTATCTCAACAAAGGAAACAGTCACCTTATTTTTGTACCAGGAAATCACGAATATTGGGGACATACAATAGAATACTTAGACACGTATTGGACAGAATTTAAACACGATAGATTCCACTTTCTACAAAATAACAGCATTGTTCTAGACAATATCAGATTTTTCGGAAGCACTATGTGGACAGACTTAGGAATGAGAAACCAAGAATCTATGGATATTTGCAATCGAATGGTACTGGACTTTAAAGAAATCAAGGATTTCAACCCATATAAATATACAGAGTTACACGATATAGCAAAACAATCACTTGAAACATCCATAAAAGAAAGTAAGGAACATATGGTTATAATAACTCACCATCTCCCATCGGAACAAGGAATTGATAATAAATATAAAGGAAATCCAGTAAATGACTCTTTCGCTTCAAGCGATCTTGAACATATTTTTCTAAACAAAAAGATATTAATGTACTGTCACGGACATACACATACATCAATGGTCTACGACATTTTCGGAGTTAAAATACACTGTAACCCACGCGGACATGTAAAGAACGGGGTCGTAGAAAATCCTAATTTTGACGACCACCAAATTATAAATATTTAATTTTTTTTTGATTTAACTTAAACATTTTAACATAAATATAAAAATGTTTAACGTAATCTTCGCAACCGACTCAAAAAACGGAATCGGAAATAAAAACTCTATCCCATGGAACTGTCCAGATGAATTAGCCCTTTTCAAATTGAAAACACTTGGTTCTATCTTGATTATGGGACGGAAAACAAACCACACACTATCAACCCTGAAGGGACGAACCGTATACTATCTATCCAAAACGGCTGAAGACAACAATATGTTCAAAAACTCACCAGA
>Ga0209425_10007147_pt1 | contig 10551 bp, 12 predicted proteins | sample COG_05_FD_184749 | JGI IMG/M metagenome (GOLD analysis project Ga0209425, IMG submission 184749) | Pelagic Microbial community sample from North Sea - COGITO 998_met_05 (SPAdes) (version 2) | ecosystem: Environmental > Aquatic > Marine > Neritic zone/Coastal water | place: Helgoland, sampling... | reverse complement strand
TATCCATCTTCAGAACATCAATACCTTGATGGTCAAATGTCTTGCATAGTGTGGCTAATCGTCTCACCTCGCAGGCAACTGATCTAACACCAGGTGGGACCACCGCTCCCGATCGATAGTTAAATTTGTAGGGTCGATTAGGCTCAATAAAATCAATCTCCCCATCACGATCCGAAAGACCTAATGGAAAGAAATTGAAACTGCCGGGAAGGTCTTGCTCACTGATCCATTCAACCGTGCGCGGCGTTGGATCAAACGCGTAAACGAGCGCGCAATGATGAGCAATCATTTCCAGGTCCCAGCGTATATTATTGCCCACGCCCGCTGAATAAACGACTGATTCCCTGGGTAAAAGATGAGGCGCGATGGTCCAGAGCCCAGATCGTGCGCCGTAGGCCACGGATGGAATATCCAGTTCAATTTTTATGTCCGCTTTTTTAAGGCGCCTATGCCTTAGTCGTTGTTTTATTTTTTTGAAAGCCACAAATCGATCGCTTTGATCTAGTTGGAATCACTCAGCATATGCAGCGTCAACCATCGTGCCGCCAACGCCGGTTTTTCAACCCCTTTGATTTCTACGTGCACATCATAAGTGAGCAGCCACTGGGCCGGATGGCGCTCCACTGCATCGGCCAACCAAAATCGGCCGCGAACAGATGCCCCGCTAGGTACGGGCTGAATAAAACGCAACTTATCAAATCCATAGTTAATGCTGACTTTGGCATTCTCAATCGCAAGACATGCTTCATACGCAAAACTCGGCAGCATCGATGCAATCAGAAAGCCATGGGCAATCGTGCCCTCAAAGCCGGCCTCTGATGACGCCCGTTCTGCGTCCAAATGGATAAATTGAAAATCATTTGTGCAATCGGCAAATGCTGAAATCCGCGATTGATCAATCTCCGCCCAATTTGAAACGCCGGTTTCTTGACCCACCCAGTCACCCAAATTAAATGCAGAGGCCTGATTGGTCGACATACGGCAGTAATCGATTAACTGGCAAGATAGCGAACACCGCTATCGAGACCTTCGAGCGTTAACGGATACATGTGATCCTCAACCAATTCCTGAATAAGTCCAATTGACTGTGTGTAGCCCCAATGTGCTTTGGGAGTGGGGTTTAGCCAGATCACTTTTTCAAAGTTTTCCAGCAGACGAGTCATCCAGGTAACACCAGACTCCCGATTCATGTATTCCACACTTCCACCAACACTGACCACTTCATAAGGCGCCATCGAAGCGTCTCCTACGATTATGACTTTATAGTCGCGTTGGTAAGTGTTCAAAATTTCCCAGGTTGGAATGGTCTCCGTACGTCGCCGCTGATTATCCCGCCAAAAAAAGTCGTAAAAAAAATTATGAAAATAAAAATAATCTAGATGCTTAAACTCCGCTCTTGCTGCGGAAAATAACTCCTCACAGGTTTTGACGTAGGGATACATTGACCCGCCCACATCAAAAAACACCAGAATTTTCACTGCATTGCGACGCTCGGGTACCATCCGGATATCGAGCAACCCCGCATTTCTGGCCGTTGATCTAATGGTGTCATCCAAGTCCAGCTCCTCGTTGGCGCCGCTTCTGGCAAATTTTCGCAAACGTCTGAGCGCCATCTTGATACTTCGCGTACCGATTGCAACGGAGTCATCAAGATTCTGGAATTGCCGCTCTTCCCAAACCTTAACGGCTCGCTGGTTTCGACTTTCACCCCCAATCCGAATACCCTCAGGGTGATAGCCGCTATGTCCGAACGGGGACGTGCCACCAGTTCCGATCCATTTGCTACCACCTGAATGCCGCTTCTCCTGCTCCTCGAGGCGCTGACGAAATGCATCGAGCAATTCCTCCAGACTCCCCAAGGATTCAATCTTTGCCTTATCTTCCTCACTTAAGTATTTTTCGACTGCAGCGCGCAGCCATTCTTCAGGGATCAATGCATTAATAACATCATCAATAGATTCCATCTCGTTAAACCAGGCTGAAAATGCCCGATCAAAACGATCGAAGTACTTCTCATCCTTTACAAGGCATGTTCGCGACAGCAGATAAAAATCATCAACAGAAGCAAACGCGATTCTCGCGTTTAATGCTTCGAGCATGATTAAATATTCCTTAATGGACACCGGTATCCCGGCGTTCTTGAGGGTCTGAAAAAAGCTTATCAGCAAAATGACGGCTCCGAAAATCTAGCTTGATGGACGCTCTCGGCGCGCCATAAATGCCAAACGCTGCAGCATATGGACATCTTGTTCATTTTTAAGCAGCGCGCCATACAGCGGCGGAATTGCGTTATTCGGATCACGCGATTTAAGAATCTCGTCGGGGATATCATCGGCCATCAGCAGTTTCAACCAGTCAATCAGTTCTGACGTTGAAGGCTTTTTCTTAAGTCCCGGAATTTCTCGAACCTCAAAAAAAACTTCAAGGGCTTCTTGAATCAAATTTTTTCGGATATCCGGGTAGTGAACCTCCACAATCTTTTCCATTGTTGTTTTATCTGGAAACGATATAAAGTGAAAAAAACAACGTCTCAGAAATGCGTCGGGCAATTCCTTCTCATTATTACTCGTAATGACCACGATAGGCCGCTGTTTAGCGGCAATCATTTCGCCCGTCTCGTAAACAAAAAATTCCATTCGATCAAGTTCAAGCAGGAGATCATTTGGAAATTCAATGTCTGCTTTGTCGATCTCATCAATTAATAACACCGACTGTTCTTCGGAAGTAAAGGCCTCCCACAGTTTTCCCGGGCGAATGTAGTTCTCGATTGATTCCACTCGGTTATCACCAAGCTGGGAATCTCTCAATCTCGATACAGCATCGTATTCATATAGTCCCTGCTGCGCCTTACTCGTTGATTTAATGTGCCAGCGGATCAATGGCTTCCCAAGAGACTCGGCGATCTCCTCCGCAAGCATGGTTTTGCCAGTACCTGGTTCTCCCTTTATCAAAAGAGGTCTCTCAAGCGTAACGGCAGCATTCACTGCCATTGAAAGATCTTCCGTCGCGACGTAACGCTCTGTCCCGTTAAAACTCATTTTTTGCTCCAATTCAGTTCAGCGGCGATGATATCAATATTTGGTGTACCACCGAATAAATCTAGACGGACCCTGACCCGGCTAATTCCCTCCCGCATCGACAATCGCTAAATCAACCCATTTGGGCGTTATCTTTCAGAGTGCTTTTGGTTAAATTTAAGGCAAAATACCCAATCTCTCTTTGACTGGATTTTTTTATGCTGAAAATTTTCGCCGCGCCGTCGAGTATTGCGCTTGCATCTGTCCTCCTTCTCGAGGAGGTCGAGGCTGACTACGAACTGGCTGTGCTCGATTTTTCGAAAGGTCAACAACGAGAACCTGCGTATCAAACCGTCAACCCAAAAGGACGCGTACCCGCACTCATCACTGAAGACGGCGTCCTAACAGAGACACCCGCGATTCTGGTCTACATTGCGCAACGTTATGGGCCGGGTTCGATGATTGGCGCGAACGAGCCATACGCCTTTGCGAAAATTCAGGAATTGAACAGTTACCTCGCCTCCACCGTACATGTCGCCCACGCGCATCGGTTCCGGGGCGCAAGATGGACTGATGACCCGCACGCGCTTGAGGCCATGACCAAAAAAGTGCCTGAGACAATGGCAGCCGCCGTTAGCCTGATAGAAGAACACTTTTTTGTTGGCCCATGGGTTACCGGTGACGCTTACACCATATGTGACCCTTATCTTTTCACACTGTGCTCTTGGCTTGAAGGCGATGGGGTCGATACGCAAGCATTTCCAAAATTACTCGCACACCGAGAAAAAATGCTCTCCCGGCCTGCAACACAAGCCGCGATAAAGCGACTCGGCTGAGCCGGCTAAAAAACGCAAATCAATGATTGGAAAAACTAACAATGTTTAAAGCTGAATTACTGCAAGAGATACGGGATCGTTTTCATCACGTTGATCAATGCCCCTATCAGGGGTCTCGTATCTTTTTTGAAAATGCGGGCGGCTCTCTGACGCTGAAATCCGTTGTGGAGGTCAGCGCGCATTTCGCCTCCATTCCGGATAACCAGGGTCGGGACAACCCCGCCAGTCGGGAACTGGTCCGCGTCATCAATAAAGCACGCGAAGACATGATGACCTTCTTTGGCGTCTCTGAGGGTGTGGTGTTTACCGGGGAAAGCGGAACTGAACTTCTTTTTCGATTAGTGCGCGCTGCAATATTCGGTTCGGCCGAAGGTGGCAATGTCATCGGCAGTACGCTTGAGCATCCGGCAACCGCTAGCGCCCGCAGCCAATGGTCTCCTATCGCCGGAAAAGAAAATATCAGCATTGCCCATGATAAAGATCAGGCAATGGTCACCGCTGAACACTACCTTGAGCATGTAACTGCGGAAACGCGAGTCGCGACCATCATTCAAACAAGTCCCGTCGTCGGTATGGCAGTAGATGTCAAAAAAATTGCTGCGGCAATCAGATCCAAATCACCAGACTGTTTCATTATTGTGGACAGTATCCAACATGCGGCTCATGGCGTGATGGATATTGGCGCAATCGGCGTCGACGGCTGCGCCGTATCAGGATACAAAGTATTTTCACGTCACAACTATGGGGTCGCCTGGGTCTCCCCTCGACTCAGCACACTTTGTCACGAAAAATTGGACGGTACCGCTGATAACTTTTGGGAATTAGGGACTCGGGATACCGGCGCTTTCGCAACATTCAGTGAAGTCGTGAATTACCTTGAATGGTTAGGCAGTCAACTGACAGATTCAACCGATCAAAGAACCCGGCTTGAAACAGCGGGTCACGCTATGGCGGAGCAAGAGCAGCATCTCGTCGATGTTGCGATTAACGGCGCGGAAGGACGGACCGGCATCCGTGATTTGCCTGGTGCATTTATTCTGGGCGGCGCTGATAATCCTCATCGAGAGGGTCTTGTTTCCTATGCATTTGCCAATAAACCTTCTGTCGAAGTGGTCTCGGAATTAAACGAACGCGGGATCAGAACCCATCTCAGAAAAGCTGACTATTTCTCGGGAAGTGTATTGACCCCACTTGATATGGACAGCTGCATTCGAACCTCTTTTTGTCACTACAATTCAAAAGAAGAAGTATTGATGCTACTTGATGCGCTAAATGAGATTATTAGTGCTTAAACCCTCAAATTTGTTTAGGAGATTACCCAATGGCTAAGGGATATTGGATGTCGGCATACCGCGAAATTCTTGATCCGGAAAAGTTAGCAGCCTATGCTGCAATCGCGGGAGAAGCCGTCAGGGAAAATGGCGGTCACTTTCTTGCTCGTGGCGGGCAAATGGAACCCAAAGAACACGCGGTCGCTGAGCGCACGGTTCTTGTTGAATTTGAAAGCTACGAACGTGCGCTCTCAACCTATGCCTCACCAACCTACCAGAAGGCGTTGGAAGCGCTCGATGGAGGCGTGATTCGAGATTTTCGAATTGTTGAAGGCGTCGAGTAACTTTTTAAGTCATTAGGAGTGGATCTCTTGTCTGAAGTCACTGTAATCGGCGGTGGGATTATCGGGGTATGCTGCGCACTCTCGCTGCAACGCCAGGGAATTGGCACCACACTTATCGAACGGGGCGATATCGGCGGCGAAGCAACACTGGGAAATTGTGCGCTCATGGCGCGTAGTGAAATCGTTCCACTATCCAAACCTGGTGTCATGAAGAAACTGCCAGGATGGATTCTCGATTCGGAAGGGCCGCTCGCTGTTCGGCCTGGACACCTCCCAACCGCAATACCCTGGCTGCTTAAATTTCTGCGAAATGCCAGGGCGGATCGTGTTGCACAGATCTGTCACGGGCTGGGTGAGATTGCCAAACTTGCTCAGGATGATTTTGATAACGTCATTGAAGCCGCCAACATAAAAGATATTTGGGCAGAAAATGAGGTGCTCTATCTCTATGACTCCAAGAGTCAGTACGACGCCGATACATTCAGCTGGAATCTACGAGAAGCCGAAGGATGCTTCGTCACTCCGCTTAATAAAAACGAACTGCGGGATCTTGAGCCTGATGTCAAAACCGATGAAAAATTTGGAGTGATCGCCAACGGCTGGAAATCATTTACCAATCCACAAAGACTGACCAAAGAGCTCGCAAATTTCTTCGTTGCTTCAGGCGGAAAGATCATCGCGCAAGATGTCGCACGCATCACGATGCTTAACGGACGGGCGGATCAGGTTAAATTTGAGAATGGCGAGACCCTCAAGCTGGATAAGCTCGTTGTTGCAGCTGGATGCTGGGCAGGACGGCTACTATCAGACATGGGCATTCGCATCCCGCTTGCGCCGCTTCATGGATATCATACCGACCTTCCGGACAGCGGCGTAAAACTCTCGAGAGCGGTCATTTATGCGCCAGGCGGCTTTGTTAATACGCCGGTCGAAACCGGTCTTCGTATCGCCGGAACGGTGGAAATCGCGCCTGTCGATGCAAAGCCGAACTTTCGCCGCGCCGAAGTTCTGGTCGAAAAAGCAAAAAGAAATCTTTTCCCGCAGTTGAATACATCCAACGGCAGCCAATGGATCGGTGCGCGACCCTTCATGCCCGATACCTTGCCGGTCATCGGTCCTGCCCCAAAGGTCAATAACGCTTGGCTCGCGGTGGGTCATGGACAGCTTGGACTCACGATGGGTCCCACCACGGGTGAATTAATCAGCGCGCTTATCCTCGGTAAGACTCCTGCAATCCCTATCGAGGCTTATCGGGCCGACCGCAGATATGTTCAATAACAAAAAATACGCTCAGAAGGAGAATAGGAAATGAGCAAAATTTGCGTGATCGCAGGAGTGGGCCCTGGAAACGGCGCGTCAATAAGTAAGCGCTTTGCAGTAGAGGGATATACCACCGTCATGCTGGCGCGAAACGAGAACTATCTGTCTGAACTGAGCGCGATAATTGATAACTCAATCGGGATTTCCTGTGATCTTTCATCTCCCGAATCAATTGAAAAAGCGTTTGCTCAAATTAGTAGAGAATTTGGAACGATCGATACACTTGTTTATAACGCAGGATCCGGACTTTGGCGTTCTGTTCTGGAAACCACGCTAGATGACCTATATAGCTCTTGGGCCGTCAATGTGCGAGGTCTGCTTGGATGCGCTCATCAAGTCACGCCAGGAATGCTTGAAAAACAATCGGGCAATATAGTGGTTATTGGCGCAACAGCTTCGTTGCGTGGCGGACCTCAATCCGCTGCATTTGCCTCCGCCAAGGCCGGTCAGCGCAGCCTTGCGCAGTCGCTGGCAAAAAAACTTGGATCAGAAGGCATCCATGTCAGTTATTTGATCATCGACGGCATTATTGATCTTGAGCGAACACGGGCCTGGCTACCTGATAAGCCTGACGATTTCTTTATGAAAGCTGGCGAAATTGCTAAAAATGTCTATGCGCTTACTCAACAGGATCAATCGGCTTGGACATTCGAATTAGATTTGCGACCCTTCGCCGAAAACTGGTAGCCGGCATTAAGCCGGCTCTCAAATTTTGGAGGGGTAAAAATCAGCGGCAACCAACACGGCAATTTACCTCTACATCATGTCTGACCTTCCCATCAGTATGTTTATGACCAACAATCACCACCTCCTGCCAGTCAGACGCAGACGCTCTAATCTCTGGTACGAAAACTTCTAAAGCACCCCAACCAGTCATCACAGTGAGATTCAAGGCAATCACAGTCAGTAAAACTTTGGTGTATCTATCAATCATTTGTGACTCCTTAAAATAACAAACCATTTCAGGGGCAGAATTATTGAGTTCAGAAGTGGTCAGGAGAGAATCAATTCCCGCCAAGGTGTAATCACTTCGCAATAAAAAAGCCATCCAGACAATTTCATTACGCTACTTTTTTTCAACATCAGATAAAAGCACTACACCCCACCCACCTGATTTTTTATTAGAGGGTGAAATCAAGGCCCATGGCTCATCGATTTCTTTAACCGTGAAGGGTTCACGTTTAATCAAGATTTTGCTACCCACTACGATTTTTCGCTTATTCCTAAAGTTCATAAAACCTCCTGTCTGAATCTAGCCAGGCTAGATCAGGTGAGGCGACGTATCTGCGATACGTCGCCGTGACTTTCGTGAGGTTCTAGTGTCGAACTAGGACAATGTCAGGTCGTAATCTCCACACGCCAAAAGGCTATCACTACGAAGAATATTGAATCGCAAGGCTAAGAAATAAGCCGAAGAGAATTGCTACAATCGTAGCAATGAAGAAGAATTTGAGAATCGTGTTTTCATGTTATCCTGACAATTCAATCAACTTGCATCATCAGTCAGGCACACAGATACAGCAGACCAAAAGTAAAACTCTATAGATAAAGACCGTTAGTCCCTGAAATTTGTGAACTGCAACGGTAGATCAACATCCTCCTCTTTAAGGAACGCGATCGCCGCCTGAAGATCATCACGTTTCTTGCCTGTTACCCGCAACTGATCTCCTTGAATTGCAGTCTGGACCTTAAGCTTGCTGCTTTTGATTTTCTTCACAATGGTTTTAGCTAACGCCCCCTCAATACCGCTCCGGACCGTAACCTGTTGCTGAGCTTTTCCGCCGCCACGCTCCTCAACTTCCCCCGCCTCAAGACAGGCAATATCGATACCGCGCTTAACCAGTTTGATATCGAGAATATCCCGTACCTGTGTCACCTTGAACTCGTCATCAGCGTAAATCGTCATCAAAGGCTCTACGTACTCAACGCGCGCATCCGAGCCTTTAAAATCAAATCGATTCGCGACCTCTCGATTTACTTGATCAATAGCATTTGCGAGCTCATGCTCATCAACTTCACTCACGACATCAAAAGAAGGCATAGTATCTCCACCAATAAAGTTGTTAGGCGGCAGCGTATCCGCCATCGACCATGTAAAACCCGCCTGTGCAATAGGCTGATGCTTCTGAAGCTAAAAAAACAGCCAATCCAGCGAGATCTTCGGTCTCTCCAAGCCTACCCATCGGAATTTTGCTCAGAAAACGATCCCGGTTTTGATCATCACGCCATAACGCCTCGCTGAACTTGGTCTTGATCAAGCCAGGACAAATAGCATTGATTCGAATGTTGTCCTTGCCCCAATCCTGGGCCATGGCTTTCGTCAGGTTAATTAGCGCCGCCTTGCTGACGCTGTACATACCAATCCCCTTCTCAGGCGTAAGCCCGCCGATTGAGCTGAGATGGATAATCGACCCGCCACCTCGCGCCTTGAGTATGGGATAGGCTTTATTGCAAAGCATCAGCGGACCTTTAAGATTGACATCGATTATCTTGTCAAAAGCACCGCTGTCCGTCTGATCTATCGAACCATAGACCGGATTGGTCGCCGCATTATTGACAATGATGTCGAGCGCTCCGTATTCTGATACCACGCTATCGACCAAAGCCTCGACTTGTTCCATGCGGCCCATGTTGGCTGCGATCGCAGCGGCCTCAAAACCCCTGCTTTGAATTTGCTGCGCGACACTATCGACAGCCTCCTGCTTCCGACTGCTCACCACGACGCTTGCACCATATTCAGCGAGTGCATGAGCGATCGTCTCGCCGATCCCTTTGCTCGCACCGGTCACGAGTGCCACTTTACCAGTCAGCTCAAAAAGAGAACGCGTTGTACCGTTTTTTGTCATCTGTCGCTCGTCTGCTGCGCCTACTGTTCAGTGAGTCAGAGTCCATTGGATACGACTATTCTAATCTCAGACCCTTTAAAGATGTCGGATCTTCCCCTAACCCAGCTCAGGCGACAGGCCTCGCGGAATTTTCTTTTCCTTATCAAAGAAGGGTAACGTGACGATTTCGCAGTCATGCTCATCCCCTGCAGCATCTTCTATGGTCAATGTTTTGCCCACCCACGTCTCACCATTCGATAATCGCTGATCAAAAACAACATAGCCGACACCGCATTCAAGCGTCGGTGACCAGCAACTGCTTTTGGTAATGCCAACCGGTTGGCCGCTTTCCAAAATCGTGAGGCCCGCATTCACCTTCGCCTCCTTACTGACATACCCGAACAAACGACACGCCTTAGACGCTTTTTCAAGTGCCGCTTTTCCCACGAAATTGTCTTTTGTAAGATCTACAAATGTACCGAGCCCTGCATCAAATGGCGTCATCGTCAGATCAATATCGGACTGATAATCAAGAATTCCTGCTTCTACTCGACGAAGACCGAGCGACGCGCTGCCAGAACGCTCTAGATTAAACGCCTCTCCAACCGAAAACAGGTGATCCCATAAGGCTGAGTGATCAAGATTTTCATTGCCGTAGATTTCGATCCCCATTTCGTTTGTCCAGCCCGTTCGCGAGACCAGAACGTTTTGACCGCCAAAATCAAATATCCCCGCATCGAAGTAACGAAAACGCTCGGGAATCTGACCGGGCGCAGCGGCCTCAAGAAACTTTAAGGCGTTTGGCCCCTGAACCTGAAGCACGCGGGACTTGGGGTCCCGAATAGTGACCTCCATCCCATCCGAGAGGGCGAGAAACCACTTGGCGGTATCGCCATTTGCTTCAACATACCAAAATCGATCTTCAGCGAGTCGAATCA
>Ga0209425_10007146_pt1 | contig 10552 bp, 12 predicted proteins | sample COG_05_FD_184749 | JGI IMG/M metagenome (GOLD analysis project Ga0209425, IMG submission 184749) | Pelagic Microbial community sample from North Sea - COGITO 998_met_05 (SPAdes) (version 2) | ecosystem: Environmental > Aquatic > Marine > Neritic zone/Coastal water | place: Helgoland, sampling... | reverse complement strand
GCCCGCGTAAGCCATTTCTGCGCCGTTTCCAAGTCTTTTGGCAGACCCTGACCCCGTAAATACCTGCCGGCAAGATTATACTGTGCATGAGAGAATCCGGCCTGTGCCGACCTTGCGAGACGGTCCAGCGTTCGGCGGCGCGCCTCTTCAGGTATATCGGTATTCTCGGCTACCGGAGTAACGGCGCGGCGCAACCTCGGGTCGCTTTCCAGTAGTTCGACGACCAGGTTTCGCTTGCGACCGGAAACCGAGCGAATGAACTCGCTTTCGGTGGCGCCCGCTGATTCTTTGAGAGCCCTCTCTTTGACGGTATCGGCCGTCGTCGCCTGTTTCGTTTCAGGCGGAGAAGCGTCTTTTACTATCGGAGGAGGCACATTGCGTTGGCTGTTCCGGGCTTCGGGTTTCTTTGGCGGGAGTGGCGGCGGCAGAAGGGGCGCGGGGAGGACATCCGGCGGGACGGTAACGACCACGACCGCGCTCGCCGGGGGACGTTTCGGGGCTATTGTTGATGGTACATCAGGGTTTCGCGGTTTGCGCGTAACTGGCGTTGGCTGTGTGGCATTTGGCGATGGAACGCGGGTTGCCGGTTCTGGGGTAAGCAAAGCGATCGCCCGCCCCGGGAGCGGTTGGGCTGTTTCTGCGTCGGGCGCTGCATTCTGCAGACCGGCGATGTCTGATATTTCCCTGAGTGTGGCCTCGCTCACCAGCTCCACCAGAATCGGCAGATCGTTCGACGACGTTTCGACGGACCGGTCGAATATACTGGGAAGTATGGGAAGGCCGCCGACCACGCCGACCAGCAAACCAACATGGAGGATACCGGAAAATACGGCCCCGCGCCAAATCATCCTGCAGCGGTTCCTGCTAGTGAGCTGATGTCTGGAGCGGCAACGTTGGACAGACGCCGCGAAAAGGCCGGTCCGGCAACGAGGCCGGACCGTTTATAAACCTGATAAGCAGGATCGGTATTTTCAGGCCGAGGGCTTTTCCGCATCGTCGGCAGCGCCGGCATCTTCCGAGGCTTCTGCATCTGCAGCGACAGCTTCGACATCGGGTTCTGCGCTTTCTTCGAAAACAGCTTCCGCCTCGAGGGCGGCTTCTTCTTCGGCAATGTCGATAACGTCGCCATCCCGGTTGACCCGTTCGCCACGGGCCTGCATCTCGGCTTCTTCCTCTGAGCGCGCGATGTTGGCGACGATCTCTGTTGTTACTTCAGGATGAAGATCAATCCGGACAGAGTGCATGCCGACGGTTTTGATCGGGTTGGGCAGGATTACCTGGCGGCGATCAATGGTGACGCCGGATTCGGTGATGCCGTTTGCGATATCACGCGTGGTGACAGAACCGTAAAGCTGATCGCTGTCACTCGCCTGGCGTACGATGATGATCGTCCGACCGTTGACTTCCGTGGCAATGCCTTCGGCTTCCTGACGGTTCTTGAGGTTCTCGGCTTCAAGCTGTGCCCGCTGTTCCTGGAACACGGCGCGGCTGGCCTCGGAGGCACGGAGCGCTTTTTTGCGTGGCAGAAGGTAGTTACGTGCGTAACCGGGTTTGACGTTTACGACGTCGCCCATCTGGCCCAGTTTTTCGATTCGTTCGAGCAGTATGACTTCCATTATTCGTTCCCTTTGTTCGAGCGCCGCGCATGCATCCGCTCACGGAGGCGCACCCAGTGTTCAATGAGGCCCAGCAGGGCGATTATCGCCGCGGGCCAGACCAGCAAAACCAGAAATAAGTAGGCGCCTACTAGCAAGAAAAGACGTCCGGGCCAAGCGGCGGAGATACTATGCAGAACTGCCAATCCGATAAAGAAAAAAGGTATGGTGCCGATCAACATTACGTTGATGCCAAAAAACCCTGCATTTCCGCCAAAAATTGCCACCAAAGCCCCGAAAATAACCACGGCCGCGGGCCAGATCGGGACTTCAATTTCGCTGTAGGCCGGTATCGGGCGTAAATTTTTGCCCGACGCGGTCAGAAATTTCTGGGCCATGACGCCGTTTACAACAATCATCAGAAGCCAAGATGCGGCCGCGACTGCTGGAAAAATGGCCGCCATCGTCGTGATGAGCTGGTCGACCGCTGCGGCATCTGCCTGAACGTTGCGTAATGCGCCAAGGACGTTTCTGAGATACGTCTCCGTTGCGCCCCTGACGCCGTTTTCGGCGCCTAAAAATACAAGATAGGCGGCAACGAAGGCAACGAGTGCAAGGAACGTTAGCCAGCCGAGCAGCCTGCCGACCGGATACCACTCAACGGACCCGTCTTCGCCTTCTCCGTCCCGAATACGGTTCTGGATGGCGAAATAGACGATGATGAGGACCGGCAGCGCCGAAGTCAGAACAAAAAGAGAGAGAGCGCCGACGCCGGGCGACCCCAGAGCAACAAGCACGGCTGCGATTGCTGCAGCGACGGCAGCAGGCATGAAACCCAGGGCAAGCCCAGTGGCAACAATGGGCGCCTGGGCAAAATAGGCGAGCATAAAGGCCCCGGGTGAGCCCAGTGTCACCGAGAGATGCAAAAGGGCTGCGACGACACCCGCGCCCAACGGGATGAGCTGTGCGCGCTGCATACACTTACTTTCCGCCGGTGGACCGGCGATCTGTGACCAGCCGGCCGGACCGGTGCTGATCCGTTGTTAATAAGTGTTTAGTTAATGATGAACGGCATCAAGGCAAGGTTACGTGCCCGCTTGATGGCTGTGGCAAGCTCGCGCTGCTTCTTGGCCGATACAGCCGTAATCCGGCTGGGGACAATCTTGCCGCGCTCTGATGTGAAGCGCTGCAACAGCTTGACGTTCTTGTAATCGATCTTCGGGGCGTTCTCGCCGGAGAACGGGCAGCTCTTGGGCCGCCGGAAAAAGGGGCGCCGGCTCATACTTCGGTTTCCTTGTTATCGGCTGCGGGCGCGCTTTCTTCGGTAGCGGCGGGGGCAGCGGCAGGTGTCTCGGCAGCGGCAGGTTTCGGACGATCATCATCTCGTCCGCGACCACGATCGCGATCACGGTCATCGCGGCTGCTTTTGCTCTGCATCATCACAGAAGGCTCTTCTTCGTGCTCATCGACACGGATGCTCATATAACGCAGCACGTCTTCGTGCAGGCGCATATTGCGTTCCATTTCGGTAAGCGCCGCCGCGGGGGCGTCGATGTTCATCAGAGAATAATGGCCTTTCCGGTTCTTCTTGATCCGGTAGGCGAGGGATTTCAGTCCCCAATATTCGTCTTTTGTGACCTTGCCGCCGTTTTCCTCGAGGATCTTTGTCATATCCGCGGTAAGGGTTTCGACTTGGGTTGCAGAAATGTCCGGGCGTGCAATGTACACGCTTTCGTATAAAGGCACCGTTGTTACTCCTGGTTAGCGTCTAGTTAGCGTCCGGCCCGCATGATGCCGATGACATCGCGCCCGATCCGCTGATCTGTTGCTAGTGCTAGAATTCGGACGCCAAAGACGCCGAATCCGAATAAAAATCGCCATAAATGTGCGCGCCGAGGCACGAGGCGCCGGAATATACACAATTAACCGGGAGGTGCAAGCTATCCCGGCATGATTCGTCCCACTATCTTGACTCGTCTTAACCACCCTATATGACTGCCACAGATTGCCGGAAATCGGCGGAAAACGACGGGGAAGTTATATGACGCGCGCATTTGTGTTTCCAGGACAGGGGTCACAGGCTGTCGGGATGGGGCAGGAACTTGTGGCTGCATTTTCAGTCGCACGGGAAACCCTCGAGGAAATTGACGACGCGCTTGGCCAGAATTTGTCGAAACTGATGGCCCAGGGGCCTGCCGAAGAATTGCAGCTGACGGAAAATGCGCAGCCTGCGCTGATGGCGCTGAGCATGGCAGTTCTGCGGGTTCTTGAAACGGAAGGCGGTATCGACCTGTCCAAAAGCTGTGCTTTCGTTGCCGGCCATTCCCTCGGTGAATACTCGGCGCTTGCGGCGGCCCGGACATTTGGTCTGGCTGATACGGCACGCCTGCTCAAAATTCGCGGCCAGGCGATGCAAAAGGCTGTTCCAGTCGGTGTCGGCGGGATGGCGGCGCTGCTCGGCGCCGATATGGAGGTGGCGCAGGAAATTGCCGACGCGGCGGCACAGGGCGAGGTCTGTTCGACCGCGAATGACAATGCGCCCGGCCAGATCGTATTGTCCGGCGCGATGACGGCGATTGATCGTGCAATCGAGATCGCGGCCGAAAAGGGGATCAAGCGCTGCATAAAGTTGCCTGTGAGCGCACCGTTTCACTGCGCGATGATGGCGCCGGCGGCAGACGTGATGGAAAAGTCGCTTGGCGATGTAGATCTGGTGCGCCCGCTTGTGCCGGTCATGGCCAATGTCACGGCAGCGCCTGCGGAAAACCCCGACGATATCCGGCGCTTGCTGATTGAGCAGGTTACAGCCCTGGTGCGATGGCGTGAGAGCGTGCTGGCAATGCGCGATGCGGGTGTCGATACGCTCGTCGAACTGGGCGCCGGCAAGGTGCTGACGGGTTTGACCAAGCGAATCGACCGGGAGATAACATCGATGAACGTCGAGACGCCTGCGGATGTCGAAGCCGTCCTTAAAACGTTTTAAACGGGAGACCGGAATATGTTCGCATTAGCAGACAAAAAAGTAGTGGTGACCGGCGCATCCGGCGGAATCGGTGGTGCTATCGCGCGGGCAATGCATGAACAGGGTGCGACTGTCGCACTGGCCGGCCGCAATCGCGAAGCGCTCGACGCGCTGGCTACCGATCTGGGCGAACGCTGTCATGTGATCGTCGGCGAGCTTAACGATAGGGCAGCGGCAGATGCGATGCTTGCTGCTGCCTCAGACGCGATGGACGGCATCGATGTGCTGGTCAATAACGCCGGTCTGACACGCGACAATCTTGCGATGCGTATAAAGGACGAGGACTGGCAGGTGGTTATCGACGTCAACCTCACGGCAACGTTTCGTCTGTCGCGCGCTGTTCTGCGGGGCATGATGAAGGCCCGCTGGGGCAGAATTATTAACGTCACCTCGATCGTGGGCGTTACGGGTAATCCGGGGCAGACCAATTACGCAGCATCGAAGGCCGGTATCATCGGTATGTCGAAGTCTCTTGCCGGTGAAGTCGCGACGCGGGGAATTACCGTGAACTGCATCGCGCCCGGCTTTATTGCGACGGCCATGACCGAATCACTCAGTGACGACCAGAAAGACAAGCTGGTTGGGGCCGTACCAGCAGGCCGCCTCGGAACGCCGGAAGACGTGGCCGCCTGCGCCGTATTTCTGGCCTCAGATGAAGCCGCATATGTTACGGGTCAAACCTTGCATGTAAATGGCGGAATGGCCATGATATAGAGCGCTGGGACAGTTCGTCCCGATCAGTCGCAGACCCGGAAAAAATGTAGCGAAAGCATCGAAACCGGGTTAGGAGATAACGAACCCAAAAGGCCGGCCTGCCGTTCGCTCGGACGCCGGTTAATTCCAAGGAAAATAGAATGAGCGATACCGCAGACCGCGTCAAAAAGATCGTTGTCGAACATCTCGGTGTAGATGAAGGCAAAGTCACAGATAACGCCAGCTTCATCGACGATCTCGGGGCGGACAGTCTCGATACGGTCGAACTGGTTATGGCGTTTGAAGAGGAATTCGGTTGCGAAATCCCCGACGATGCTGCTGAGAAAATCCTGACCGTCAAAGACGCGATCGGCTTTATCGACGAGAACGCCGGCTGATTATCGGGTTCCTCGCGCAGTCTCTGAACTGCGCGGGAATTACCGCGCAGCAAGCTTGAAAGCGTAGATATGGAATTTAGACGTGTTGTCGTAACAGGCATCGGTGCCGTTACCCCTTTGGGAGCGGGTGTCGATAATATCTGGAGACGTATCCTGAACGGCGAGTCCGGCGCAGGGACGATCCAGGGTTTCGACGTTTCAGACCTGGGGGTGAAAATCGCCTGCGAGGTGCCAATCGGCGACCGCGAAAGCGGTGCGTTTAACCCGGACGATCATGTTGCGCCTAAAGACCAGCGCAAGATGGACCGGTTCATTATCTATGGTATTGGCGCGGCCGACGAGGCTATCGCCGATGCTGGCTGGACCCCGGATAGCGAAGAGGAACTGGAACGAACCGGGGTTATGATCGGTTCAGGGATCGGCGGTCTGGAAACAATCGCCGAGGCAGCAATGCTGCTGCGCGACAAGGGGCCACGCCGCGTATCGCCGTTCTTTATTCCGTCCAGCCTTATCAATCTTGCGTCGGGGCAGGTATCGATTAAATACGGATACAAGGGGCCCAATCATGCGCCGGTCACGGCCTGCTCCACCGGGGCACATGCGATCGGTGATGCCTCGCGTCTTATCGGGTTCGGCGATGCCGACGTGATGATTGCCGGCGGTGCGGAAGCTGCTGTCTGCCGCCTGGGGATAGCCGGCTTTGCGGCGGCCCGGGCACTATCATCCGATTTCAACGATGAGCCCACGCGGGCTTCGCGTCCCTGGGACAAGGACCGTGACGGATTTGTCATGGGAGAAGGCGCCGGCGTCGTGGTGCTTGAAGAGTATGAGCATGCGAAAGCACGCGGCGCAAAAATCTATGCCGAGATCGCAGGTTACGGATTGTCGGGAGATGCTCATCACATCACGTCGCCGCCGCCGGACGGTAATGGCGGTTACCGCGCTATGCAGTCGGCGTTGCGAAATGCGGAAATGAATATCGAGGATATTGATTACATCAACGCTCACGGCACATCGACACCGCTTGGAGATGAGATCGAGCTTGGGGCCGTTAAACGTCTGTTCGGCGATCACGCCTATAAGCTGTCCATGTCGTCGACCAAATCGGCGATCGGTCATCTGCTGGGGGCCGCAGGTGCGGTCGAGGCTATTTTCTCGGTGAAAGCCATCCGGGACGGCGTTGCACCGCCGACACTGAACCTCGAAAACCCGTCTGATGGGTGCGATATCGATTTGGTGCCGTTACAGGCGAAAGAGCGCACGATTGATGCGGCATTGTCGAATTCCTTTGGTTTCGGCGGTACGAACGCATCGGTTATCTTTAAAAAGGCTTCCTGAATCCGAATGCGGCGGTCCGCCGTTCGCATAATTCTGGCTATCTGTGTCGTTATTGTAACGGCTATCGCGGGTGGCGTGATCTGGACATGGGACGCCTATAAAACTTCGGGTCCACTGAAATCGGAAGTCGCGCTGATTGTTCCGAAGGGAGCAGGAGTCCAGGAAATCGCCAGGCTACTTCAGGAGGCCGGCGTCATCGAAAATCCGCATCTGTTTGTGCTCGGGGCACGCTACACGGAAATGGCGCGCCGTATGCGCGCTGGCGAATTTGCGTTTGTGCCCGGTATCAGCATGAAAGAGGTCGTGAAACACCTCGTCGACGGCGAGACGGTCAAACGTCGGCTGACGATCCCCGAAGGCCTTCTGACGCGCGAGGTCGTTGCCCTTGTCTCAGCTGCGGATGGGCTGACCGGCAGCGTCGAGGCCCCTGAGCCCGAGGGAGCGTACCTGCCCGAAACCTATTTTTACAGCTATGGCGATAGCAGAGCTGCCATGCTGGCGCGCATGACTGCGGCGATGGATGCGGCACTGGCGGCCGCCTGGGCGAAGCGAAACCCGAAGATCGCTCTTAAATCACCGCGCGAAGCGCTGGTGCTTGCGTCGATCATCGAAAAAGAAACAGGGGTGGCAGCCGAGCGCGCCCGCGTCGCAGCCGTGTTCCATAACCGGCTCCGCCGGCGAATGCGGCTTCAGTCAGACCCCACGGTGGCCTATGCCGTGACTGGCGGTGGTGTATCGCTGGGAAGGCCTCTCACGCGCGCCGACCTTGCCGCGGATTCGCCATACAATACCTACAGGGTTGCGGGATTGCCGCCGGGCCCGATCGCGAATCCGGGCAGGGCATCACTCATCGCTGCTGTTCAACCGCTTGAAACGGGGGAGTATTACTTCGTCGCTGATGGTAAGGGCGGTCATGCTTTTTCAAAGACCCTGCGAGAGCACAATCGGAATGTCGCAAAATGGCGGCGTATAGAACGGGATCGTGCCAAATAGGCCCTTCGTTCAGAGTTTGCGTGGCGTCGCACGCAGCAAGCGGTCGCGCAAGCCGGTGGGTAGGGCGCCCAGGGTTCTGACAGCAGCGTAGAGTGGCCAGGGAAAGGCGATACGGGCCTTGTTCTGTGCCAGCCCGGAGACGATGATGCGTGCAGCCTTTTCCGGCTCGATCAGGAACGGCATTGGAAAAGGGTTTCGGTCCGTCATGGGCGTCCGGACAAAGCCAGGGCAGATAACCGAGACACCGATATCTGATCCGGCCAGTTCGCCCCGCAAAGATTCTCCCCACACCCGGACCGCTGCTTTCGATGCGCAATAGGCGGGCGCCCCCGGAAACCCGATGAAGCCTGCAAGGGACGACATGATCGCAATCTGGCCATGACCGCGTGGCCGCATTTTACTGATCGTGGGGAGGATCGTGTTGGCAACACCGTTCACATTGACGGCAAATATCGCCCGGGCCTGTATGGCGGTTTCGCCGCCGCGTCCGGTGCCCGCTGATATTCCGGCATTTGCGATGACCAGATCCAGCGGAAAGGCGTCGTCGGCGGTGTCCACACAGGATTTTGCGGCGTCCGCGTCGGTCACGTCGAACACCGACGTCACGGTCTGGGCGCCGAGAGTGCTGCAGGTCGCTGCGATACCCGATAACCGGCTATTGTCCCGACCCGTCAGGGATAGCCGAATCCCCGGCGCGGCCATGGATATCGCTAAAGCTGCCCCGAGACCGCTGGAGGCGCCGGTGATGAGGATATGGCGCGATATTTCCTCGCGGATGGGATGGGAGGATGACACCAGAACCCCCTGTCGCTGCTATGAGGACATCGATGAATGAAGATGATAAAACAGACAGACTTTATCGGTCCGGACTGATTGTTACCAGCAGGTCCGATTTATATCTGTATCAGCCAATGCTGGTGAATTTTCACTGTGATGGCGCAAGGGGATACCATTGACGGTCAGAAGTATGACGGGGTTTGCGCGCGTTGACGGCGCGGTGGCGGGCTATAGCTGGGTCTGGGAAGTGAAAAGCGTCAATTCAAAAGGGCTGGACCTGCGGTTCCGCCTTCCCAACGGTTTCGATCAGATTGAGGCTGGTGCCCGGAAACTTGCGGGCGAGTCTTTCGTGCGCGGCAACCTGTCGATCAACCTCACTCTACAGCGTCCGGATCGCCCGCCGGTGTTGGAAGTGAATCGCGAAGTGCTTGATCAGATGGTCGCACTGGCGACCGAGTATAAAGATGGCGCGGGCAACGTTAATGTGGAGACGTTGCTTGGTCTGCGCGGCGTCGTCGATGTTGTTGAGGGTGAGGACGAAGACGAAGCAGAGATCGCGCAGCGCGATGCAGCTATCACGGTCGGTTTCGGCGAGCTGATGACGGCGCTGGCAACTGCCCGGCGCGAAGAAGGTGCGCGGATGGGCGCGGTGGTTGATGAGCACATTGAAGAAATATCGTCCCTTACATCTGAAGCGGCGGCGCTTGCGGAAATGCAGCCGGCCCGCCGTCAGGAGAGACTGACGACTCAGCTGGACGAGCTGCTGGGTGGTGAAAATGCTGTTTCGCCTGAGCGCCTTGCACAGGAACTCGCCCTGATTATTTCGAAGGGAGATGTTCGAGAGGAACTGGATCGGCTTGTCGCCCATGTTGGCGCGGCCCGAGACCTGATGGCCGAAAGCGGTGCGGTTGGCCGGCGGCTGGATTTTCTCTGCCAGGAATTCAACCGCGAGGCGAATACGTTGTGTTCCAAGTCATCAGACCTGGAACTGACCCGGATCGGGCTTGCGTTGAAGGCTGCCATTGAACGCCTGCGCGAACAGATTCAGAATATCGAGTAAGAGGATCATGGCGGAGACAGAAGGAAATATAGAACGACGGGGGCTGATGCTGGTGCTTTCGTCGCCGTCCGGCGCGGGAAAGACGACGATTTCGCGGATGCTGCTGGAGGACGACGACAATATTTCGCTGTCGGTCTCGGTTACCACCCGCCCCAAGCGCCCAGGGGAGGTCGACGGCGTTGACTATTTCTTTGTCGACCCCGACGAGTTCGGCCTGATGCTTAACCGCCAGGAACTATTGGAACACGCGAAGGTCTTCGATCATTATTACGGAACGCCCAGGGGCGCTGTTGAGGAAGCGCTCGCCGCCGGAAAGGATATCCTGTTCGATATAGACTGGCAGGGTGAACAGCAGCTCAAGCAGGAAGCGCGCAACGACCTGGCGAGCGTCTTTATCCTGCCGCCATCGACCGAAGAACTGGCGCGGCGGTTACAGAACCGGGCGTCGGACCCGCCTGACGTTGTTGCTGCGCGTATGGCAAAAGCACCCGACGAAATCAGTCACTGGCCTGAATACGATTATATCCTCGTCAATTACGATATCGATGACAGTGTCGCCAAGGTTAGGGCGATCCTGGCGGCTGAACGTTTGAGGCGCGAGCGCCAGGTCGGCCTGACGGCATTTGTAAAGCGTCTCAGGGAATGGCGCTGACAGTCAGCCGCGCATGCGTGCCCG
>Ga0209425_10007143_pt1 | contig 10554 bp, 6 predicted proteins | sample COG_05_FD_184749 | JGI IMG/M metagenome (GOLD analysis project Ga0209425, IMG submission 184749) | Pelagic Microbial community sample from North Sea - COGITO 998_met_05 (SPAdes) (version 2) | ecosystem: Environmental > Aquatic > Marine > Neritic zone/Coastal water | place: Helgoland, sampling... | reverse complement strand
TTTATCCTGAAACAATTAAAAATTTAGAAAAATATATTTCAAAATATCCAGCTCAAAAAGATGTACCTTATGCAAATTATTTAATTATTATTTCTTTGTACGAGCAAATTCTTGATGAAAAAAAAGATATAACTCCATTGCTAGAAACAAAAAAGAAAATAAACATTTATTTAAAAGAATTTCCAAACACTGAGTACGCTATAGATTTGAGTTTTAAACTTGATCTAATTAACAATCAATTGGCAGCAAAAGAACTTTATGTAGCAAAGTATTACATAGAAACAAAAAAATGGATTGCGGCAATTCAAAGATTAAGAACAATAGTGGATAATTATAACGAGACTGTTTTTATAGAAGAAGCACTATATCGTCTCGTAGAGATTTATTACAATGTAGGTTTAGAAGAAGAGGCAAAAGCGGCTGCAATACTTTTAGGATATAATTATAATTCAAGTGAATGGTACGAAAAATCTTACAAGATACTCAACAAAAACTATAAAATACCTAAGATAAAAAAAGAGAAAAAGAATGGTTTAATAAAAAAAACTATTGAAAGAATACTCAACTAATTTAATGAAAAAATCTGACAAAGAAGAAATAGTAAAAAATTATAAAGAAAAAGTAAAATTATTTAAATCTTTTAACAAATCATACTATACCGATGACAGTCCTTTATTATCAGATGCAAAATATGATGATTTAAAAAAAGAATTAATTTCTTTAGAAAAAAAAAATAAATTCTTATCTAAACTTGGTTCTGTGTCAAAAATAATAGGTGCACCACTATCTAACAAGTTTGAAAAACTAAAGCATATCAAGCCCATGCTTTCATTGTCTAATGCTTTTAATAAAAATGATATGGAAGACTTTCTGAGTAAAATTGCTAATTTTTTAAATAAAAAAAATCTCGATTTAGAATTATCATCGGAACCTAAAATAGATGGAATATCAGCATCTCTAACTTATGAAAAAGGAATTCTTACTAAAGGTGTTTCTAGAGGAGATGGGGTTCAGGGTGAGGACATTCTCCAAAATTTAAAAACTATTAACTCCATTCCCAAAAAAATATTTGATAAAAATGTGCCAAAATTACTAGAGGTTAGAGGCGAGGTCTATATTGGAAAAAATGACTTTAAGAGTTTAGCTGATAAATTTGCAAATCCAAGAAATGCTGCTGGAGGAACACTTAGGCAAAAAAATCCAAATGAAACAGCCAAAATACCACTAAAGTTTTTTGCTTATGGTTTTGGAGTAATAGATCCATTGTTTTTTAAAACACAATCGGAATTCATAACTAATATGAAGCAATGGGGGTTTTTAGTAAACGATAATAATAAAATCATTAAGGGTGTAGATGAAATTGAAAAACAACATAGTTCAATCGATCAAATTAGATCAAATTTAGACTATGATATTGACGGGTTAGTATTTAAGGTTAATGATTTAAAATTACAATCTAGATTGGGAAATACTTCAAGTTCTCCAAGATGGGCTATTGCTTATAAATTTTCATCTGAAAAAGCTATAACAAAAATAAAGGATATAGCAATTCAAGTTGGTAGGACTGGAGCAATAACACCTGTTGCAAAAGTAGAGCCTGTTACAGTTGGCGGAGTAGTAGTTTCAAACGCTACACTTCACAATGAAGATGAAATAAAAAGAAAAGATATTAGAATAAATGACACTGTAGTTATCCAGAGAGCAGGAGATGTGATACCTCAAGTTGTCTCAGTAGAAAAGTCTAAAAGAGATAAAAATAGTAAAAAATACATTTTTCCAGAAGCATGTCTCTGTGGATCAAAAACGCAAAAAGAAATAAATAATTCTACTAATAAAGAGGATGCTGTAAGAAGATGTACAAAAGGATATGACTGTAGTTTCACCGCAAAAGAAAAGCTAAAGCATATTGTCTCTAAAGAGGCTTTCAATATTGATGGTTTAGGAAAAAAAGTTATTGATCAATTTTGGGAACTAAAATTTGTGAAAGCTCCCATAGATATTTTCAGGCTCGACTATAATCAAGTTGATGAACTAGAAGGTTGGGGTAGCACTTCAATCAATAATTTAAAAAAAGCTATAGAAAATTCAAAAAAAATTTCACTAAATAGGTTTATTTACTCTATTGGGATAAGACACATAGGCCAGGAGAATGCCAAAATATTAGCTAGTTTCTTTGTTACTGCAAAAGAATTTTCTAACCTATTTAAAAAAAATAGTAGAAAAGAAATCTTAAAAAATTTAAACGAATTGGATGGAATAGGATCTACTCAGATAAAGTCATTAAATAATTTTTTTTCAAACTTAAAAAATGTAGAAGTAGTGAGTTCTTTACTTGAAGTTTTAGAAATAGAGAAATTTAAAAATCCAAATAAGAAAGGAAAATTAAGTAATAAAAATTTAATGTTTACTGGAGCATTTCAAAAAATAAGCAGGTCTGAAGCAAAGTCTTTTGTTGAAGAAAATGGAGGAAAAGTTCTAGGTACAATTTCAAAAAAACTCAATTATTTAGTCATAGGAGATTCTAAACCAACAAAAAAAAAAATTGATAAGGCCAAAGAACTTAAAATCAATATCATTAAAGAAAAAGATTTCTACAAACTGCTAAATATTTGAGCATGAATTCTTAAGATTTATTTTTTCAGATTTATTCATGTGCTTTTTCAAAATATCATAAACTTTAGAGTGATATTTATTTAACCATTTTATTTCTTTGTCGTTCAAAAGTTTTTTCTCTATTAAAGCTTTGTCTATAGGTGCTAAAGTTAACGTCTCAAATTTATTTGATTTATTTATTTTTTTAACTAAAACTAAATTTTCTATTCTTATACCGAACTCACCATCCTTGTAAAATCCTGGTTCATTAGATGTAACCATTCCCTCATAAAATTTTTGCTTACTTCCTTTTGATATACTTTGTGGTCCCTCATGAACATTTGAAAAATACCCTACTCCGTGTCCAGTTCCATGAGCATAGTCTAAACCTTTTTCCTTTAAATATTTTCTTGCAACAAAATCAATATCTGAACCACAAGTATTCTTTTGAAATTTAAAATTTGAAACAGCTATGTGTCCCTTTAAAACACGAGTAAAAATATCTTTTATCTTATTTTGTTTGTTTCCAAGAGAAATAGTTCTAGTTACATCAGTTGTTCCAAAGCTATATTGACCACCAGAATCAACAAGATAGATCTCACCTTTTTTTAAAATTCTATTACTTTTTTTGCTAGCCTTGTAATGGATAATTGCACTGTTGGGACCAGTTCCAGAGATTGTTGGAAAACTTAAAGACTTAAAAGTTTTAATTTTTTTTCTAAATTTAAGTAATTTTTGCTCAGCATCAATTTCACTAATTTTTTTATTTTTATAGTTTTTTTTAAGCCATATTAAAAATTTTGTTAAAGCAGCACCGTCATATTCATGAGATTTAACAATATTTTTTATTTCAGTTTTATTTTTAATTGATTTAATAAAATAAATAGGATCTTTTTTTGATATAATATTGTTATTTTTATTTATTAATCTTTGAAAGAAAATTGAGCAAGAATTAGTATCTATTTGAATTTTTTTGTTTTCTAATTTTTTAAGAAATTTATTTATATGCTTGACGTCAATTATTAAAACATTTTTTAATTTTTTTTTAAGATTATTATTAATTTTTTTTTTCTCACAAAAAAAATATAATTTACTATTTTTACTAATGAGAGCGTATCCTTCTATGATTGGAGTAAATTCAGAATTTTCACTTCTTAAGTTTAGTAGCCAAGAAATATTTTCTGATGATGTTATAAATTGATAATCAATATTTTTTTTGTCAATCAATTTCGAAATAAGCTTTATTTTTTTTTGAGATTTTTGTCCTGAATCACTGTCTTTTAATTTATAAAATTTTCTTGAATTACTTTTTAGATTTCTTTTCCATATCTTATCTACGAGGTTATCATTTATAGAAATTAGTCTTGTCTTACTTCCTTTAAAAAGACGGGCAAGCATACTTTCAGTATACAATTTTGGATCGAAGCCTATTACAAAATTTTTATTTTCCAATATGTCAGCAGGGTATTTTTTTGGGATTGTTACAATATTGAATAATTTACCACTCTGAATTTTTGCTTGTAAAGAGTACCGTCCGTCAACAAAGAGAAAAAGTTTTTTTTTTAAGATTAAGGCAAATCCGTAAGATCCAGAAAAGTTTGTTATAAACTTTAAGCGTTCTTTATTTTGACAAATATATTCTTCAAAATACTCGTCATTTTTTGGAACAATATAGCCATCAAGTTTATGTTTAGATAATAATTTTCTAAATTTTTTTATTTTTTCCATTTTAACATCTTATTTTTTTTAAACCTGTCCCATCCAGGGCTTCTGTACTCATCACCAAAATCTATGCTAATATCTTGATTAAATTCAAAATCATCTTTTTTATCGTTAAAATCTCCGTCGTTTTTTTCTACCGCACTATCTGGAATTTCATTAACGAATCGCGAAGGCAATGAATCCATCCAATCTCCATGGTATGCACGTTTCATAGCAAAAGATAAAAAAGCTTCTTTTTTTGCCCTTGTAATTCCAACGTAGGCCAATCTCCTTTCCTCTTCTAAAGCAAAGTCTCCTTTTTCTTCCAGAGATTTTTGATGTGGGAACAAACCCTCCTCCCAGCCTGGTAAAAAAACCGCATCAAACTCTAAGCCTTTTGCAGCATGCATTGTCATTAAATTAATTTTTTCACCCTGCCAATCTTGATCAACAGAAGTAGCCAACGAAACATGTTCAAGAAAACTTTGTAAATTATCATAGTCCTGCATTGCTCTAAGAAGCTCTTTTATGTTTTCTAATCTATTTTCATTTTCTAAATCTTTTTTGTCTTTTAACATTCTCGAATATCCAGATTCATCTAAAATTAATTTTAATAAATCGTAGTGTTTGTTATTTTTAAAATCTAATCGCCATTTATTAATCATATTTAATAATTGAGAGAGACTAGTCTTAATTCGTGGTTTAAATAAATTTTTTTCAAGCATTTTAAGAATTGAGTCTTCTAGACATAATTTATTTTCACTAGCAAAAGTATAAATAAGGTTAATAGTACTTTCACCTACGCCTCTTTTAGGAACACCAATAACCCTTTCAAGTGCTAGGTCATCATATTTTTGATTTACAATTCTCAAATATGAAATTGCATCTTTGATTTCTAACCTTTCATAAAACTTTATTCCTCCCAAAACTCTATATCCAATACCAACTTTTAAAAATCTTTCTTCAAATTCTCTTGTTTGGTAAATTGCTCTAACAAGGATCGAAACATTATTTAATGAATATTTTTTTTTTATTTTTTGTTCAATAATATCACAAACTCCCTGAGCCTCTTCTTTGCCAGTTTGATAGCAGTTTAATTTTACCAGCTCCCCTTTATTGCCAGAGGACCATAAATTTTTCCCAACTCTATTAGTGTTGTTTGAAATTAACGAAGATGCTGTTTCTAAAATATTTTTTGTAGACCTGTAATTTTGTTCTAATTTAAAAACTTTACAGTTTTTATATATTTTATCAAAAGTTAAAAAGTTTTTAATCTCCGCTCCCCTCCAACTATATATTGATTGATCATCATCTCCGACACAACAAATATTTTGATTTTCATTAACTAAAAGATTGAGCCATTTATTTTGTATAAAGTTGGTGTCCTGAAACTCATCAACTAAAATATATTTAAAATTTTTATTATATAATTCCCTAATTTCCTTATGTTCTTCAAATAATTTTACACAATACAAAATTAAGTCACCAAAATCACAAGCATTCAAATCTTTTGTTTTGCTTTGATAAATCTTATAAACTTTTAGAATTGGTTTTTCTAAAGAGCTAAATTTTTTCGTATTCACATCATCAGGGAGAAGACCCTTGTTTTTCCATTTGTCTATAAAAGACATTATAAGTTGAGGTGAGAATTTTTTAGCATCTAAATCCTCGGCTTTACAAATTTTCCTAATTAACTTTTTTTGATCATCAGTATCTAAAATTGTAAAATTACTTTTAAAGCCTAAAGCTTCCGCATGTCTTCTCAAAAATTTTACACTAATGGAGTGAAACGTGCCTAGCCACGGCACCGAATTTGAAGTGCCATTCACATAACTCATTACTCTGTTTTGCATTTCTTTAGCTGCTTTATTTGTAAAAGTGACGCAAAGTATTTGATTAGGCCATGCTTTTTTTTCGTTAATAATATAAGCTAATCTAGTTGTGAGCACTCTAGTTTTTCCTGAGCCAGCTCCAGCTACAACTAGATTGGGTCCGTCAGTATTTAAAACTGCCTCTTTTTGCTCCTTGTTTAAATTTTCTAATAATTTATTTATAGAATTCATAAATGTATAATTTTTTATTTATACACTAATAGCTACAAGTTAAAAATGATTAATAAAAACAAAATTTTCTTATCCAATCTGGCTGTAATCAAAAGTATTTTAGTCAAAAAAAATTGGTTTAAATCTATTTTTTTTCTTCGGTACATAGTAATAATTTTCATTTTATCATTTCTTTTTTACTTAGTTTCACCAAAATTTTTCAACCAAGAAAAGAATCTAAAATACATATCCAGTGCTTTGGTAAATAGTTATAATATTGAATTAGTTGATTTTACAAAAATAAATTATGAATTTTTGCCTTCCCCACGGTTAATAATTAAAAAACCTAAAATAAATTTTAACAATGGAGTAGCAAAAAGTGAAACAGGTGAACTAATTATAAATTTAAATTTTTCTGAAATTTATAATATTCCAAGTATAAGTATTAATAAAATTCATCTCAAAAAAATAAATATTCTTGTTCCAATAAACAAAGGTAAAAAATTTATTTCTTACTCAAATTCTTTAAAGAAGAAGATTTTTTTTACAGAAACCTCATTATCAGTTTTAAAAAATAACAAAGCTATTTTAGATTTCAATGAACTTAAATTCCATAATAAAAAAAAACAAGAACTAGTTCTCGAAGCACTATTATTTAATGAGAGAATTTATATTAAGTTTTTAAAATTAAAAAAAAACAATAAATTAAGTATTAAAGTAAACGGCGTTGGATTAAATTCTACAACAAATTTTGATAAGACTAGTAATTTAGAAAATTATAAAGGCAATGCCAAAATTAAGTTTTTAAGCAGTAACTTAAAATTTGACTTTAAAAAAAAAGATATTTTAGAAATAAGAAATTCATATATTAGAAATAATTTACTTCAAGGTTCTTTTAACGGAGAAATTCAGATTAATCCTTTTTTTATTTTTGACTTATTTTTTAATTTAAAAAATATAAATATAAATTCAATAGATAAAAATTTATTAACTAAAAATTCTGGATATTTTCTACAATTAAATAAAAAATTAAATGGAAATATTAAATTAAGATATAATACCAAAAAAATAAGTTCAGATTTGATCAAGAAAATTGATATGTCCCTTAAACTAGAAAATGGTTTTTTAGAAATAATAGACAGTAATTTGAAATTTAATGGTGCAAGTAGTAAAATTGTTGGTACAGTATTAAATGATGAAGGGAATCAAAAATTTAAATTTAATATCATTTTAAACATAAAAGATAATAAAATATTTTTAAATGAATTTAATTTAAAAAATAAAAAAAATAATGAATCAGTAAAATTAAATATTAATGGTTCTTTAAATTTTAGTCAGAATAAAGTTTCATTAAATAAAATTGAAATTAGCAATATATACGAGGCTAATTCTGAAGACCTTATCTATTTTGAAAATTTAATTAAAAATTATTATATTAATAACTATTTTTTAAATCTTTTTGACCGTAATAAAATTAAGGAATTAATAAAAGAAATTTATTATTAATAATTATTTTGGTTTAGTTAAAAGTATTGGATTCATAAACTTGTTATAATCCTTCTCATTTAATATTTTGGCTTTTAGTATCTCTTCTTTTAGAGTAGTTCCGTTCTTGTGAGCTAGTTTTGCAATTATAGCAGCCTTATCATATCCAATTTTAGGTGCCAAAGCTGTGACAGACATTAAGGAATTGTCTAATAAAAACTTTATTCTTTTTTTATCGGCTTTAATTCCTTTAACGCAGTAAAGAGCGAACGTTTTAGAAGAGTCTGCCATTATTTCAATTGATTGTAATATGTTATGAATAATCAACGGTTTAAAAACATTTAGTTCAAAATGTCCATGTGATCCTGCCATTGTTATTCCATTGTGATTACCGATTACTTTTACGCAAACCATAGTAACTGCTTCAGATTGTGTCGGGTTAACCTTGCCTGGCATAATAGAGGAACCTGGTTCATTGGACGGAAGTATTATTTCACCGTAACCAGCTCTTGGTCCCGAACCAAGAAATCTAATATCATTAGCAATTTTCATAAGACAAACTGCTGTTGTGTTCATAGTTCCAGAAAAATTAACAATTGCATCATGAGCAGCAAGTGCTGCAAACTTATTTGGAGCCACTTTAAATGGAAGTTTTGTAATTTTACTTATTTCTTTTATTATTTTTTTGTCAAAGTTTTTTCTTGTATTTAATCCAGTACCAACAGCTGTACCTCCCTGAGCTAAATAATAAATTTCTTTAAGAGCGTTCTCTATCCTTTGAATGCAATTTTTTAGTTGCGAGTGATAGCCAGAAAACTCTTGCCCAAGTGTTATCGGCGTTGCATCTTGTAGGTGGGTTCTACCAACCTTAACAATTTTTTTAAACTCTTTAGTTTTTTTCCCTAGTTCTTTTTCAAGTAATTTTAAAGAAGGAAGAAGTTTTTCTTTAGCTTTTAAAACAATAGAAATATGCATAGCTGTAGGAAAAACGTCGTTGGTCGATTGAGATTTATTTACATGATCGTTTGGATGAATGGGTTTCTTTGTTCCAAGTTTTCCACCCATCATTTCGATTGCTCTATTGGAAATTACTTCATTTACATTCATATTTGTTTGAGTTCCCGAGCCTGTTTGCCAAACCTTTAGCGGAAAATGAGAATCAAGCTTTCCTTTGATAACCTCTTCAGAAGCTTTAATAATATATTTACTTAGTTTTATGTCTAAATCTTTGTTTTTAGAATTTACAATCGCAGCAGCTTTTTTTATAATACCAATAGAGTGTATTACTACCGGTCTAACTAAAAAATCTCCAATATTAAAATATTTATTTGATCTTTCAGTGGAAGCTCCCCAATACTTATCACCAGGAACTTTAATTTTTCCAATACTATCGAATTCTGTTCTATATTTCATCTCTGATTCTTTCTATAATACACTCTGATTAATAGTTCTACAATTTACAAATGGAGATAAAATGAGTAATTTCAATAGCGTTAAACAATTCATGTTAACTTTTGGGCAAGAAGTGAAGGATAAAGCTTCTTTTCCCGACGATAAAATCGTTAAACTTCGCTTCGATTTAATTCAAGAGGAATTAACGGAGCTAGATGAAGCAATCAAAAACAGAGACTTGAAAGAAGTGGCTGATGCCCTCACAGACATACTTTATGTAACTTATGGAGCGGGTACCGCTTTTGGGATTAACTTAGATAAATGTTTTGAGGAAGTGCATAGGTCAAATATGAGCAAATTAGGCAAAGATGGAAAGCCAATTTACAACGAACAAGGTAAGGTTATGAAAGGACCGGGATATTTTAAGCCTAATCTAGATCAATTTATTAATTAGTATGAAAGAAAATTATTTTTGGATTTTAGTTGGAATTTCAATAGGTTTATTAATTTATTTAGCTGATAAATATATATTTTAAAAAACATTAAATTATGGGTTTTTTTTAATTTATAATTATTATAAACTACAATAAATTATGAACGCGTTTATCGCAGCAGTTATCGAAAAGAAAACAATTTTAACGGCCAACGAGGGTAGGCTTTTAAAAAAAAGTTTTTTAGGATTTGCTATCTTGATAATGGCTTTTCAAGTTAATGACTTTGGTGACGTTGTCCGACAAGCTTTAATTGACGCCTATCTTCAGGTTTCAGTCTTTGTAGGCTTCACTCTTTTTATTTTTATTGGAATGGATGCTTTAACAAAATTTAATATTCCTTACGTTTTAGATAAGACAAAAAAATTTCATGTAATAATGGCTTCCTTATTGGGAGCTCTTCCAGGTTGTGGGGGAGCTATTGTAGTTGTAACTCAATATATTCAAGGTAGAATAAGTTTCGGATCCCTAGTTGCTGTTTTAACCGCTACAATGGGTGATGCCGCTTTCTTATTACTAGCTGCCGAGCCATTTACTGGTTTTTTTATTTTTGTTTTAGGCGCTAGTGTTGGAGCTTTAACAGGATATATAGTTGATAAAATTCACGGTAAATCATATTTACAAGGAAACTCTAAACTTAAAGTTGAATTCGAAAAATTAAAAAAAACTTTTGTGTCTAATTTTAATATTTTTTGGACTTTAATTTTTTTACCAGGATTTGTAATTGGACTTTTTGTTGCTTTTCAGCAAGATCTTGATCAAATTTTGAAAATACCAGAAGGTTTTAGCTTAGTTGCATCACTTGGTTTATCTGGAGCAATTCTATCTATATTCATGTGGTCCTTAAATCC
>Ga0209425_10007141_pt1 | contig 10556 bp, 10 predicted proteins | sample COG_05_FD_184749 | JGI IMG/M metagenome (GOLD analysis project Ga0209425, IMG submission 184749) | Pelagic Microbial community sample from North Sea - COGITO 998_met_05 (SPAdes) (version 2) | ecosystem: Environmental > Aquatic > Marine > Neritic zone/Coastal water | place: Helgoland, sampling... | reverse complement strand
CATGCACGCTGATTTTCTCGGCGATTCATTCATGTTGAGTCAAAAAGCCGCAGCCTCAACTGCCAAACACATCGTATTCTGTGGCGTTCACTTCATGGCTGAATCGGCAGATATCCTCACATCAGATGAACAAAACGTTGTTCTTCCAAACCTCCGTGCTGGATGTTCAATGGCAGATATGGCAACGCTCAATGAAGTTGAAGCTGCTTGGGATGAAATTTTGCTAGAATCTGGTCTTAAGGACCCCATTAATCGGGAAAACCCTGAGCAGCCAGCGGCAAAAGACGCATCATATTTGGTGCCAGTGACATACATGAATTCCAGTGCTGATCTCAAGGATTTTGTCGGGCGTCATGGCGGTGTTGTTTGCACTTCTTCGAACGCTGAAGGTGTTCTCAACTGGGCCTTTGAGCGAGCCGGGCAAAACGGGGCGGTCCTGTTTTTCCCTGACCAACACCTTGGTCGAAACACGGGTATGGCCATGGGGATTTCGACTGACCGCATGCCTACATGGACCCCAGGTATCGGGGCAATGGGTGAACTCAAAGGCGCTAGAATTGTGCTATGGCACGGTTTTTGTTCGGTTCATAAGCGTTTTACTCCAAGTCAAATACATGAGTTTCGGTCAGAGTACCCCGATGGTCTTGTGGTTGTGCACCCCGAATGCCCTCGAGAAACAGTTGAACTCGCTGATGCCAACGGCTCGACGCAATACATTCACCGCTATGTCGAAGGTCTACCAAGCGGGTCAGCAGTAGCCATTGGAACTGAAATCAATATGGTGGCTCGTCTCGCTCGAGAACACCCTGACAAGCACATTGAATGCTTGGATGATGAAATTTGTCCATGCTCAACCATGTACATGATTCATCCAGCCTATTTGATGGACGTTCTGGAACGATTGGTCGATGGCGAAGTACCCAATCAAATATCAGTTCCACCCTCCGTTCAGGAAGGCTCACTGTTGGCGTTAAATCGGATGCTTGCCATTCTCAAATGACCTTGTCCAAGAAAGAAGTCGTCCCTTTCCATCCAATGAACGCGAGGACTGGGCACAGTATGACAGTCAGCAGCACATAGGTTCCCATGGCGCTCCATTCTTTTTCTTGCCACATGGTGACGGTCTCCATCGAAAAGGTGGACATAGTGGTGAAAGCTCCAAGCAAACCAGTCCCAAACAACAGAGCCTGTGTCTCCGTCAACGTGTTAGCTGCCAAGGCTGCTACCACGCTGCCAAGCAGCAATGACCCGAGCAAATTCGCCGTCAATGTCCCCATCGGCATGGTTTCGGATGGCATGGATTCCGTGACCCAAAATCTGAGCAGAGCGCCCATCGCTCCACCTGCTCCAACGGCGACCCAGTGAGAGAACACGACTGTTGCTCATCTGTCCTGAATAAGAAATCACCTGACGAACATCAACGATTGTGGTGGTTTTATCCATCATTGTCAAAGCCTCGTTCTTCGTGGGAATGTCATGACCACTAAGATTTGGTTCCTTACAGGGAATCATGGAAAGGTTGCAGAAGCCCAACATCACCTTCGTCCCTTGGGGTACGAAGTCATCCAGTTGATGCCTGATGGCGTCACCATTACCGAACCTCAAGCCGACACCCTGAGAGAAGTTGCCTTGTCGAAAATTGAGCAAGCCAAACACCACCTTCCTTCGGAGGACGATCTCCTTTTGGTGGAAGATGCTGGTTTGTTCGTTGATGCTTTAGATGATTTCCCTGGCGTTTATTCTTCCTTTGTTCTCCGAACTTTGCAATGCTCAGGAATTCTCCGTTTACTCAACCATCTCATCAGCGAAGACCCTGTCCAATCAGCCAAGGTACGAAGCGCTCGATTCGAGGCTGTTGCTGCGCTGTGGGATGGTTCAGAGGTCATCTTCGGCCAAGGGGTTTGTCCTGGTTCAATTGCATATCAGGTCACGGAAGGAGAAGGGTTCGGTTTCGACCCTGTTTTTATTCCATCGGATTTGGACGAATTTGGAGAACCATTGGAACCAGGTAACTACGGGGTACTAAGCACTCACGGGGCCACATTCGGTGCGGTTGGGCAAGAGATCAAAGAGGCCTTCAGTCATCGAACACGCGCCCTAGACGATTTGATTCGCCAACTCAAAGCCAATCAGGGCCAATGATATTGGCCAAAATCCATCACCGTCATAAAGAAACAATGTTTGGGGTGGTTGAGGGACATGGGTTTCGCACGCACCGTTGTAGGGCTGTTGTTCGTCTCAGTGATGGGATTCTATCTCTCAACGGTTGGTGACTTGACCGATGAAGCCAAGTGGGGTGCTGTGGTCATTATGGCGGTCCTTGCTTTTGCTTGGGTCAGCATGGGACAATCACCACAAAAAGCCCCAAAACGTCAAGCATTACCTGTCCAACAAGCCGCTGCATCCATGGCGGTAGAATCTGAACCTGATGAGATGGATGAAGACCTTCCCGAACCTGTGAAGGAAGAATCCCTCGATGGTGCCACCTTACGAGAACGTAAATTAGCAAAGATCGTCGCAGCTGAGGCGCAACAAGCCGCAGCAATGGCAACCCAAGAGGAAGAAGACAATGATTCCGAAGCGGGAGTTGTTGAGATTGAAGTCGAACTTGAAGACGTCCACGTCGCTGATGAATTCGTGGTAGAAGTGAGCCCTGAGTCGGTGGAGGACGCCGATATTGAACTCACTGTCAATGACCGCCGCAAGCGACATGATGCTATTCGCGAGCGTATCGAGCGCCGTCGACGCGGTCAACTCGCAGAAATCCGAGCTTCAACAGCAAAGATGTGGGAGGACCATGCAGCGGGGGAGGATCTTGTTGCTCTCCTTCAAACACCTGGACACGGCCACTCAGTGATGGTACAACCCGAGCATCCAGAACCAGGGCATGTTTACGGAGCGACCTTTGTTCGAATTGATGAAGGTCGTATCCTCAAACTCCGATTGCCATTGGATGTTGGTTTTGAAACAGTTTCAAAGCCTGAACCTGAATTGCCTCAAATCATCGGGATCGACGGCAAAATCCTTCCTCCTTTGTTGGGTGCTGATGGGCTCCCCTTGCCCCTTCCTCCTCTTCCAGATTCCAGTAATGCGCTCTCTGCCCTTCGGGATGAAATGAACGAGTGACGTCAACTTAGCCCTTCAAGGGATTTAGGGTGTCAAATTTATCGATGGGGTTCCAAATGGCACCCTTAAATACAGTCAATGTCTATTTTTATCGTGCCCCTACAAGGCTAGATCCGTGAATCCTATGCAGTAACCCGTGTTTGACCTAGATACGACTGACCCACACGCGGAAACGCTCGACGTTTCTGCACAGTCAATTGGGGTGAAATACACATGGGGAAAAAAAATATAGGAAGGAAAAAACGCGGAATGAAACGAAATAATCGGGATTATCATTATGATAAAACCGATAAGAAGCACGTGATGAAGGATAGCGTCCGGAGGAAAAAATCTGCCGTACACGCTCGTATTAAACGAGAAAGGCAGGACAAAAAAGAAGCTGAACAGAAGGCTTTGGACCCGGAATCTTCTTCGGATGAAGGCGATGCATCGGTTGATTCGAAACCTGCTGAGAGAGCAGCAAAGCCAAACAACGGACCTTGCTGCAAAGACACGGAACAAGTTGCTGAGAAGAACGGACGTATGTTTGAGGAATGGAAACATTCCTCTCCTGCAAAGATTGATCAGGGCCATTCGTATGCTTACGAATTGTCATTTTGGTTCGTTTGTAAACATCGAGCACACATGCCTCATTTCAAGGCATTTTTGGATCTGAAGAATATCCAATGGTTTCAATAATTTCATTTTTTCTGAATGAGGAGACGACCGAGCAAAGACTCGGGTGGTTGGGGCATTGGCGCCCAACCCTTTTGTGCCGACAGGCTCGAGATTCAATTGGGGCCGAAATGGAACGTGACACCTTGCTCTTGGACGGCGATTGTGGCCTATGCAATCGTTTGGCACAATGGTTACGACCGAGGATGAAAGACCCACAGGCATTGCAATTTTTCGCCATCGAAAGTGACGAGGGTAAGGAACTCATTGCAACCTTCCCAGAGCATTACCAGGCCGCGGATAGTGTCTATCTTCTAAAGAGCGGACGTCCATACATCCGTTCCGCTGCAGCTATCCGATGTTTGCCCTATCTCAAATGGTATTACGCCATGTGGTATCCTTTATGTTGGTTGGTGCCGTTGCCACTGCGAAACCTTGTGTATCGATTCGTTGCCAAAGTGCGCCATCGAATTTTCAAAGCACCAACAGAGTGCTACCTTCCGATTCGTTGAGTTCAATGTGTTGTTTCAGATGCATCATCTTTCAACCTCCAATTCTTGCGAGATAAACCTTCGAGGGCAACTCCCGTGACAATTCCCCACACCCATGGGTCCTCTATGCCCATGCTCATCAATACCGTCATCGCAACGAGGGCTAGAATCCAATGATGGAGCCAAAGTCCCTTTCCACGTAAGTGGAAGTTTGTTTGTTCAGTGACATATCGCGTGAAAGAATAACTCAAGACCAAAAAAATTGAGTAGAGAGTGAACTCCATGAAAGAGGCTTAGGTGGGCATGTATATTTCATGTTGCGCTCAATGCAAGGCATGACAATGGAATTTCATCCAATCAACAAATTGCAGTAGTTGAATCGCCGAACTTCAAGGATCAGAGCGGCTCTGGGGAACCAAAACAACAGGAAAGAGAGGGGGAATCCCTGTTAATACATGAGATTCACTAATATGCTATGCTCAAAAGCGAGAAGTATGGCGACTTTGGATAAAAGGAAGCCAGTCATCGTGATGAACACGCATGTCTATCCACGACATGTAGGTGACCACGTCGCCCCGTTTATGCACGAATTTGCAAAAATGTGTTCGTCTTTTGCCCGGGTCGTCGTCCATTGCCCACATGCACCAGGCTTAGCCATGAGTGAGACATTTGAGGGCATAGAAATTCGTCGGTTCCGATATGCATCCGAGTCAAAACAAACTTTGGCATATAGGGGGGATATGCACAAGCAGGTGTTTCGCTCACCGTTGAAAGCCCTACTTTTTCTCAAGTTTCTCTGGAAATGGAGAAAGGCGACAAAACAAATCATTCGGGATGTACAACCTGATGCCATGCACGCTCATTGGTTGATTCCAGGGGGTTTTATCACCTCAAAAGCGATGAAAAAAAGCAAGATACCGCTGTTTGTTTCAATGCATGGGACGGATGTCTTTTTGGTTCGAAAGCGCAAAGCTGCGCAACGAATTGCAAAGAAAATTTTCCAAAAATCTCAGAAAAATCATTTTGTCTCCATGGCCTTGCAAGAGAGCATTGAGTCATCCTGTCAGAGAAAGAAGAATTCAAACGACCTTTTGCTTCCAATGTTTTTCGATTTCGAGCGTTTTGCCAACATTCATCGAGAACCTGATTCCAAGAAAATATTGTTCGTGGGGCGTCTCATGTCTGTCAAGGGCATTGATGTTCTCATCGAAGCCTTTTCACATCTTCAATCCACAATTGGCGCAGATGGTTGGACATTGGACATCGTCGGAGACGGTCCCATGCGTGAAGAACTTCTTGAGTTGACCAAGGAGAGGAATGTATCCGGGCAGGTCACGTTCCATGGGACACTTGATCGTGAAGAAGTCGTGAAGATGTATGGGGCATCTGAAATTTTTGTGCTTCCATCCAAGACCACTCCATCTGGTGAAAAAGAGGGTCTTGGAGTTGTTCTCCTTGAAGCGATGATGTCCAAAGTAGCCGTTATTGGAACCGATTGCGGGGGCATTCCCGAAGTTATCACTCATCAACAAACAGGGTTGCTCATTCAACAAAACGATGTGGAAGCATTGTCCAAAGCGATGCTACACCTCATCGAAGATGATGGTTTTCGCAAACAACTGATTGAGGACGCTCACGCGGAAATGAGCCAAAAATATTCAAGGGATGCGATCCAACATCAATTAAAAGAGTGGTATGGGGGAGTTCTGTATGACTAACGAAACGAGATCCCAAACACCAAGCAACCTTTCCATACAACTTGTGACAGTTTTGGTCGTAGGTCTATCTTTTTGGTTTGTATTGTCCCAACTCGACTCCAGTGAAATCGATATCACTGAGACCTTATCCAATGCCAACTCGTGGCTACTTGCAGCGTTTTTATGCATTATTGCTCTGACTACAATTAGCCCTTTATTGTGGAAAGTCCTCATGTATGGGAGCGGGGCAAACATTCCACTCAAAACCTGTTATGGCCTCTGGTGGACGACCAATATTGCAAAATATATTCCTGGCAAAGTAAGTCTGGTTTTAGGCCGGGTTTGGGTCTCTCGGCGATGGGGTTCAACCGTGGTACTGGAATCCTTTATCTGGGAATTTTTGGTCAGTGTTACATCTGCAGCATTTGCAGCGTCGTTCTTGTTGACTCTTGAAGGCTATCCGGTGGCCAGTAAGGCGACCATTGGATTAGGATGTCTGCTCAGTCTACTTCCGATTTTGAGCCCAAAACTAACACAACAATTGGTTCGAAAACCGTTGGTGTTCTTCGGAAAGGGTGATTGGAATACGGAAATTTCCATGACGAGGAAGACCTATATTCTTGCAATGATTTTGATGACCATCATTTGGATTTTATGGGGCTGTGCCCACAAATTTATTCTGTTGGGAGTGGGATACGACGCTCCATTCCATTTGCTCATTGGAGCCTTTGCAGTAGCATGGTTTGCAGGTTTCGCTGCTTTCTTCCTTCCAGCTGGGTTTGGGGCACGAGAAGGCGTGTTTACCTACACTCTTTCTTTCTTCCTCGGCGCTGGAATCAGTGCCTTATTGGCTCTCCTTTCACGAACCATGAACATCTTAGCCGATGCACTTCTTTTCTTTGTTGGTCTGTTCATTTACAGAACTGAAGACCACGAGGAAGAATGATCAAATTTCTTTTCCGAAGAACTGACGATTTCGTTTTTGAGAGGAATTGTAGGCAATGGTTTCTCCCAAGAGTCCCAAGAAGAAAAATTGAACTCCGAGAATACACAATAACACTCCTAACGATAAGAGAGGTCTGTCACCAATTCCCTCTCCGAGAATGTATTTCACACCTACCAAGTAGCTGCAGATGAGGACCCCTGTGGCAGTAAGAAATCCTCCAATTTTCCCGAACAAATGGAGTGGCCTTTCGATAAACGTCATCAAGAAAGAAACCGTCAAGAGATCGAACAACCCTCTGAGCAATCTTTTGCCACCATATTTTGATTTCCCATGCAACCTAGGGCGGTGTTCAATCGCGATTTCACAAATCCGTGCCCCGTTCATTTTACCCAATACGGGAGTGTATCTGTGCATGTCTCCGTAGAGGTTGAGGCTACGGGCTAGTTGGGTATCGTAGGCTTTGAATCCACAATTCATGTCGTGTATTTCAATTCCACACATGTAGCGGGTTAGTTTGTTGTAAACCTTCGAAGGCCATCTCTTGAAAATATTGTCTTGACGCTTAGATCTCCATCCACAAACGATGGTGTAGCCCTCGTCAATTTTTTCTAAAAATCTTGGAATTTCAGCCGGGTCATCTTGGAGATCTCCGTCCATGGTAATGGATACATTGCCTTGTGCATTGTGGAATCCGGTTGCCAAGGCGATGGCCTTCCCGAAGTTTCGGTTGTGCTGTATCACTCGAATGGTGTCATCATTCTCTTTCATTTGATTTAATTTTGCGACGGATGAATCGGTTGAACCATCGTCGATGAACAGAATTTCGTAATTAAGCGACTTTATTTCATGGTGAATTTCGTTTACCAATGGTTCTAGATTCTCCTCTTCATTATACACTGGAATGACGACAGAGAGGTCAATCGTTGAATCAGACATGGAGTTTCCTATCGCAGATTCAATATATGCGTTTTGTAACTTGGTCCGCCCGATTCTATTTATACGAAGGGATTTCGCTTGGGGGATGGAGGAAATGAGGTTGTCCAATCCAAAAATTCTCCAAGTGATTGATGGTTTCAATCAAAAATTTCTGAGAATGTTTGACAAATTTGAAAAATTCTCGAACAAAAAAGTCTACTTCGGCTTATTTTTGCTAACATTCATCATGGCGTCCCCCATGCTTCTTGCTTACGAACTTGAAAATGATTCAACAAGGTTTGAACACAAAGACTTGGACATCTTTCGAGACCGTGCTCAAACCATCATCGATGGAGATCTATTGTACCGTGATACAGAGCATGTGACCCTCTCCCCTCCATTGATCAACTATCTTTTCATTCCCGCAGTTTTGTTGGGAAATACAGCGTTTATCTGGACACTTTGGTTCTGCGTGTTTGTTTTTACATCCGCTGTGATTCTACATCACATTCTCTTGTCATTTTTTGACAAGCGCTACGCCATAGCAGGGACGATATTTTACATTGCATCTCCGCTGTCACATTACACGACGGTCATGATGATGCAAGACGATGCGATTATCGTTAATTTCTTACTTCTTGCCTTCTTATTCATGATTCGGAAAAGTTGGTACAAAGCCGCTGCAGTCTTTGGATTCGGTGCGATGACAAAATTGTTCCCTGCACTTTGCGCGCCACTCGCAGCAGTTGGGCCCAAACTATGGAAGAAACGATTTATTGCCATGTCCATCGGTCTTGGGATTGGAATTCTCGTGACCCTCCCTTTCTTGCTTCATGCCACAGATGAATTCTTACAATTTCTCAATTTTTACTTAACCGGACAACAGCCGAATTCAGATCTTCAGATGTCAGAGACCGTTTCAGATATTGACCAGCGCGGCATGTCATTCTGGCGATATTTGGGAGAGAACATCGTCTTCGTACCAAGTTCGATTCTGCACATCATTTTCGTCCTGGCAATCTCCACAACATGGGCAGCAGCACTTATGAAAAAAATCGAGATTATTCCCGCGTTTACACTTTGCATACTTTGGATATTCATTTTTTATTCAAAAGTACATTATGGATACCACCTCATGATATTTTCATTACTTATTCCATGGGCACTCCCCCATCCTAAGCAAGTAGCAGGCTTGGGTGTTATGAGCTTCTTTCTCATCCTCATCCATCGGATGTGGAGGCAAAATTCCATGATTCAAAACAACGTAATCCAATTATTATTTGCGACGATAATGTGGTTGTATTGGGTGCACTGGGCCCGAGTTCTTCTCAAGGAAAGGAACAATGAATTTTCAGGCCCGATGGAGTGTCATCAGTCAACCATTCTCGTCATTTCATGGTTCACCGTTTTCTGTATTGCTTACTACTTGCTAGCAATGGTCCAAATATTACTTTGATGACAAGCAATGAATCTGACGTTCTCATTTTAGGAGACATATCGGTCTACAATGAGGCTCTCCACATGTTCACTTATGCTTCCAAACGGGTGTTTCTCGGTTGATGAAGGCTTGAACACCGATTTCTTTGTCTTGACTATCAAATAAACCAGCAAAGGCTTCTGCTTCTGTGGCCACACCTTGGGTCATGCCTTGGTCGAGAGATGACCGAATCACTTCCTTCCCCACCTTGAGGGCATGAGATGATTTTGAGCCGATGATTCGGGCCATAGTAAACACGGTATCATGCAGTTCTTCAGCCGTTACCACATGATTCACCAAACCAATGCGTTGAGCTTCTTCAGCACCTACCATTTCACCAGTCATGGTCATCTCGTGTGTTTTCCCATAGCCCACAAGGCGTGCTAGTCGTTGCGTTGCACCGTAGCCTGGGATCAATCCAAGATTGATTTCAGGTGTCCCAAATTTCGAACGGTCACTGGCAATTCGGATGTCGCATGAGCACGCCACTTCGCATCCTCCACCCAAAGCGAATCCATCCACCATCGCGATGGTTGGTTTACTGAGATTCCACAATGCCTCGACGGCGTTATCGTGGAATTTTATTCGAATATCATCGCTCTTGGCTCCAGCAAATTCAGTAATGTCAGCACCCGCAACAAAGGCATGAGGTTTTGCCCGCTTACCTTCTGGTGGTTCATTGGGAGATGCCCCTGTAACCACCATGCAACGTACGTTTTCCGTCGCTTCAACCCATGCGCACACGGCTTTGATCCCGTCCATAACTTCAGCGTTCAAGGCGTTCATTTTATTGGGGCGGTCAATGATCATGCAAGCAATAAATCCGAGGTCTTGCTCTTCATCTACTGGGTGGAGTTCAACCTTCAAGACGGGACTTTCGGGGGGGTTCATGACCGTCCCATTGGGTTCCCGTTCATGATTTCATCGCCCCCAACCCAATGGATACGAAGCAAGGTATGAAATCCCCCAACAGGGCCCTAAGAGCATGGCTGATGACCTTGGGCCGCTAGTCAGCGCAAAAGACATGGCCAAAAAATACGGCGACTTTATTGCCCTTCACCCTCTGAATGTTGAGGTTTATCCCGGTGAATTCTTTGGAGTCTTTGGACCAAATGGTGCTGGGAAATCCACGTTCATCAAACTCCTCACTGGTCAATTACGCCCGAGCAAAGGACGAATTGAGGTGCTTGGTGTCGATGCTGTTGAAGACCCTCAAATGGTCAAAGCCAATATCGGCATTGTCCCAGAAT
>Ga0209425_10007140_pt1 | contig 10556 bp, 8 predicted proteins | sample COG_05_FD_184749 | JGI IMG/M metagenome (GOLD analysis project Ga0209425, IMG submission 184749) | Pelagic Microbial community sample from North Sea - COGITO 998_met_05 (SPAdes) (version 2) | ecosystem: Environmental > Aquatic > Marine > Neritic zone/Coastal water | place: Helgoland, sampling... | reverse complement strand
CATCAAGTCCAACCTGAGCAATCAGGTCGAGCAGGTTCTCTTTTTTTGCTGCCGCTTTGCGTGAGAAGTGCACGCGATCATCATCAGAGAACATGCAGGGCAGCGATATTGCGGTTGAGGTTCCGCAGGCAGTTACATCAGAGTAATAAATAATATCTTTGGCCGCCAAATTGGGATTGGTATTGCGCCCATATCCGTCTAAGGAAAAATTCGCCGCCCGCGCCGTTTCGCCAATGATCAATACAAAGAGTAGAGGTTTTTCTGGTTTTATCTGCCATGTGTCACCTAAGTTGGCCGTTTCGTCAAGACGAGCGATGGTCGGTCTGATCCCCTCAGAGTCTGTCAGTGCCTTGGCAGCGCCATAGATAATATTGCTGGGTGTGACGAGATAGCGAATCTCTTTGTGCGTGCGGGTGACGGAAGCCACGGTCTGATAGCTTGGCAAGCACAGTGCTAGTGCAGCAATCAAACTGATAGCCGGAACACAGATGGTTTTGATTAGGCCTTTAAAGCCGTGATCCTGAATAATCTTTAATTTAACTATCAAGAAGCTCGGCACTGCGGCATAGATCAGAAGGTGTAGGAGGAAACCTATGTTAAAGAGCTCCAGCGTTTCGTGGCTATCGGTTTGCAACACATTAACGATCATGTCGGCGTCGATATAAACCCCGTAATGATCGATAAAGTAGGACCCCGTTGCAGCGGCGATGACAATTAAAATCAGACTGTATTTGTGCCCGGGAAATAGCGCGGCAACATTGAGGAAGCTAAAGCAGATTGTGCTGGCGAGTATATAAAAGGTCAGGTAAAAATACACCGACGACGCGCTTTTGACGCCGACTATACCTATCAGGTTGAGCCATAGAGAGTCGTTATACAGTGCTGTCAGCAGCGCCGCGACGAGAACATTGAGTGATGTAGAACTGATGGTTTTACTGTTATATAGACGAGTGGCTGCAGTGGTAGCATCGGCAAGTAAGTTCCAGCGCATAATAGATAGCTCGATGAAAAGTGGGTACTGTCAAATCCGCGTTCTAGCGGAGCGGATGAGCGCACTGTATGCTTAGAACCTTAAGGTTTTCTGAAGTGACGATTTATCTATCTATTGGATTCTTGTTTGACAGGTTTAATTGGAAAATGTGGAGATTTGAAATGACGCAGCTTAAACAACAGCAGTGCACGGTGTGCCGGCCAGGTGCCGCACCGGTGAGTGACGCCGAATTGGATAGATTATTGCCCGAGCTTGCCGGCTGGCAGCTTGAAGAGCGCGACGGTGTTAAACAGCTGGAAAAACAATTTCGCTTTCCCAACTATGCGCAGTCCATGGCCTTTACCCAGAGGGTCGCAGAACTGGCCGAAGCCGAAGATCATCATCCGGCGATACTCACCGAATGGGGCAGAGTCACCGTGACCTGGTGGACCCATACCATTAATGGTTTGCATATCAATGACTTTATTTGTGCGGCGAAGACAGATCAGCTGGCGGAGCAATAATCATCAGCCTCTGCCCATCAAGCACTAACCGCTAGATAACAAAAAGCCCACGGTTAGGTGGGCTTTAAGCGACTGCTACATTCAGCCTAAGCTTAGTTGTGATTCAGCAGCGTCAGGAACTCAGTGCGGGTGGCCTGATCGGTGCGGAAGGTGCCGAGCATCGCCGAGGTTTTCATTGACGAGTTCTGCTTCTCAACGCCGCGCATCATCATGCACATATGCTTCGCTTCAACGATCACGCCAACGCCACGAGCTTCGGTCACATTTTGAATAGTCGAGGCAATTTGCTGAGCTAGCGCCTCCTGAATTTGCAACCGGCGGGCAAACATATCAACAACCCTGGCAACTTTGGACAGCCCGAGCACCTTACCGTTGGGAATATAGGCAACGTGACACTTGCCGATAAACGGCAGCAGATGATGCTCGCACAGCGAAAACAGCTCAATATCTTTAACAATCACCATCTCTTCTGAATCGGACGGAAACAGCGCATCATTAATCACTTCTTTGATATCCATCTCATAGCCACTGGTGAGGTAGGAAAATGCCTTAGCCGCTCTATCAGGGGTGTCTAGAAGCCCCGGGCGAGTAATATCTTCGCCAGTGCTCTGTATGATTTTTTCGTAGTGATTTCTCATTGAAGGTGTTTCCAGGCAAGTAAATTTTGTTTGTATCGTTATACGGCGCATTCTGTAACAAAGTGCACATTATTGCCAGTTTCAAGGGTAAAATGTTTGCCCAGCGGAGAATGCATAACCATGCCAGATAATCACATTACTACTGAGTCAGATGGTGACTTGGATTCATCGAATAGACCCTCGACGACAGTCTCGACCAATACGGTTGCCGAGATGCTCGAACACGGCCAGTCGCTGTTTGATAACAGTAGTCTTTACTTTGGTCATGGCACTGACAATAGTTGGGATGAAGCGGTCTATTTGCTCTCGTTTGTACTTGAACTGGCCCCGGATGTTGATCGCACCGTGCTTGAACGAACCCTCACAGCGGCGCAGCAGGCGGCTATTTTGGCGTTGTTTCAGCGCCGCATTGATGAGCGTATTCCCGCGGCTTATCTGACTGGGCGCGCCTGGTTTTGCGGGTTACCCTTTACTGTCGACGAGCGTGTGATTATTCCGCGTTCACCCATCGCGGAGCTGATTATCAATGGCTTTCAGCCTTGGTGCAGTGCCGAGCCAAACCGCGTGCTTGATCTCTGCGCCGGCAGTGGCTGCATCGGCATCGCCTGCGCCTATGCCTTTGAAGCTGCCGAGGTAGTCGTCAGTGATATCTCGCCTGAGGCTGTGGAAGTGGCGCAGAGTAACATCGCACTGCACAAATTGGACTATCGAGTGTCAGCGGTTGAATCAGACCTGTTTGAGCAGTTGCGCGGCGAGCAGTTTGAGCTGATTGTCAGCAACCCGCCCTATGTCGATGCCGACGATTATGCCTCGATGCCTGACGAATATTATCACGAACCTGAGTTGGCTTTAGCCTCCGGTGACGACGGCCTCGACTTTACCCGCCGACTGTTGCGCGAGGCAGCCGATCATCTCACCGATGCGGGCGTGTTGGTAGTCGAAGTAGGCAACTCCTGGGTGGCCCTGGAACGGGACTTCCCGACAGTGCCCTTTTTGTGGCTCGAATTCAGTGAGGGTGATGGCGGGGTGTTTTTGCTGACCCGCGAGCAGTTACTCGAACACCGCGAATCTTTCCAATAAGTTACGTATAATCGCTGGCTTGTCAGCAGATACTTTAAGGCTAACCTGCACTATGTCCGGAAACACGATAGGAAAACTCTTTACCGTCACCAGCTTTGGTGAAAGTCATGGTTTGGCAATTGGTTGTATTGTCGACGGATGTCCTCCAGGACTAGAGATCAGTGCCGCCGATTTGCAGCCCGATCTGGATCGCCGCAAGCCCGGCCAGTCGCGCTATACCACCCAGCGCCGTGAAGACGATGAAGTGAAAATCCTCTCTGGTGTGTTTGAAGGCAAGACCACCGGTGCAGCTATCGGAATGATCGTTGAAAACAAAGATCAGAAGTCTAAAGACTACAGTAAAATCAAAGACTTATTTAGACCTTCTCATGCAGATTATACCTACCACCAGAAGTACGGCGAGCGCGACTATCGCGGTGGCGGACGCAGTTCTGCGCGTGAAACAGCGATGCGCGTCGCCGCGGGTGGCATCGCGAAAAAGTATTTGAAAGAGCAGTTGGGCGTCGATATTTTCGGCTATGTGTCACAGCTGGGACCGATTGTCGCCGAAGGGTTTGACCGCGCTGAAATCGAGAACAACCCGTTTTTCTTTCCCGATGTCGACAAGATTGCCGAACTCGAAACCTATATGCAGGCGCTGACAAAAGAGGGTAACTCGATCGGCGCGCAGGTCACTGTGGTGGCAAAACAGGTTCCTGTGGGTCTCGGCGAGCCGGTTTTTGATCGCCTCGATGCCGATATTGCCCATGCACTGATGGGCATCAACGCCGTCAAAGGCGTGGAAATTGGTGCTGGTTTTGACTCAGTGAGTCAAAAGGGTACAGAGCATCGCGATGAGATGTCGCCAGAGGGTTTCCTGTCGAATAATTCCGGTGGCATTCTCGGTGGCATTTCGTCGGGCCAAACCATTGTCGCCAATCTGGCGCTTAAACCGACGTCGAGCCTGCGCATACCGGGCCAATCGATCAACACCGCAGGTGAGTCAGTAGAAGTCGTTACCACCGGCCGCCATGACCCCTGTGTCGGCATCCGTGCGGTGCCGATTGCCGAAGCCATGTTGGCGATCACGCTGATGGATCACTATCTGCGCAATCGCGGTCAGAACGGCGATGTCGATAGCGGTCTTGTGTCAGTGGGGCCAGAGCGCTAAGCCAGGCCCATTGAGACCGGCCTGCTTTAAACCTTGCTACTTTACCCTACTAAATTCCCTACTAAAGACCCTCTAGCCAGGTTGCCAGGTCAGCATAGACCTCGGTGTTATTCTTTTCGTTAAGCATCTCATGGTGTCCGCCTTCGTAGAGGCGACAGCTGACCTGCTTAACGCCAGCTTGCTGAATAACGGCCTCGAGCTTCTTGACCCCTTTGCCCTGTCCGCCGACCGGGTCGAGCGCGCCCGAAAAAATATAGATTGGCAGGTCTTTATTGATCTTAGCCATTGCCTTTGGCGCGGCTAACTCAGCCAGTCCGCGCAGAAAGTCATACCAGGATTGGGTCGAAATGGCACCGCCGCAGTGTGGATCTGCAATATAGGTATCAACCACCGCCGGATCGCTGGAAATCCAGTCTTTTTCAGTGCGTACTGGCTTAAAGGCATTGTTAAAGGCGCCAAAAGACATGCTTTCCAGCAGCGTGCTCACTGATTGGCCACCCAATCGTGCGCGTTCGACTCTGGCGATTTGACTGGCCGTGCGACAGAACCAGGGCGGGGCATAATTGGACCCAGACAGCACCAAGCCCTGCAAGCGCCCAGCAAGCGTGTCGGCATAGCGCTGGCAAACATGCATGGCCAAAAATGAGCCCATGCTGTGACCGAGAATAATAAGGGGTAACTGATTGTCCTTGCCGAGATGCTCGATCAATTGCAGCTGATCATCAACCATCTGATTCCAGCCATCGCTGTCAGCGAAGTGATAGAGGTTGCCGTTAGCCTCAGCGGTTTTTCCATGGCCGCGATGATCATCAGCGGTGACCTGGTAACCCTGTTGGTTGAGGTAAGCAGCCAGACCCGCATAGCGAGCACTGTGTTCCGCCATGCCATGCATAATATGCACCCAGCCTTTGGCTTGCTGCGGCTTATCAAGCGGCCACTCGTGGAAGTAATAGTCGCCGGGTTCACCGGCGGCAAAGGCAATCATTTTTAAGCTCATAGGTTTGTTATCGTTATTTTTATTATGATTGAGTTAAACGTAAACCCGCCGTCAGGAGATACTTCGGCTGCGCATAGGATGACACACTGCTAGCCAGCTGCGCTCAGCGTTTCTTGCGGCGCTTCTTCGCTAGATGATCAAACAGCGCAATATATTGCCCAGTCAACTTATGCGACGGGGCAAAATAAATCAGTGGCACACATTCGTTGTGCGATTCTTTCATTTTCACTGACTGATTGAGGTAGGTCGGTATGATCGGCAACTTCTCTTTCTTCATCTCGGCGATCAGACGTGTCGGCAGCGACGCGGAGGGCTGGAACTGATTGACGACAATGCCACCAATGCTGAGATCCTCATTGTGGTCTTCGCGGATCTCATGGATCACATCGAGAATAGAGTAGAGCGCCTGTCGTGAAAAGGCATCGCAGTCAAAGGGTATCAGCACGCTGTCGGCAGAGATCAGCGCTGAGCGTGTGTAAAAATTCAATGCCGGCGCGGTGTCGATATAGATTTCATCGAATTCGTTATCGAGTTTATCCAGCAGATCGCGCAGCTTATAGATCTTCTGCCGTGACTCAAGCTTGTGTTCGAGGGCCAGCAGGTTGACGCTTGAGGGCAACACATAGAGGCCCTCAAAGGGCGTTTCATGAACGTAATCGAGCGCTTCATTGAGTTTCGAGGAGAATTCCAATGTGCCATCAAAATAGTCGGCGACAGTGTTCTCTTCGGCGCCATCCCCGAGCAGGTAATGCGTAGAGTTGCACTGCGAATCAAGGTCGACCACCAGTGTTCGCTTGCCCCGTGCGGCACTGATAGCGGCTAAATTACAGGTGATACTGGATTTGCCGACGCCACCTTTCTCGTTAAAAATGACTCTTCGCATTGCCTCAATCCCATCGGTTAAAAATGATCTTTGATTCTACCCAAACTCGACGGCAAAGCGGTAGCTCTGCCGCTACAAAATAGGCTTTTAATCAGCTCTTGGATAGAGCGGCTGCAAGATTGCTTGCCCTGATTGCTGCGCCTCTGTGTTCGGCACAATGGCGTTGCGCAGCAGTCTGACCAGCAGTTTTAAATCGGGCTGCAGTGCATGGTGTGTGTTGTAGAGAGATTGGTCGAGCAGATCGAACTGTTCCTGTAACTGAGGCTCTTTGAGCAATATAGCAATCTCAGCCAAGGTCTTAATCCGCTGCTGCGGAAAAATGCAGCGCCCCCAGACAATAATGGCGTCACGCATCGCGGCGAGATCAGATTTTTTCGCGGCGCGCTCGATATTGCTGAGCAGTTGTTTGAGTTCGAGTCTGGCGGCATGCACGTCGGCTTTATTTTGCGCTGGGGCGGTGCGGGGCCGGCGCCAAAACAACAGCGCTAGGAGTGCCAGCAAGATCAGGTTGATCACCAGCGACACCTGCAGGGATAGTGACGAACGCAAATCTGGCAACAGTGACTGCTGAGGCTGCAGGTCACTCGAGAGCGGCTGACTGGCTGCAGTATTGGCGCTGGCTTGCAGATTATTGGCGGCAGCCGCAGGACTCGTGTAAGGGTTGGCCCCATTCAGTTCGGCAGCGGCAACCTGCAGCGTAACGGCGTCGAGACTGGCGGTCTGCATACGCTGATTAACGGTGTCCCACCAGCGCACAGTAATCGCCGGCAGCGTGATTTCGCCGGCACGATTGGGCACCAGCGCGAAGGACTCGCGGCGAATGCCGGTCACGCCATTGCTGTCGACGCGCTCGTCCAACTGCGCTTGGTCGGGGTAGAGTTTGTAGTCGTCACTCTCGGTGATCAACAGCGGCAGAATTTGCGCGCCGGTTAAACCGTCTGCGCTAAGCGAAATGGTGCGGGTAATCGGTTCGCCGACCGCGAGCTGGTCGAGCTTATTGCTCCAGGTTTCATTCAAGCTCAGTTTGCTTGCCGGCATCCAGTTGTCGATATCGATATGTGCGGGTCTTGCCATCACATCAATGGTCTTGGCATCAGTGCTGCGGATAATGCGATTGCCGCGCGCGCTAAAGCCACCAAAGCGACTGTTGCTGGCTTCATAGGCACCAAATCGCAGCGCCGGAATCTCGAGTTTGCCGCTAACCTGGGGGAAGAGGGCATAAATGATTTCGACCACCAGATAATTTTTGCCGCCGACATTCTTTTGGAACTGCGTCTCCGAGACTTTTTGCACAACGGCGTCATCAATCTTGAGGTCATCCAGCGAAAGGTCGCTGAGTCGCACTGAGGTGTAGAGTCGGTGAGTCAGCAGCAGCTGCTCTTGAATATAAATTGCCGACTTGTCGACCACTGTCTCGGTATAGACCGGTTGTCCCGATACCGATGCACTGCTGGCTTTGCGCACTGTGATCTCGATGGCATCACTAATGTCATTTTTATATTTGATCGACGGAATCAACAGTCTCCCGATGCGCTTGGGTGCCAACAGTAAAGTCCAATCGGTGTAGGACTGCGCCTGGCCATTGACGCGCGAATACTGCTGCTGACGGCTGGTGGAGAGTATTTCAAAATCGCTCTCCAGCACCTCAAAGTCCGGCTCGCCGATCAGCGCTTGAGAGTCTAAACGCACCAGCAGTTGCAGGGTTTCATTGCTGTCAATAACGGTGCGATCTGCTGTTGCAGTCAGGGTTGCCCAGCTGTGGCTGCAGGCCAACGCCAGCATAACCATTAGCGGCATCAAAAAGACTTTTCTCAGTGTAGTTATTTTAAGCGTCATCATTTCTACCAGCGCTCTTGCTGTTCATCATTGGGGGGTGTTGGACGGCGCTGCTCAAGGGCGCGCTGCCGCGATTGATAGCGGAATTTTTCCCGCAGCAAGCCACCTGGGTCATCTGGAACCCGGCGCAGCCACTGATCCAGTTCCTGCTGGGCCTGCTTGTCTTCTTCACTTTGTTCTTCGCTCTGCTCTTTGTTTTGCTCTTCGCTTTGTTCTTTATTTTGTTCTTCGCTCTGCTCTTTGTTTTGTTCTTCGCTCTGCGGTTCTTGATCCTGCTCAGCATCCCGTGGCGGTTGTTCTTGCTGTTGCTCAGACGCCTGTTGCTGCTCTTGGGATTGCTCTTGAGACTCAGAGCCTTCTTGCTGCTCTTGAGATTGAGAGCCTTCTTGCTGCTCTTGAGATTGAGAGCCTTCTTGCTGCTCTTGAGATTGAGAGCCTTCTTGCTGCTCTTGGGATTGCGGCTGTGATTCAGAACCCTCTTGCTGTTCTTGCTGCTCCTGCTGTTGCTTCAGTTGCTCGAGCAGTTGTTTATTCGCCTCGGCGTCCTCCATAGCAGGGTCGAGAGCCAGGGCCTGATCATAGGCTTCGATAGCAGCCTCGAGATCGCCAGTATGGGCCAGTGCATTACCGCGATTATAGTGTGCGTCGGCACTGTCAAAATCGAGGAAGTCATTGATTGCTGATTCGTAGTCCCCGGCTCTATAGGCGGCGCTGCCACGCCACTCGCGGTCTTTAAATAAGCTTTGTGCGGCGGCCGCATCACCCGCGTCGAGGGCCTCACTGGCCTGCTGGTCATCGGTTTTCCACAGATCCTGCCATCCAAGCGCGGACACTGGATCTGAAAATAGCAAAGGAACTAAGACAATCACGGCAATATTGCCTTTGCGGAAACTCGCCAAAATAATCGGCAGCAGTAAAAAGGCCAGCCAGAAGCCCTGATCGTCCCACAGATCAAAAGAGCGCTCTAACTCTTTGGTGGCGTCCGGGAATAGTGCTTCAGTTGAGGCCAGCAGTGCTTCGATATCCGAGTCGTCGGCGCTCATGCCAGAGTAGATACCGCCATTATTTTGCGCCAGCATCTGCAGCGAGGCGGGTGACAGTTTGGGAATAATAATGGCGCCATTACTGTCTTTGGCAAAACCACCGGCACCGGTAGGGATAGGCGCTCCCTGCTCACTGCCAACACCTAAAATAGACAGTCTAAAATTACCTGCCTTGGACATCATCGATCGAATTCTCGGGAATGCCGAGCGCGAGACCTCATCGGTAATCAGCAACAGATCTGCCTGTTGATAGCCGCCGTTAAGCGCCAGCTCAAGAGCGGTTTCGATTGCTGCTTCGGTGTTGCTGCCATATTCCGGCAGCAGGGTCGGGTGCAGTACCGGCACCAGACTGATAATGGTGTTGCTGTCCTCGGTGAGTGGCGTCAGGGTAAAGGCGTCGCCGCCATAGACCACCAGTGCGCTAAAGCCCTCGCGGCGATTGTTGAGAATGTCGATTAACTTAAACCGCGCCCGCGCCAAACGACTCGGTTTAACATCCTCGGCTAGCATCGAGGGCGAGAGATCCATAATCAAAATCAATGCGCTGTCTTTTTTATGCACTGGCTGCGGCAGCTGTTGCCAGGTTGGGCCCGCCAACGCTAGACAGGTTATTATCCAAGCCAGCAGTACCCAGAGAATGCCGCGTTGTTTTTTATTAGTGTCGCCCTGCATCAAAAACGGCAGTAGCTGCGGATTGATAATCTTGCTCCAGTTGCCGGCGCTGCGCTTGCGCCACTGCGCCAGACCAGCTAAAACCAGTGCCGGTATTAGCCCCAGCAGAGCCTCGGGACGCAACAGATGCAGCTGGCTGAAATCGCCACTTAAAAACTCAGGCACGAGACCTCCGTGAGCCGTTGCCAAGCGCGATCAGCAAGCTGAGCACAAAGGCAACAGCCAGAGGCCAGTGGTAGAGCGCAGCGATCGGGCGAATGGTTTCGGCGTTCTGCTCAATCGGCTCAAGGCGATTGAGTTCGTTGTAGATCGCCACAAGTTCTTCAGGGTTGCGCGCACGGAAGTACTGTCCACCGGTGGTGTCGGCGATCGACACAAGCGTCTTTTCATCAAGATCCGCCGAGGGGTTGGTGACGCGTTTACCGAAAAGCCCCCAGGTCTCCTGAGTCTCTGCGCCGACACCGATGGTGTAAATCTTGACCTTGGCGCGACTGGCCAGCTCCGCCGCCTGCAGTGGATCAAGTTCGCCGGCATTATTGGCGCCATCAGTCAGCAGAATCACCACACGATGATTTTCCGGCCGTTCCTGAAGACGCTTAACCGACAGACCAATGGCATCGCCGATTGCTGTGCCGTTGCCGGCAAACCCCAATTGCGCCTCGTACAGCAGTGTCTGCATCGTTTTGCGATCAAACGTCAGCGGTGTTTGCAGGTAGGCTTTTTCGCCAAATAAAATCAGTCCCAGACGATCGCCTTCACGCTC
>Ga0209425_10007139_pt1 | contig 10557 bp, 5 predicted proteins | sample COG_05_FD_184749 | JGI IMG/M metagenome (GOLD analysis project Ga0209425, IMG submission 184749) | Pelagic Microbial community sample from North Sea - COGITO 998_met_05 (SPAdes) (version 2) | ecosystem: Environmental > Aquatic > Marine > Neritic zone/Coastal water | place: Helgoland, sampling... | reverse complement strand
AACGCCACCTCCGCATCCGCCGCTCGTCGAAGCGCGGCTCCGAGTTCGGCTTGAATCTTACGCGTCGTTCCCTTCGCGTCCTCTGTGTCGGCCGCCGCCTTCGCCGACGCCATCTCCGCGTTCTCACGGTGGCCGCGGTGCGCCTCGCACTCCGCCTCCTTGGCGTCCAAACGTTTAAGCAGCTCGGTCTCGCGCGCGGCGGCTTCGGCGCGAAGCGTTGACTCGCGGCGGGTCATCTCCTCGGTGGTTTCCGCCTCGCGCGTCGCCATCCGCCGACGGAGCTCCTCGCGAGTCTCCGACAGCTCGCGCGTCAATCCACGCACTCGTTCCTCGCGTTCCTTGTCCACGTCCTCGAGCGCCAACGCGTGAGACGCCTCGGCGTCGGCGAGGTTACGCGCGAGCCGGGACGCCTCCGTCCTGGCGGCGTCCGCGGCGGCGTTCGCGGCGTCCCTCGCTGCTGAGACGGCGCCGAATTCCGATCGAAGCGTCTCGCACTCTCGCGCGGAAGCCTCCGCCTGCGCCCTCGCCGCCGCCGCCGCGTCCTCACCGCGTTGAACCGACGCCGCATTAAGCGTCCGCTCCTTCTCCACGACGGTTCGCATCTCCGCGAGCTCATTCGCTAACCGTTCGCGTTCACCGTCGGCGTCGAGCGCGGCGGCTTGAAACGTCTCTGACATCTTCTGTAAATCCCTGTATTGCGCCGTCGCCGCCGCGGCGTCGCTGACCATCCTCGCGTGGTCCCGCTCCAGTTCACGTAGGCGCTCGGCGAGCCCCGCCGCGCGCTCGCGCTCCGCGTCGGCGCCGATGGACGCGTCAATTCCCCGCACTTTGTCCTCGACGTCGCGATCGGAATTGTCCCGATGCAACGCGTCGAGCCTCAGCGACGCCACCTCGAGCTGCGCCGCCATGATATCCGCCTGCCGCGAGAGCGTGCGAAGCTCGCGATCCGCGGCGTCCGCGCGGCGAGTCTCGGCGTCGCACGCGTCCAGCGCGGCGCGTTCACGCTCCGAGGATTCGCGCGTTCGAGCCGCCGCGTCTTTGGACGCGAGTCGCGCCGTCTCCGCGTCCCTTCGCATGGCGTCGACGTCGAGGTCCAATTTGGCGTTCTGCTCATCCTGTCGCCATCGCTCGTCCTCGAGCTGCGCGAGCTGCACGTCCCTGTCCGCGATGAGTGACTCGAGCTCGGCGACGCGGCGCGCCAGGGACGATACCGCGGCGTCGTCGGATTGCGGTTTAACCGATTCACCGGGTATAGGTTGAGGCGCCTCCGATTCGATCCGGATGGGCGTTGCCTTTCGCCCCGAACTCTCTCGCGGCGGCACCGGCCCTTCGTTCCCACGCGTGCCGGTGCGGATCGGGAACAGCTCGTTCACGCCTCTGAGTAAGTTCACACCCGCCGCGGCGGCTGCCGCGACGGCACGTCGCGGGGATTCATACAGGGACCCAGTCTCGTCCTCGTTTTCGTCTGGCTCCCCCCCCGATTTACTCCCCCCCGATTTACTTCCCAACGCGGACACCCCGAGGTCGTACACGCGCGCCCCCACGAGCGACCTGACCTGCGTCTCAGCCTCCTCCACAGATCGCTGGTCCTCGCGTCTGCGCCAGTCGTGCGTCGCGCGCCACGCCTCGTACCCGCCCGCCTGCTCAACCTCCGTCGCGCGTCTCAGCGGCGAGTCGGAGTCTATTTTCATTGAACTCGGCGATTGGATCCTCGACCCCCCCGCTCCGCGTCTCTCCGCGTCAAACTCGGCGAACATCCGCTCCTGCACAGCCTTGGCGGCTCGCGCGCGTTCGGTATCCGGGCGCTCGCGCGTCGGCGACGTCACCGGGGATAACGCGCCCAGTTTCCCCGGCGACGCGGCGACCGCGGCGGAGGTGTGTCGAACAGACTTGGCCGCCGACGACGCGGTTTGTTTGTCCGCGACTGACACGCGCGGGGATCGAGGCGGTGACCTCGGGGACATCGGCGGGGAGTTTACCGGTGAGGATGCAGCCTCGTCCAGCCTGAACGCGAACGGCCCGCCGGATGCCGTGTGTGTCGTTGGGTTCATCGAGGTTCGCGGGGAGGTTCGGGGTGACCGGCGGGGCGAAGCCGGCGGTGATGACGTGGAGAGGTCCGAAGGGGTGACGCTCGAGCTCGGCGAGCGCGGGGACCTCGGGGGTGACGGCGCGGGGGACATCGCGGGCGACCTCGCCGGGGAAGCCGCCGGGGCACTCGATCTCGCGGGTGATTTGGCGACCGGGGATTTAGCGACGGAATGCGTCGTCGGCCGAGTCCCCGATGATGATGTTGCCCGCCCTTTGGCGTACTGCGTTTGTCGCTCGACGAGGGAGACCCTGCGCTTGGGGGTGGTGTTGGCGCCCCACGCGGGCTTGGGGGTCGTCCTCGGCTTGGGCGCGGGCGCGGGATCGTACGGCGAGCGCGCACCCGAGGACGAGGGCGGCGGCGGGGTGGTGTTGAGCTCCGCGCTTCGCCTCGCGGGCGACGCGGGGGCGCCGTGGAATCGTGACGCCCCGGTCCCTACGGTTCCTCTCGCCGGTGCCGAGTGTCGAGGCGCGGAGCCGGGCGGGGGTTTCGCCTTCGCCCGCGCGCTCCGCGTCTTCAGGCCGTCCGAGGACATCCCAAACGTGGACGACGTCGGCATCCTGGCCCCTCCGACCGCGCGACGCCTCTCGTCAGTGTGCGCCTCACCTCGGCTGCTCCAACAATTTTGAAACAAACGTCTCAAAACTGAAACGAGGTGAAAAGTGGCCCGCCCCGCACTCGTGTCTCGCCCGGGCACGATGTCCACGTCTTGTACATTCGCGACGCCCACCCGCCTGGCCGCACCCGGGCTCGGTACCTCGCGGCCGCGTCGCCCTAAGGTGTCGTCAGCCGCGGCATCGTCTTCCTCCTCGGCGGCCACCACCGCGTGGCTCGCGCTCGAGCGATGTACGCGCGGGACGGAGAAGGGCCTTCGATGCACCGAGACGCAGAGGGCGACGATCGAGGAGGCGATAGCGGGGCTAGAGGCGCTCAACCCGAGCGTAGCGCCCTCGGACAGTGAAGCCCTGGAGGGCGTTTGGGAGGTCACCTACAGCAACGCGCCTCCCCCGTCGAACGGAAGCCTCGGCCCGTTCAAGGGCACGGCGTATCAGGACATCGACCTCGCGGAGGGCACTTACGTCAACAGGTTACGCGCGGGGAAGGACGATTGGCTCGGCGCGAGGCTGCGCGCGGACTGGACACGCGTGGACGATACCATCTGGCTCGTCACGTTCAGGGACGTCACCGTGAGCGTCCTCGGGTTCGACCTGTTCACCAAGTCCTTCACGGACACGACGCGGGTCTGGGAGCACACGTACGTGGACGACGACTATCGGGTGGTACGGGCGGCGAGGACGATGGAGGGTCTGAGGCGGGAGGGCGCGCGAGGGAGGACAGCCGTCGCCGGGGATGACGACGACTGCGTATTCACGATGAAAAGAGTTTAGCGTAGCACCTAGCCGGTACGCGCTCGCGCGCTGACGTAAATCTGACGTGTTCCACGTGTCGCTGCAGAGAATTGTATCTGTGCACTTTAATTAACCGGAGTCGGCCGACACAGAGACGCGCATCCCCGCGGGACGAGCCCACTGCCCCGTGAATTCTGTTCACCCGATCCTTCGAACGCGTCACGAACGACCCCGCGGGTAAAACCGCCGCCGCCGGACCCACGTCGTCCACCCGATCCGTGAATCTAGTCGCCGCGAAAAGCAACGATGCCGTCCAAGAAAAAGAAGAAGCCCATCCTCGACATCCACGACATCCTCGCGTCGATGAACGTCGAATCTGCCGGGGTCGCGGCCGAGGAGGCCGTGCGTACGTCTGGAGGGGTCGCCAAGAACACCAACTCGAGCCTCGGGTCCAATGACTACGTCACTTACGGCCTCGAGAACCGCATCGCGGCGAACGGCTGGTTCCCTCTGCTCCTGCTCACGATCATCACCTCGGCGGTGCTCTCGGCGGTGGGCGTGCTGTGGTACACGCTGAGCAACGACGCCCCCGACGAGATCTTCGGGCAGAACAGCATAGGAGACAGCGTGTTCTCCGCCCTCCAGCTCATCATCGCCGCCGGGGTCGAGGACATCCCGACCCACAACGGCTTGCGATTCGTCTTTGTCTTTGAGATTCTCTTCGGCCTCGTGGTGTTCGCGGTGCTCGTCGGCTTCATCACCGACGCCATCGCGCAGTTCATGGCTAACCTCGCCGCCGGACGGAGCAAGGTGGCGGCGCACGGGCACACGCTGATCCTCGGCTGGAACGAAGCCACGCTTCGGGTCGTGGTGCAGATATCGTTCCTGCGAAGGCAGTACCAGATGCTAAACGAGTCCAAGTGGCTCGGCCTGCTCTACTTTTTCCCCTGGCTGACTCCCTTGTGCGGGATGCTGGGAATGCTCGAGCGGCCGTCCACGTCCCTCGCGGTCAGCGACATCGTCATCATGGACGATGGCATCACGAAGGACGAGATGCACGTCAGGCTGGCGCAGGTCCTCGCCGAGCGCGGCATCAACCCCAAGCGCACAAAACTCGGCCGCAACATCATCTGCCGCGTGGGTAACCCCACCAACGTCAACGACTTGATTCGCGTGGGCGCGCACAGGGCCTCCGCGATCCTCGTCATGATGACCGAGCGGGACACGAAGGAAGAAGACGAGAGCGACGGGCGAATTCACAACGGCGCCACCCTCCGGACCACGCTCGCGCTCCGACACGTTCTCTTCACCAACCCGTACTCCAAACGCCTGACGGTCATCCCCGGGCTTCGTATCGTTCTCCAGCTCCAGGGACCGAGCGAGTACGTCGACGCCACGTGCTTCAAGCACCCCAACGGCGACGACGTGATCATACCCATGGACCTCAGCGCGTTTCTGAACTCGCTCATGTTCAAGTGCGCGGCGCAGCCCGGACTCAGCGCGATGCTGATGAAGATTTTAGATTTCGAGGGAAGCGCCATTCGCCGGAGGCGCGCTAAGAACCTTCGCTCGGGTCCTCGCAACGCGTACGGCGACTGCATCGGGAAAACCTTCGGCACGGTTCGTAAACAGTTTGCCAAAGCCGTGTTCATCGGGATCGTTCGACCGGGCATGCCCGAGCGGCTCATCAAGCGCCGCGGGTTCGGCCTCTGCCCCGACCCGGAGATTGTCATCGAACCCGAGGATCTTCTCATCTTCATCGGCCCCAAATCGAGCCCCGTGCACTCGCACTCGATGCTGAGCACCTTCGAGGGCTACGTGAAACATGCGACCGGCATTTTGGAGTCCCACGCTGAGATCAGGGAGAGACACGAGGCTCTCGGCGTGAGCACCTCGAAGCGCCTCGGCAACGTGCTCGTGTGCGGATGGCGCGACGTCTGGAACAACTTCCCCGAGCGACTCCACGCGCGAATCGAGGAGGTCGTGCGTCAGCGTTTGCCCGGCAGCGCGATCACTTTCGTCAACGCGGTACCCGCGGACCGGTTCAAGGAGATGATGGTTAAAAACGACATGGTCGCGGACAAAAACGTGGACGAGAGCGGGAACCAAGTCGCGATCTACGGCTTCAAGCCCGGCTCGCCTAACCACGGCGTGACGCTCAGGCACATCGAGGGCGACGCCGCGCAGACGTCCGTGCTCTCGCCGGTGATGATGACAAACACCATACACACCGCCGTGGTGCTCGGCACGCAGACCAGCGTGCGGCTGGGCGCGCACCACAGGGACACCCGCGTCCTCAACATCTTGCTCCTGCTGCGTAAGCTCTGGTCCAACAAGCGCGAAGGCGTTCCGATGCACATCGTCGGCGAAAACAGCGAGGACATGACCGCGAAGCTCGCGCTCGCGCCCAAACGCGTCGGTAAGGTGCGCAAGGAACCCGACTTTGTCAACAGCCAGGCGGTCAGCGCGAGGACGCTGGTGCAGACCCTGGCGTACCCTCTGATCCAACCCGCCATCAAGGAACTCTTCGAGGTCTCCGCGGACCACTCCGCCGACATCGTCACCGTCGGAGCGTCCGAGTACGTCCCGATGGACACCCCGCTGAAGTACGGCGTGGTGCGCGCTCTCGTGCTGCAAGCCGCGGGGGAGCGGAGCATATGCATCGGCGTGCTGTGGCAGGACGGCACGTCGCGGCTGCTGGTGCCGCACGACGACGAGGTGACCTTCACCGGCCAGGACCGACTGGTCATACTGAGAAGAATCACAAAGGGTTCGGAAATCAAGAACAGGACCGAGGCTGCGATACTGCTCACGCGCGAGTGGAGGAAAAAGATTCGCATCAGAAAGCTGGAGGCCAAGGTCACCAAGGCGAACGCCGCGTGAGACGGCTGTGTAGTTTCTCTGTTCTGGTCTTACAAAAAAATCGTCTTGTTACAAAAAAAAGATCCGGATGATCGTCATCCGTTCAAAAATCATCCCCCCGCGCCCGCCAGGTTGGTCACGTCCTTCTTACTCGAGCTCCGCCTGAGCCTCGCCTTCTTCCCCGCGACTTCCTCGCCCTCCTTCACGCGCTTGTGAAGCAATCGCTTGATATCCGCGCTCGATATGAAGCCGTCGCCGTCGCCATCCGCCGCTTTCATGAGCCCCTTCGCGACACCCCGCGCGGTGAGCGAGGCGGACACCGGAGGCGCGAGCGACGACCTCCATATCGACGCTCTGTGTTGTACACTCTCGTCCTTCCAGGAGAGCGCCGCCGCCGCCCACCCCACGCCGTTCGCCTTCTCCCTTTGGAGCAGCGTCTCCAGCTCCGCCACGCTCAGCTTTCCGTTCCGGGCGGTATCCGCCCTGTCCACGAAAGCGTCCACGTCAGCATCCACGTCAGCATCCCCGCCCACGACCACGCACCCGCCCACCGTGTCTCCACCCATCTCCGCCAGCTGGTGCGACACCGCGGATTGGATCAGTCGCTCCCAACGAAACTTCCAAAGCGCCTCGTCGAAATCCACGTCGGACGCGAGCGCCTGCGGATGCAAGTCTCCGTACAACGCTCTGGAAAACGTGTGCAGGATGTTCTCGCCCCTGTCGTCGCCGAACATGCCCTCCAAGTCCTCCACCGCGGCGTAGTCCACGAACGCATCGTCATCGGTCCCCTCGAGTAACTCGTCGAACGCGCCCGAGTACCCGTAGGAGAGCGCCATCTCTCGGCCTTTTTTCGTCAGCGCCGAGTTGAGCAAGCCGCCCACGCCGTACGCCGGTAGCATCCGAAGCGATCGGGCGAGTAGCGCCGCGGGTGTGGACACCTTGAGCGCCGCTGTCCTCTGCGCCATCGTGGCCACCGGCGCGTTGACCATGTTCAGCGCGAGCAGGTGCATCGGGGTGCACACGACCTGCGCGAGCGGCGGCGAGACGAGCTGCGCGACGGCCGCCGCCGCGCTCTCGTCTTTGCTCGTACCGCTGGCGACGAGGGCGTTGGACAGGGCGGACGGGAGGAAGAAGGCGCCGCCTATGGTGAGGCAGTCGCGCGCGGCGAAGAGTCCGTACGACGCGAACGGGACCACGAGCGCGGCGCCGTTCGTCACGGGGGCTCCGAACATTCTGGCGAACGCTGCGTCTTTGGCGATGCCGCCGAGCATGTTGGCGCCGGTGGTGGCTGTGAACTTGCCGGCGGCTTTGGAGTTTACGGAGGCGTGCGCTCGCTCGCCGACGACGTCGCTGAGGTTAGCCGCCGCGTACGTTCCCGCGTAGACGCCGCACACCATCCACAGCGCGGGTTGGCGGAGCGCGCTTCCCGGCTTTCTCACAAACTCCGACACGTTGTCCACGACGCCTCTCCACACGGAGGAGGTCTGCCCCGCGGCCGCCGCGGTGACCGCGCGGTCGACGCACATGAGGAAGGGCGAGACGGACGCGGCCGCGATGCACCCGGCGCCGACAGCGACCGCCGCGTCCGCGGCGGCGGGGACCACGTCGAGCTGGTCGTCGGTCCTCGGCGTGAACGCACCGCCCCCCCCGCCTCCCATGGTGTTTCTATTGTTGACTCCCAAAAGCGACGGCGCGGTGTGACGTCACGCACCGCGCGTATCGTCCGAGGCGCGGTTCGTCTCCGCCGGTATCGAAGCAGAAACTCACCGTCGACACCTCCGAGAAGCGCCCGCGGTCGCCAAAACTCCGGAGACGCGCCCACCACGCGCCCCCCCGAAGTGCGGTGCCGTTTGAACAAGCGCGTCATTTGTTGGCACGGGTGACGTTGGCACCGCCAACTGCCAACAGCCACAAACACAAAAATGGGTCAAACGAAAACGCGTCTCCGCGTCATCGCCAAAATATTTAACACTCGGGCGCTAGCTAGTGCCACTACACCCACGCGCGGGCTCTGCGTGTGTTCACCCGACAATGTCTCGATTACAACGGCATCGGAATATCGATACCCCGCCGTCGAGAACCTCTCGACGGCGGATGAGCTATGCAGGGGCGCCCACGTCAGCTGGACAGTCACACGTCGAAACTCCGAATGATGAATTCAGAGCCGGCGCGTGGCCGTCAGAGCCGGCGGGCGTTGATTAGTAGCGTATTCAACACGGCGGCTCGGCACGTGGGCGATCAACGGCGGTGCGTTGATCGATCCCGCGCGGTGTGTTCGAGCCGCGGAAAAATAATAGTGTCCCGGAAGACGAAGCGTCACGACGTCGCGGATGACCTTTTGGCGTCGCCAAAAGATCCGAGGAATCTCCGCCGAGGAATCCCGCTCGAAGCGCCATCCGGCCTTCCCGCCTTCAATCGCCTCGCGTCGAATCGCCCAAGCTTCGTCCCGGATGACGCGCCGCCTCGGCCGCCCGCGTCGCCTCCCTCACCCGGCGTGAACGCCGACGCGTCACCGGCGCCCGCGTCGTCGCCCACCGCCCGAGCACCGAACCCGATCATCGATCGCCGAGCCGCGACTCCGATGGACGCGAGCGCCTTTCGGCCCTTACCGTTCGCCAGCTTGTTCGCGTTCGCGCCGCCCCTCTTACCCAGCCGCGCCTTCACAGCCTTCAAGTCCTCCGCGGACGGCATGAACTTACGCCTCGCCGCGTCCCGCCCCTTCGTGGACAACGTCGTGTTGAGGATGCCGCCGATGCCGTACGCGGGTAACATGCGAAGTGACCGAGCGATGAGCGCGGGGGGCGTGGACACCTTGAGCGCCGCGATCCTCTGCGCCATCGTGGCGACCGGCGCGTTGACCATGTTCAGCGCGAGCAGGTGCATCGGGGTGCACACGACCTGCATGAGCGGCGGCGAGAGGAGCTGCGCGGCGGCGCCCGCGAGTTGCGGGGCCATCCCGAATTGCGCCACCATGCAATCCTTCGCCGCATCCGGGACGACGAACGCGCCGCCTATGGTGAGGCAGTCACGCGCGGCGAACAGGACGTAGGATGCGGTGGGTACCGCTACCGCGGTGGCTCCCGCGGCGAGGGCGGCGCCGAAGAGCCTGGCGAACGCGGCGTCTTTAAGGATGGACCCGCCCATGTTAACGCCGGTGACGACTCCGAACTTGCCCCACTCGGCGATGGGCCCGTCCGTGCCGGTGCGCTCGATGACGACGTCGCTGACGTTCTTGGCGAAGTAGGTGCCTCCGTAGACTCCCGCGACCATCCAGAGCGCGGGGGACGTGAACGCCACCTTGGGGTTCTTGACGAACTCCCCCGCGGCGCCGAAGATCGCGCGCGCGAGCGAGCCCCCCGGGGCGGTGCCCGCGGCTGCTGACACGACCGCGCGGTCGACGCACATGAGGAAGGGCGCGACCGCGACGGACGCGGTGAGGCCCGCGGCCATGGCCACGGAGACATCCGCGACCGCGGGGATCGCGGCCTTCTCGTCCTTGGTCCTCTGCGTCACCCCCATGATGTGACCCTCGGTGCGCCGACGGATAGTTCGATCCCCCGCTGAAATCTTCGCCTAGAATCAACCCTGATTCTTATCTCCGGGCGGAGTCCTGAGTGCTGCCGCGGCCGGGGTATCGGCCGCGCGCGAACTACGAAACGCGTGTGGACCTTCCTTTCGGTCGCACGCTTCCCTCGCGGCGGTCGCCTCGCGGGGTGGTTAACAGTGATGGGGCCTGTTCTGCGGCTGGTGATGGGGATATTTCTCCGGCTGACTCAGGCCGTCCTTTCACTTTTCACGCAGGACGCTCCGAAGAAACCAAAATTTGCCTATGGGCTTTGTGACTTGGAAGCCGCGAATTCCAATTGCGTTACAACGGTCGAATCAACAGACTGGCAGATTGCAGATTGTGTGCTATCCACCGCTGGGCGGCTCACGCGAGTCTCGAACTTCCTTTCAACAGTGCTTTCAATCATCATCTTTCAAGTGGCCAAAACGCGATGAAACTGAAAGCGCTTCAGACGTCGCTGACCCACACTCTTGTTAACCGCGCCAAACGAAACGACCAGCCAGCCATTGTTGTTTGCTCCGACAGCAGAGAGGGGGGAGACCCAGGGGGGGAGACAGACCCGATTAAACATGGGCTCTCTCCTCCCCGACGGGTTCCTTCGCGCCGCCCCCGCGGACCTCCTCGACGCGGAGGAGACCCGATACGAGCGCGACCTCAAGACCGCGCTGGAGGAGTCCATGCGGGTCGACGAG
>Ga0209425_10007135_pt1 | contig 10562 bp, 10 predicted proteins | sample COG_05_FD_184749 | JGI IMG/M metagenome (GOLD analysis project Ga0209425, IMG submission 184749) | Pelagic Microbial community sample from North Sea - COGITO 998_met_05 (SPAdes) (version 2) | ecosystem: Environmental > Aquatic > Marine > Neritic zone/Coastal water | place: Helgoland, sampling... | reverse complement strand
AATTCTTACCCGAGAAGAAATTTTAATTGATGAATTAGCGACTGTGGCTTTCTCTTCACTTAAGCAGGGGCAAATCAGTGACCCTTTTAAAAGTCCTCTAGGGTGGCACATTATTCAAATAAAAAAGATCACCCCACGAGAAGTCAAAGCATTTGATACAGTAAAAGAAATGCTAAGAAAAGATCTTGCAGCTGATAAAGCTGCAGATAGCCTATACTCTTTGTCAAATAAATTTGAAGATGAACTCGGGGATGGTGCAACAATCGAGAACGCAGCTAAAAGGTTAAATTTAAATATCCAGATAGTAAATAATTTAGATTATCAAGGAAATATAAATTTTATTTCTGAAGAAAAAAAAATAAACTCCCAGATCATAGAAACAGCGTTCCAAACTGGGCTGGATCAGGACAGCCTGCTAACTGAAATGGAGAATGACGGTTATTTTATATTGCGTGTTAACAAAATAACACCCGAAACATTAAAACCTTTTGAAACAGTAAAATCACTCGTTAGAGAGCAATTAATATCAAAGAAAAAACGAGAAAAATCAGAAAAAGAGGTCAGCAAATGGCTAAGTGAGTTAAAGGGTGGGAAAAGTATTGACCAATTAGCGGTGAGCTTAAAATTAAAAGCAAAAACTACTTCTGACTTTTTACGATCAGGCGCACAGCTTAAGAAAAAAATTCCGCAATCACTGATAACTGCCACCTTCGCGGCTAATGCGGATGAAGTTATCAGTGTAAACACCGCCAAATCGAATTTTATTCTCAAAGTTACGAGTGTTAAGCCTTTATTGGTATTGGAAAAAGGGGAGGCTTTCAGTACATTAAAGAAATCGATTCAGGAGAGTTTATTTAATGATATTACACTTCAGTACTCGAATTCATTGAAGTCCAAATTTAAAGTTAGCGTTCTGCGAGCCAACTTATAATTTTAATAATTATCAGTATGGTAATCGGTTTTTTTTCTAAATATAAAGTTTTAATTCGGCGGAAAAATATTATTTTGAACTTTGACTAATTGACTAATTGGCACCTGAGAAAAACCTCTCTCTTTTAATGTTTTAAGCCATTGAGAAAGGGCTTTCAAAGTCGCATCCTTGGGGTGACCAATAGCCACGGCATAGCCATTTTTCTTTGCAAAAGACTCAATTTTCCCTAGTTGCCGATTAATGGCTCCCAGTGAATTATCATTATCTAGAAAAAAATCACGCTGCGTATACGGAACATCGTACGCAAGAGCCATTGAAGCTCCTACAGTATTTCTTGAGGTTCGAGAGTCTAGAAATAATAATCCCCTTCTTTTCAGTTCCCGCATAACGATCCCCATACCGTTTGGATCAGATGTAAATCGACTTCCCATATGATTATTGATGCCGACATATCCATTAAACCTATTTAACCCCCAACGTAATTGATCCAGAATTTCCTTTGAGCCGCTTTTGATGAGTAATACATTAGGCCCAGGATCAATATTTTTACTTTCTGGTTCCATGGCCATATGCACAATGATTTCATGCCCTGCTTTTTTTGCACTTCTAACTTGTTTTTTAAGCTCTGAAGCATAAGTTAAAAATGCAATAGTTATTGGTGGTTGCAATTGAATAACCGCTGCCGTCCTTTTTTTATCAACACCAGCATCATCAATTACGATCGCTATTTTTGGACTATTTGTTGCCTCACCGATTTGCACAGAATTTCTTTTCCATGTATCCTTTAAACTAGGCTCTTCGAAAATCATTTTTGTTTTATCTAAAACCAATGGGTTTTTTATCCCATTAAACTCTGATTTAGACTCGTTATTTAATTTTCCAACTTCTATTTTTTTTTGTTTGATTTCAGTGTTTCGTTCATCTTCAACTTTATAATATTGGTTCTCAAAAATTGGATTATACTTGTCATTATCCAGAGCTAATGAAGCTATTGCTTCCCTTTTGATATGTTTATTACTTAAATTAGGTTGAGTAAATTCGCTACTTACGCTATCCACCAAATTCGCCCAATGCAACGCAAAAAATAGTATTGCGAATGCAAGCAAAATTAACGTTGTTATTCTATAAATCATGCGTATTTTTTTGTCCAATTTTGGGAAACCATAGAATTAGTTTTTTCTCTATTAATTGATACAAAAGCTTCAAATAAACGACCCACTTGTAGAGTAATAAAAATAAAACATGGGTCAATTGCGAAAATGTAATTATTATATATTATTAAGAGAATAAAAAGACCTGTATTCGGCATTTCAAATATTTAGTTTCTAAAAAAAGCGTTTAAGTTACACAACATGTAAGGAGCACTTTCTAGAGAAAGTTATAATAAATGACAGATTTAAAGAAGTTTATAAAAGTCTTAGCTGACGGAAATACGCTTAATGTTCAAGACTCGGAAGAGGCATTTAAAATTATAATGTCTGGCGATGCTACACCCGCTCAAATAGGAGGGTTTCTCATGGCATTACGAGTAAGAGGCGAAACCGTCGATGAATTAACGGGAGCTGCTCGAGTAATGCGGGCAAAAGCACTTCACATTGATGCACCTAAAAATGCTATAGACATTGTTGGAACAGGAGGCGATGGATCAGGAACATTAAACATCTCAACGGGCGCTTCAATTGTAACAGCAGCATGCGGAATTCCCATTGCTAAACACGGTAACCGTGCTTTATCATCAAAATCCGGCGCTGCCGACGTATTGTCCGCTTTAGGTGTGAATACCGATGTCGATTTTTCAGTTATAAAAAAAGCTATTTGGGAGTGTAATATAGGTTTTCTTATGGCTACGCGTCATCACAGTGCCATGCGGCATGTCGCAGGACCAAGGGTCGAACTTGCAGTGCGCACACTATTTAATCTTCTTGGCCCTATTTCAAATCCAGCCGGCGTAAAGCGACAGCTTACAGGTGTTTTCGATAAAAAATGGATAACCCCTATTGCACAAACTTTAAATCAATTAGGCACCGAAAGAGCTTGGATCATGCATGGGTCTGATGGAACCGATGAATTAACGACCACCGGAATTACCTATGTTTCTGAATTAAATAAAGGAAAAATTATAGAATTTGAAGTACATCCATCCGATGCAAATATTCCAACCGCTAAAATTGAAGACCTTAAAGGCCGTGATCCAAATTATAATGCGCAAGCGATAATTGAAATGTTAAGTGGGTCGGCCTCAGCGTATAGAAACGTTGTAATTTTGAATGCTTCAGCGGCATTAATTGTGGCAGGTAAGGTAAAAACTTTACGGGAAGGTTGTGAACATGCAGCCCAAGCCATTGATAATGGCGAAGCAAAACGGGTCCTCAGCCGTTTAGTTAATATGACAAATCAGGATACAAATGGAGAAAATATTTGACTAATATTCTAGTCGAGATATGTGAAAGAAAAAAATTGCATATCGTTAGCCAAAAGGGGAAAATATCCGAGTCAACAATGTTACAAGAGTGTCGCTTGTTAGAAAAACCTCGGAAATTCATTGATAAACTTGCTGATGCTAAAAATTTAAATAAATTTGGGCTTATCGCGGAAATAAAAAAAGCCTCTCCATCAAAAGGACTAATAAGAGAGGATTTCCAACCAAAGGAAATTGGTAGGGCTTATGAAAATGGGGGGGCAACGTGCTTATCCGTATTAACTGACGAGCCATATTTTAGAGGCGCAGACAAATACTTAACCGATGTAAAAAAAGTCGTGGGCATTCCAATCCTTCGAAAGGACTTTATTATCGACACCTATCAAGTAATTGAGTCTAAAGCTATCGGTGCCGACTGCATTCTGCTAATCATGGGCATTCTCGATCTGGATCGTGCACAAGAATTATACGATGCAGCATTAGAGTTAGAGTTAGATGTTTTAATCGAAGTACATAATATGGTTGAAATGGAAGCTGCGCTGAAGCTATCACCAAAAATTTTAGGAATTAATAACAGAAATCTGAAAACATTTGAAGTAGATTTGGGAACCTCAGAAACGCTTGCTCAAATAGTTGACGCCGATGTTTTATTAGTTAGCGAGTCTGGTATCTATAAAAATAGTGATTTAAAACGGTTAAATATGGTAGGTATTCATTGCTTTCTAGTCGGAGAATCGCTAATGCGAGAGAATGATATTGCATGTGCAGTGCAAAAGTTACTGAATAATGACCTGCCAGATAACAGTGAGGCTTCACAATGACCGAACTAACCCATATTGATACCGATGGAAATGCTGTGATGGTAGATATTATGAAAAAAAATGAGTCGGAGCGAATAGCAATTGCTGCAGGTTCTATTTTTATGAAATCAACAACGTTAGAATTAATTAATAAACGAGCCGTTAAAAAAGGCGATGTTCTCTCCATCGCTCAAATTGCAGGTATTATGGGTTCTAAACGTACCCCTGACTTAATTCCGCTATGCCACCCTATTAACCTCACTTCAGTAAATTTAATTCTAACACCTAATATAAACGAAAGCTCGATTCGTATTGAGGCAACGTGCAAGGTGGTCGGAAAAACTGGAGTGGAAATGGAGGCATTAACAGCTGTAACGGTAACTGCTTTAACAATATACGATATGTGTAAAGCTGCAGACAGAGAAATGCGCATAAGTGATATTCGTTTGACTTATAAAGCTGGCGGTAAATCAGGAGAGTATAGAGAGATTGAATAGAAATATGGCAGAGTTTAATGACGGCATGATTCAAGTAGATGAGGCATTAAAACAAATACTTGGTAGTATTGCTAAAATTGGCGATGAAGATATTTCAATAGCAAACGCACTTGGTAGAGTTTTAGCAGAAGATTTAATTTCAAGGGTTGATCATCCACCAAATCGGGTCTCGGCAATGGACGGTTACGCAGCAAGATCTGACGACCTTAATTTGTCGCCTCCTATTAAACTTAAACAAGTCGGAGAGTCTTCAGCCGGAAATGGATTCAATGGACTGTTAAATGAAGGCGAGACAATTCGAATTTTCACAGGAGCACGGATACCAGAGAATGCTGATACAATCATAATACAAGAAAATACAATAAAAGAAAAAGATCATATTTTAATCCAAAAAACTGAAGTCTCGGGTAAATATGTTAGGCAGAATGGATTGGATTTTAAAAAGGGTGACGTGCTTATTAAATCTGGTACAAGATTAAACTTTAGAAATATAGCCCTCATAGCAGCAATGAATATTCCTTGGATTAAAGTTACTAAAAAACCACGTATTGCGGTTTTTTCTTCGGGCTCTGAACTCGTGTATCCAGGAGATGAAATAGGTCCCGACCAAATTATAAGTTCGAATAGTTTGGGACTATCAGCTTTAATTGAAGCATCCGGGGGATCGCCAATTAACCTCGGTATTGCCAAAGACAACATTGATGTAATAAGAGAAAAATTATCCCATATAATGAATACTGATCTATTAGTTACAATAGGAGGTGCATCAGTTGGTGATTATGACCTAATCCGAAAAATTTTATGTGAAGACAAGAATACAATAAAAATAGGCCGTGTTGCGATGCGTCCGGGTAAGCCACTTATTTTTGGGAATATTAATGGAACACCTATGTTAGGATTACCAGGAAATCCGGTTTCCGCGGGAGTGACAGCGATACTATTTCTTGTCCCGACGATTAATAAGTTACTGGGCTCTGATAATTATAAAAATCCGGTAGAAAGCGCAATTACAACCGTCAATCTAGAAGAAAATGATAGTAGACAAGACTATTTACGGGCAAAACTGAATATAAAAAAAAATGGCGAACTCAGTGCAACTCCCTTTAATTATCAAGATAGTTCTATGTTGCTAAACTTTGCAAAAGCCGAATGCTTAGTTGTACGACCACCATTCGCAAAAGCTCTTAAAAAAGGCAGCCGAGTTACGGTAATTCGATTAGATCATTTCTTATAAACTGATCAGTATATTTTGTATTTTTTTTAAAATTATCTATTGACCTCAAACGAGAACTAAAATAGAACAAATAGGTTGTGTATTTATTGTCATAATCTTGATATTTATCAGATGTTTGTGGTTTAAGATTCTTATTTCTAATATTTTATTATACTTCTAAGGCTATTATTAAGACAAAAATAGGGGTTTCTGATGCTAACTAAAAAACAATATGAACTTCTTAAATTCATCAATAAAAGGCTCAATCAGGTTGGAATATCGCCATCCTTTGACGAAATGAAGGTAGCGTTAAATTTGAAATCAAAATCAGGAATTCATAGACTAATAACAGGTTTAGAGGAGAGAGGATACATTAGAAGATTACCGCATAGAGCCCGAGCCCTTGAGGTAATTAAGCTCCCAAAAATTGAACAGGAACGTCCTCACAAAAGGCATTTCAATGGCAATCAAAATAACTTGGATACTGAAAATGAATATGGCAAACACTTAAATATACCTCTGATGGGAAAAATTGCAGCTGGCATGCCAATTGAGGCGATAAGCGATCCGTCAAATACCATTGATGTGCCAGCTCATATGACGAGTAATGGTGAACACTACGCTCTTAAAATCGATGGTGACTCAATGATTGAAGCTGGAATCCATCATGAAGACACAGTTGTTATAAAAAAATGTGATCAAGCAGAGAATGGTTCGATTATAGTCGCACTAATAGATAATCAAGACGCGACGTTAAAGTTGCTTCAAAAAAAAGGTAATACTGTTGAATTGGTGCCCGCAAATAAAAATTATGAGACGCAAATCTTTGAAGCAGACAGGGTCAAAATTCAGGGAAAATTGGCAGGTTTAATAAGAAATTACAGGTAATTATTTCGAGCCAGGCTTGATGAGCTCTCATCCATTAAAATTATTTTCTCAGTAATCCGAGTAAAAAAATTAATATAGATAAATTTATTTTTAAATTATCTTAAAACACCAGGTGAATATATTGTCTAAAGTAATTACACGGTTTGCTCCATCACCTACTGGATTTTTGCATATTGGGGGAGCTAGAACAGCTCTTTTTAACTGGCTATATGCCAAACATTGTGGAGGGAAATTTCTTCTCCGTATAGAAGATACAGACAAAGAACGGTCAACAGCAGAGGCCACAAATGCAATCATATCAGGAATGCGGTGGTTGGGACTTGAATGGGATGAAGAAATATACTCACAATCATTGCATTTCGAGCGTCACAAAGAGGTTGCAAAGAGTTTGCTGAGTTTAGGTAAGGCTTATAAGTGCTATTGCTCTCAAGAAGAGTTAGTTGAGATGCGCGAGAAAGCACTTAAGAATGGAAGCACGAGGCTCTACGATGGGACTTGGCGAGATAAAGCGCCCGAAGATGCTCCAATCAACATTAAACCAGTAATTCGCCTTAAAATGCCACTTGCAGGATCAACTACTATCAATGACTTAATACAAGGTAAAGTAGAAGTAGCTAATAACACATTAGACGATATGATATTACTGAGATCCGATGGCTCTCCAACCTATATGCTAGCTGCGGCCGTGGACGATAAAGATATGAATATATCTCATGTTCTGAGAGGCGATGATCACCTTACAAATACGTTTCGCCAAATTCAAATATACAGATCGATGAATTGGACGATACCTGAATATGCTCACATGCCCTTACTTCATGGTTCGGATGGTACTAAACTGTCCAAGCGGCACGGAGCGCTTGGGATTGATACATATGAAGAAATGGGTTTCTTACCTGAAGCCATGAACAACTATCTTTTAAGGTTGGGTTGGAGCCATGGGAATGATGAAATTATAACTCAAAAACAAGCAATAGAATGGTTTGAAATAGATAAAGTTGGGAAGTCAGCATCTCGTTTTGATCAGGAAAAATTAATTAACATTAATGGCCAATACATAAATGAATGTGATGAAGAACGCTTGATTAACCTCATTTTACCAAAGATTTCAAAGTTACTTTCAGATAATATATCTCCTAAGTCTTCTCAACGACTAAAATTAGGTTTAAATAACTTAAAAGATAGATCTAAAACATTACTGGAACTTGCTGATAATGCACAAGTTTATTGTATAAACAAAGATATAAAGTTAGAAGGAAAAGCATTAAATAATTTTGATCAAGGTAGACGGGAATTATTGGTGCAGGTTTATGATTCCTTAGAAAAATTAGCAAAATGGGATCATGAACCACTGGAAAATACAATTAAAGAGATTGCACTTAAAAATAATATTGGCTTAGGCAAGGTGGCGCAACCTCTTAGAACAGCGTTAAGCGGCAACTTTAACTCGCCAGGTATTTTTGAAATTATGACGGTTTTAGGTAAATTAGAGACCTTAAAACGAATTAATGCCACAATGTAATTTTTACAAAATTCGCCAGTTTGCTTGACATTTAACAGCAAAAATTCATATAACCGCCAGCAAAAATGAAATTAAAAACTCCGGGATAAAAAATGACATTAGAAAAAAATAATACTTTTACACTTACAAATAATAATTCCGGAGAGTCTTTTGAGTTGCCAGTTTTTAAGGGTTCCGTTGGACCTGATGTAATTGATATTCGAAAACTATATGGTGACACTAATTGTTTTACATATGATCCTGGCTTTACATCCACAGGAAGTTGTGAATCAAAGATTACTTATATTGATGGCGATGAGGGTATCCTGCTTTACCGCGGATATCCTATTGATCAACTAGCAGATAACTCTGACTATTTAGAAACCTGCTATCTTTTGCTTTTTGGCGACCTACCTAATCAATCTCAAAAAGAGAGTTTTGTTAACGATATTACACGTCATACCATGCTTCATGAGCAATTTAATACTTTCTTTCATGGTTTTAGGCGGGATGCCCATCCAATGGCAGTAATGTGTGGCGTTGTGGGTGCCCTTTCAGCTTTTTATCACGATAGTTTAGACATTAATGATCCTCACCATAGAATGGTATCGTCGTATCGCCTTATTGCAAAGGTCCCTACTATTGCAGCTCAGGCTTACAAATATTCTGTTGGACAACCATTTATAACACCCAGAAATGACCTCGGATTTGCTGAAAATTTTTTACATATGATGTTTGCTACACCCGCAGAGGATTACGTAGTTAGCAAAACTCTCGCTAAAGCAATGGATCGTATTTTAATTCTTCATGCAGACCACGAACAAAATGCATCAACTTCTACAGTAAGATTAGCAGGGTCCAGTGGAGCCAACCCATTTGCTTGCATAGCTGCGGGGATAGCATCGTTGTGGGGACCTGCGCATGGTGGAGCAAATGAAGCAGTTTTAAAAATGCTTAATGAGATTGGTGACGTGAGTAAAATACCAAGTTTCATAAAAAAGGCTAAAGATAAAGATGATCCTTTCCGTTTGATGGGATTTGGCCATAGAGTTTATAAAAATTTTGATCCGAGAGCTAAAGTTATGCAGCAGTCGTGTCATGAGGTTTTAGATGAGCTTGGGATTAAAGATGAGCCGTTGCTTGACCTAGCAATGGAACTGGAGAGGATAGCGCTTGAAGACGAGTATTTTGTAAATCGAAAGTTATATCCGAATGTGGATTTTTATTCAGGGATAATATTTAAGGCAATTGGCATACCCGAGACTATGTTTACTGTATTATTCGCAGTAGCTAGAACGGTGGGTTGGATTTCTCAATGGAACGAGATGATAGAAGATCCTACACAAAAAATTGGTAGACCCCGTCAGTTGTATCTAGGCGAAAACAAAAGAGACTATATTGAATTAAGTAATAGATAAGAATAGCGAAATTGAAAAACCACGTTCTATAATTTTAAGCTCAAAATCTTGAGTGTAATATCGTTTAATCTCTTTGAACAAGTTCTATTTTATATCCATCAGGATCTTCTATGAAGGCTATCACGCGTTCGCTGCCCTTCATGGGCCCAGCAGGTCGGGGGATATATATACCCTCTTTTTCTAAATTATCGCAGGTTTTATATGCATTAGGAACAGCTATAGCTAAATGACCGAATGAATTTCCATGTTCATAGGCTGTTTTTTGGTCCCAATTATAAGTTAATTCAATAACACTAGCATCCTCCTCTCGCTTATATCCAACAAATGCTAGAGTGAATCGACCAATTGCGTTATCAACTTTGCGTAAAAGTTTCATACCTAACAATCTGGTATAAAAATCGATCGATTTATCAAGGTCAATTACCCTAATCATAGTATGTAAGAGCCTAAAGCCCTCTGAATTTAAAACCATTTTACACCTTTTAGCTTCTATTTACTGTCATAAGATTTAATTGTATTTAGGATTATATTAGCAGCCTTATCACTAGGTTTCGCTGAATTATTTGTAAGTTGTTTAATTGCTATATCAAAATTCTTTAACTGTAACTCGGAAATCTCTGCGTTATCCAGTAACTTCTTAATCTCCTTAAATATTAAGTCTGAATTACATTTCTCTTGTATTAATTCAGGAACCACTTCTTTATCCAATAGTATATTAACTAAATTAGAAAATTTAGTTTTCACAAGCCTCCGTCCTATAAAAGCTGTAATAGGATTAAATTTATAGATTGAGATATTTGGTACTCTTGCCATAGCCAACTCAAGAGATACTGTTCCCGAAGCAGCTATAGCCACATCAGAGGCCGCTAGCGCAGCATATTTTTCTTCTATTGTT